>JAEEGJ010005841.1_pt1 | contig 37894 bp, 28 predicted proteins | sample 8958761 | NCBI WGS metagenome assembly JAEEGJ01 (sample SAMN16246546, study PRJNA631951) | gut metagenome | biome: gut microbiome; feature: rumen; material: RS-attached | host: Bos | place: Iran: Karaj | collected 2018-10
GGAAGACGGCAGATAATGGGATATGGTACGGCAGTTTGTAAATAAGATCCAAAATAATCCGATACCATAAATCAATAAACTATGGAAAAATTAAACTCCCAACAATTAAGCGGTATTGCCGAATTGGTCCATTATATCAACGATAAGGACGTCACCCAATGTGTTTTGGAAAAATTGGGAAGAGAAAACTGGACGAGAGCTATTCTCGGAAACTGCTCATACCTCACCCCGGAGCAGGAAGATGTTTTTGAATCTTTGGGTGGATACTATACCAGTGAGGAAATAGATGAAATTCTCCACAATGATGACATCAATTTTGAAATAGCGGAAAAACTTAAAGAGCAGGGAGTTACCCATTATCTTTATGAAAATGAGGAATATTTGGATGAAATCAGGGAAGGAAAGATCATCTGTGAAGGTATTGATGTGGGGGAAATTAAAAATATGCTGTTTGGATAATGAGTGTTGAATTTTCACTAAAGAAATAGATAATTTATGACCGTCCTCCTCTGGCTCATCCAAAAAATCGCGCCTATCACCAACCTCGTCGGCTTGCTGGTGCTGCTGTCTGAAATCGGCTACAGCGACATCGGCATCGGGGCGCACGTATATGTCCTCGCGGGCGGGCTCGCGCTCGCGGGGTTCGTCCTCGGGTTCACAAATTGGGCGTTGGATGTTCCCCCGAAATTTTTCTGGACCCAGTCGCGGGTGCAGCTCTTCGACAACCGCGTGGGCAACGCCCTCGGCTACGCTGTAATCTTCTTCCTGCTGCCGTTCTTCGCGGCGGGGGCGGCGGTTGTGGTGGGGAAATGGTGATGGAACCCCTAACGGGGTTCTGCGGAACATTGTGGGGAACCGCACCTGGCTACAGATATTGAACCCCTAACGGGGTTCATGGGGATGACGGAACGTGCATGCCATCATCCCCGTAAGGAAAACATTATCCGAGGAAACGGTTCCTACAAAAGAACACGCCATCATCCCCGTAGGGGATCCATATCTGTAGCGGGATCCGTGTCGGCGCGCCCGCACAACCCCGTCAGGGGTTCCATGTCTGTAGCAACGGGTTGCACATCGCGTCCGCCACAACCCCGGTGGGGGGTGCATGCCCGTGGAAACGAATCCCAACAATCGTTCGTCACATCCCCATTCGGGGCATTTGTATATGCCGAATCGAATCCGTAAGGAAGGACCGATTGTTACAACACGGGATGGAAAATGTATTGTTCGTCATAATCAACGCCAAAATCATTTAGAATTTTGACATATTCTTCCTGGAATGTCTTCTTTTTGTGATGTTGAACCTGATTCTCGATATAGCTCGCCACATTCGGGATGGCGGATCTGGCGTAGCTGAAAACCCCGTACCCATTCTGCCAGGAAAACCAACCTGGACGATAGAATTTCTTGTTAATCCACAAAGTGGAGCTACGTTTCACATCAGCCATCAACGAGGCACAAGAAACATCTGGGTTCATACCAGTCAAAATATGGATATGATCTGCCACTCCTCCAATGCTCAACAGCTTGCATCCGTGATTGGTGATGCACCCCGTCATGTATTTGTACAATTCTTCCTTCCAATCGGGTTGGATAAGACACTGTCTGTGTTGTACAGCGAAAATGTAATGGTGGTAAATCTGAGAATACGTATTTGCCATAATTTTTTATTTTTTTTAATTTGCTGCAAAAATACAAAATTTCATAACATGTTGATAATCAAATATTTATTTACAATTAATTGTAAATTTTATCTGCGATATGCTGCGTTTTTTTTGTTTTGTTGCATTTTAAAATATCGATGGAACCCATACGGACAGGGAACCCCTGACGGGGTTCTGCGGAACATCGTGGGGGACCGCACCTGGCTACAGACATTGAACCCCTGACGGGGTTCAAAGGGGGCAACGGAACGTGCCCGCCACAACCCATTCACGCCATCATCGCGATTATCGAAAATTATGTTATTTTTGCGCGGCGATTGCAGACCGGTCATGTTCAACGGACTCCGCATGGCGGGCGCTGCGGCCACTGTTCGGCAAACAGAGGAGTCCGCGTAATCGCATGGGCATAGAAAACGCCATATTCAACCGCATGACCCTGCTCGTCGGGGAGACGGCGATGGAGCGCATCGCCAACCGGCGGGTCATTGTCTTCGGTGTCGGCGGTGTCGGGAGCTGGTGCGCCGAGAGCTTGGTGCGCAACGGCATCCGCCACCTCACCATCGTCGATAGCGACCGCGTGTGCGTCACCAACGTCAACAGGCAGCTCCAGGCCACCACCAAGACGGTGGGACAGGTCAAGGTCGAAACGCTCAAGAAACGGCTGCTCGACATCAACCCGCAGGCGGAAATCAACGCCGTCCAGGAAATCTACTCCGCCGAGAACGCCGCGCAATTCCATCTGGAAACCTATGACTACATCATCGACGCCATCGACAGCTTGGAGCACAAGGCACGGCTGATCCTGCACGCCACCGAATGCCCCGGCAAATTCTACTCCGCCATGGGCGCCGCCCTCAAGATGGACCCCACCAAAGTGTCGGTGACCGAGTTCTGGAAAGTGCAAGGATGCCCGCTGGCACGTGCCCTGCGCAAACGATTCAAACGGATAGGCGAGCACCCGCGCAAAAAGTTCCAATGCGTCTATTCACCCGAAGTGCTGCCCAACAAAGGCACCGTGACGACCTGTGGCACCAACGCCTGCCTCTGTCCGAAAGCCATCATCGCGGCAGGCAACCCTGACCTTATCAACCACGAGTGGTGCTCCTCCAAGGCACAAATCAACGGCACCACCTCCCACATCACCGCCATCTTCGGCTTCACACTCGCCGGATTGGTGATGCAAGACATCTGTTCGGAATGATGATTTAATGGTAGGGGCGTATCGAATACACCTATTCAAGTTTCGCATGTTAGAAAAAGAGGAAAAACAAGTGCGTGAAGAATGTTCCCGGCCACAGCGGACAGCTGCGGCCGAAGCACAATTCCCCTTCTATTTTAGAAGGGGTGCCGGCAGGCGGGGTAGTAATATTAAAATATCAGAATTCCTTGTGAAAAAAAGACCATCATCAACGATATTCGAATCAAAGACCAGTATGTTCAAAACCTCCCGGAAAACAGGGAGCTGTTAGCTTATGCGCGTGAAAATCGCAGAGCCGGCAACATGGCCGAGATTGCGTTTTGGTAACAGGTTCACAAAAAGATGTTTCATGGTCTCGATTTCGACAGGCAGAAAGTCATCGGAAACTACATTGTGGATAATTATGAGCATGAGGATTATGAAAAAAAGGAATAAGGATGCCTATATTACTACCCCGCCCTTCGGGCACCCCTTCTAAAATAGAAGGGGAATTCGCCCGCCCGGCACAGTGTGCCGTGGTCGGAAATAGTGCGCGAACGAGAGTGTTGACATCGCCAACAATACGACAGTGGCAGCAGAAAGCTTTTTTCTGAGATACTTATGATTGGAAATCAAACATGCGAAACTTGAATACGCCCTACATTATCCAATTATTCCCGATAACAGAATCACTATCAGGGCAATCGGGGCGACGAAGCGCAGGATGAAGTAGTAAAGCTCGAAAAGTTTCCCTTTCAGTGCGCCGCCGTTGGTGATTTCGTCTTTGACTTCGGCTTTCGGGTAGAACCAGCCGAGGAAGATGGTCGTCGCCAGCGCACCGATAGGCATCAGGTAGGAGGCGGTGACGAGGTCGAAGAGGTCGAAGATGGTGCGGTCGAAAAGGGTCCAGTGCTTGATGGGACCGAACGACAGGGTGCAGAAAATGCCAATGACGAAGATGCTAATCATGCTGATAATTGAGCTTTTGCGGCGGCTCCAGTGGAGCTCCTCCACATTGAAAGCCACGATGATTTCCTGCAGGGAAATGGTGGAAGTGAGTGCGGCAATGCCTAATAACAAGAAGAATACCGCGGCGAACAATCCGCCCATCGGCATACTGTTGAAGACGTTGGGCAGCACCACATAGACAAGTTGCGGACCGCCGGCGGGATCCATACCAAAGGAGAAGACCGCCGGGAAAATCACCACACCCGCCAATATCGCCACCAAGAGGTCGCACACGGAAATCCACAAGCTCGTCTTGAACAGCGAATCCTCCTTGCGGATGTAGGAACCGTAGGTCACCATCGCGCCCATACCAAGACTGAGCGAGAAGAACGACTGTCCCAACGCGCCTAACACGCCCGCGCCGGTCAGCTTGCTGAAATCGGGCTTGAAGAGGAATTGCAATCCCTCTTTCGCACCGGGCAACGTCAATGAACGGACAACCATCAGCAACAGCAAGAAGAAGAGCACTGGCATCAGAATCTTGGAGATCTTTTCGATGCCCTTCTGCACACCGAAGGAAATCACTAACGCGGTGAGTATCAGGAAACAAAATTGATACAGCAACGGCCAGAACGAACCGGTGGTGAAGGAGGCGAAAGCGTCGGCGACCTCATTGGGAGTCAGTCCCGACAGACGGTTAGTACACGCCAAGACAATGTAGTTGAGTGTCCATCCGGCCACCACGCTGTAAAAGGCGTAGATGAGAACCGCCGCCAGAATGCCGAAATAGCCAATCGCAGCCCATCCCTTCTTCCGTTCCAGTTTCTTGTACGCGCCGACCACGTTGCTTTGTGTACGCCGTCCGATGACGAACTCCGTCATCATCAGCGGGATGCCGATCATCAGCACGAACAACAGGTTGACGAGCAGGAATGCCCCGCCGCCATTTTGTCCCAGCATATAGGGATAGCGCCAAATATTGCCAAGTCCGACGGCACCGCCTGCCGCCGCCAAAATCGCTCCTATGTTTGAGGTGAAACCTCGTTGTTCGTTAGCCATTGCTCGTTTAGTTTAAGGTTTAACTGTTCTGCCTTTCTGACAACTGTTGTAAAAAGGTCGGCTTACGCCGGATATGTTCATATTACTACCCCGCCCTTCGGGCACCCCTTCTTTTTAAGAAGGGGAATGGTCCTTCGATCGTGAAATCCCCCAATTCTCTCATCCTCTCATCCTCACACGTCTTACGTCACACGTCTCACTTCTCCCGCAGCCAGCGGAAAATCGTGCCCCAGGATGGTTTCTTCCCGTAGGTCATGATGCCGATGCGATAGACTTTGGCCGCGAACCAGATGCAGAACACGAGGAAGGCGAGCGCGAGTCCCATTGAGAGAAGCAGTTCCCAGGCTTGCACGCCGGAGGGGAGCCGCACCATCATGGCGATGGGGGAGGTGAGCGGAATCATGGAGAGCCAGAACGCTAATGCGCCGTCGGGATTCGTGGAGATGGTCGGCACGAACACGATGGCCAGTATCAGCGGGATGGTGATGGGCATCGTATATTGCTGAGAATCCGATTCGTTATCCACAACGGAACCAGTGGCCGCATAGAGGGTCGAGTAGATCAGGTAGCCCACCACGAAGAAGAAGATGAATGAGAAGATGATGGTTCCGAACGAAACGGAGAAGTAGTTCTGGATCATTTCGAAGATATTGTCCGGCGCGATATCTATCGGTGCCGTATTGGGCACGTTGACACCAGGCGTTTCCGCCACGGTCTCCACAGTGTCGGGGCTGAACAGGTTGGGGGCGGCTACCTGCACGCCGAGCAGGATGCCGACGGAAAGGACAACCCATATCGCCAGTTGCGTAAGCCCCACCAACGCGATACCCACGATCTTGCCGACCAGCAACTGCGTGGGCTTCACCGAGGAGATCAGTACCTCCACGATGCGGTTCGATTTCTCCTCCAACACGCCGCGCAGCACCTGGCTGGCGAACATGATGATGATGAAGTAGATGATAATGCCGCACATCATGCCGAAAATCTGGTTGACTTCGGCATCATGCTCCTTTTCGCCCCCGTTGTCATCAATCTGGATGGTGACAGATTCCGCTTTGGCCAAGTTCTGCAGGTTTTCGAAACGGGCCATCTCAATGTGCAGCGAATCTCGCAACAATTGGTTGAAGAAGATGTCGTCCATCTGGCTTTCGATGTCGGATTGCAGCCCTGACGGAAGGTTCTTTTTATAGTAGATGTTGGATTTCAGGGATTGAGTGTTCGCTAAAATTTGCAGAACCACGTCGTAATCCTGGTCGAAGGCCTCTTTCTTGATCTGTTCGATGTCGCCGGAACGGTAGCTGAATGAGTAGTGCTTGTCGTCAGTGAAGTTGTTGATGAAAATCTCGCTTTCATCGACCACGAGGACTTTGGAGAACTTTTTGCTCTCGCTGAGCTGAACCAGCAGCACGGGCAGCACAATCATGGCCGCCAGCAGCACCGGCATCAGGATGGTGATGATGATGAAGGATTTTTTTTGGATGCGTGTCAAGTATTCACGCGAAATGATCAGGAGTGTTTTATTCTTCATGGCTTGGCTGTTGGTTGGCTTTCTCCACCTGTTCGATGAAAATATCGTTCATGGTGGGCATTATTTCGTTAAAGGAATGTATTTCACAATTTTGTGTAAATAATCGCAGAAGTTCGTTGGGAGACTCGCCATCCGGCAGCTTGATGTCGAAGCGGGTATAATAGTCGTTTTGGCTTTGGTCGCAGACGGTATATCGACGGGTCTGAAGCTCTTGGATGATGTTGTCGGGGCAATTGGAGACTTGGATGGAGAATATATTCTTCTTGAAGCGTTTTTTCACTTCGTAGATGTCGCCTTCCAAAATCTTGCGGGAGCGGTTGATGAGAGCGATGTGGTCGCAAATCTCCTCCACGGAAGCCATGTTGTGGGTGGAAAGGACGATGGTGGCGCCTTCCTTCTTCAGTTGGGCGATTTCGTCTTTGAGCAGATTGGCGTTGATGGGGTCGAAGCCGCTGAAAGGTTCGTCAAGGATCAGAAACGAAGGCCGGTGCAGAATGGTGGTGATGAACTGCACTTTCTGCTGCATCCCTTTGGAGAGCTCTTCGATGGGCTTGTTCCACCATTCCATGATGTTGAACTGCTCGAATTTCGCCCGCAGTCGTTTGTAGGCCTCCTGTTTGTCAAGACCCTTTAGCTGAGCCAGATACATGGCTTGCTCGCCAGTCTTCATTTTTTTGTAAAGACCGCGCTCTTCGGGAAGATAGCCCATGTCGTAAACGTCATTCTCCGACAGGGGATGTCCTTTGAAGAAAATTTCCCCTTTGTCGGGGAAGGAGATGCGCATCAGGATGCGGATCAGCGTGGTTTTGCCGGCGCCGTTGGGTCCCAGCAATCCGAACACGCAGCCCTGCGGCACGGAAACGGAAATGTCGTCAAGGGCAACATGCTCCGAAAATCGTTTCGTGACATGTTGCACGTCAATAATATTCATACAGCAGCGGGATTGTTTTTCTTCTTTTTCTTCTTTTTCTTCTTCTTGGAGCCGTTTTGCGGTGCCACGTAAAAGGCGGCGTTGGCGTTTGCAATGTTCAGCAACTCTTTGGTGTTGATGAAGTTGAAATCATCAGGAAGCGTGATTCTCCCATTGGAGAGTTCCTCCAATTGATGGCGGATCAACAGGTCGTTGACTGAATTGCGGTTGTATGTCAGATACATCATTTTCAGGTGGTTCGCCAAAGACGGGGCGAAAGCCTCACGGACATCTTCAGGATATTCGGACACCTTGTTGATGAGATTCTGCATGTTTACGCCGTAAGTGCGGAATTTCACTTTGTTTTTGTTGTTATATGACGGCTTTACGAAAACTTTTTCTTTATTTTCGGGTACCGGTTTGGGGTAGGGCGAATCCACATCCAATTGGTAGTTGGACATCATGAACAGATGGTCCCACAGCTTGTTCCAGAAATCATCGTTATTGCGGTTGTTCTCGTTGCTGTTCTCTTTGGAATTGACAACATCGCTCATAATCCTTACGATGGCGTATGCCGTGCGCGTGCGCTCCTCTCTGTTTTCCATGGAAACGCATTGTTCAACCAATTTTTGGATATTTCTTCCGTATTCTCTGATTATAAGGTTGTTACGTTTGGTGTTATATTCAATCATATTTTAAAATATGCGTTTTCAAATGAAGTGGCAAAAATAAAATTTTTTTTGTTATGGATGGATATATAGAACTTTGGGTTGTTCGTATCTAACAGTAGAGACGCAAAATTTTGCGTCTCTACAATGTTATAAAACGTTCTATTTCCCTTCGCGTTTCAGGATAATCAAAACCGTGTATATCAGAATCTTGATGTCCATTTGGATGGACATGTTCTCGATGTACAGGAGATCCCAGCGCAGGCGTTCGAGCATCTCATCGACATTTTCCGCATAACCGAAACGAACCTGTCCCCAGGAGGTGATGCCGGGTTTGATACCAAGCAGCAGTTGGTAGTAAGGGGCGCGTTCCATGATTTTGTCGATGTAGAACTGACGTTCCGGACGAGGGCCCACCAGCGACATTTCGCCGCGCAGCACGTTAAAGAACTGCGGGGTTTCGTCAAGGCGGTATTGGCGCATGAACTTCCCGAACGGGGTGATGCGGCTGTCGTTTTGTGAAGAAAGCATCGGACCGTCGGCTTCCGCGTTCTCGCACATGGAACGGAACTTGATGATATTGAATGGTTTGCCCAAATAGCCGATGCGCTCCTGACGGTAAAATATCGGGCCGGGAGAAGACCGCTTCACCCCGATGGCCAGGAAAATGTACAAGGGGGTGAGCAGGATGATGGCAATCAGGGAAAACACGATGTCACAGACTCTTTTCACGTAACGCTGCCAGGTGGGCAGATATTCCGGGGTGACGGAGATGAGCGGCTCGTCAAGCACAGAAGAGGTCTTCACGGAGCCCAGAAGCATGTCCTGTTCTTGGGGCACCAGACTGACCGTCAGGTTGTGGTTGCGCCGAGCCAAAGACAGCACCTGCTGGATATATTTCCGCTGGCCGTTGTGCAAGGCCACGACAATTTCCTCAATATGTTGTTCCTCAACCACTTTGCGAATGTCTGAAATATTCCCGACGCAGGAAAGGTGTCCCGTCATCAGGTCGGGCTGGTGGTCGTCCACTCTTATGTAGCCGATGAAGAGATGCCCTGACCGCGGATTCTGTTTCAGCACGGTTTCGTATGCCTTCAACGCCATTTCGTCGTTGCCCACGATAAGTGTATTGAAGCCGATTCTACCATCGTGAATCCGGTTGTTAATATAAGAGGTGATGGACAGGCGGGGAATATAGGTCAGAAGAAACTGGAAAGAAAAGAGGAAAAGCAAGTATTTCACATAATCATTGGGTGACGTGACAATATCATCCAGGATAAAGATGAAGAAGAAGACCAAACAGCCGAAAAGTGTCACTCCAATGGTCGTCACCAGTTCGTCAAGACGCGATTTGCGGTAAATTTTGTTGTAATACCCGAAAAAGGCATGAAAGAAAAGCCAATATACAGGATATAGCACCAATCCGAGCCAGAATTTAGAATCTGAACGTATGGCAACAAAGATGTTCTGGAAATCTGCCGCTTCACCTACGTGTTTGCGATAAATATAAAGCCCAACCCAAGTGAGTAGTGCGGCAAGAATATCAAAAAGAAGGTATAAAAAGGTTAACTTGGTTTTGTTCATCATGATCAGGCCGTTCGGATATAAAGAACTTTAATGTCATCAATATAGAAGTGGGTATCTTCGCCTTCCTCGCCTACTCCCGTCAGCATCAGCGTGAGATCGGTCGAGTTTCCGGAAGAGCCGTAGTTGCTGTTGATGGTGTTGGTCAGATCGAAATGGATGGTTTTCCACTCTTTTGGCGAGGCGTTGATGCCGCCGACGGAATACCATCTGTGGGGGTAGTAGGCGTTAGACATTTTAGCGGAGATGTCCATTTTTCCCTCCGTCTTGTAGCGCACCTCCAAAACTACCCGGTAACTGCCGACAGGAACTGGGAAAGCGGTGGATTGCACGTCAAAGTGTAGTCCTGCAGCATCGTTGAGGACGATTTCGCCGACGTTTTTGTCTTCGTAGGCAACGGGCAGGAAAGTGAGATCAGTTTGAGTGGGGGAGGGGACTGGAGTGAAGGAGGTGCTGTTGGCGAAAGTCTCGAAATAGGGGAAGAGGACATACTCGCTATAAACGAATTTAGGACGGTTTTGCGCCACTTCATAGACCCGGTCTTTCTGCAATAGCACGCGTTGCCGGGTGATGTTGAGGAAAGGATAGCCGGCGATGGTATTTGCCATACCTGACATGGGGAAGGCAGGTATCAGTATCAACGTGCACGAGTCGGTGCTGCTTACATCCAAGACGGGAACTTTACAGGGTAACTCCCAACATCCTAAGTTTTTGTTGTTCACATAAACATTGACATGCGTGAATTTGTGCCGGGTGAGAGCGGTGAGTTGCTCCTGATCAAAATTCTGGTCGTGTGTCTCATTGAAGTTGCTGACATCGATGCAATTCTCAAAATCTTCAGGAGTGACCACAATATAAGCAGGCGTCAGATCAACCCTTTTACAAGAAGTGATACCAATAACAATTAACAATATGCTTATAATCAAGTATATATAATTCCTCATACGCTATATTTCAAAGAATCATAACGAAGATAGTTATTTTATATTGCATTATTGGAAAAAAAATCAGATTTTTGCCGCCATGAAAAAAATTGACAATAAATTTGCTTTTGGATATGTGGCGGTTTTGTTAGCCATGACCTTTTGGGGCTTGAGTTTTGTATGGATAAAACACCTGCTGAACAATAATTTCCCAGTATTCACCATTGTTTTCATTCGTTTGGTTTTGGCTTCAGCGGTGTTTATGACCCTGCTCAAATGTCAGAAGAAATTGCAGAAGATAGAGCGTTCGGATTACAAAGATTTTATATTGCTCGCTTTTTTCGAACCGTTCCTCTATTTTATCGGGGAGGATTTTGGATTACAATATGTAGATGCCAGCTTTGCCGCCGTCATTATCGCCCTTATCCCTATCGTAATCTCCATCACAATGTTTTTTGCCGAACATACTCCCATTCGTTGGGAATTTGTGATCGGTACACTCGTGTCGGTGGGTGGTGTGCTGCTGCTGACGATGAGTCCGGGCGGCCAAATCGCCTTCAATCTGAAAGGGACGATGCTGCTCGGTCTTGCAGTCTTGGCTGCCTGTGGTTACAGTGTGTTGCTCACCCGATTGGTCAGGAAATACAATCCTGCTACTGTCACCACATGGCAGAATTTCATTGCTATCCCGTTCTATCTGCCGTTAGTGCTTGTTTTTGATGTCCGGCAATGGGGTGCTCTGACTTGGGATGCCAGCGCTGTGTTCAGCCTGGTGTGTCTCGCCCTTTTGTGCTCGGCGGGTGCTTATATGCTGTATTCCTACTCAGTGAAGCATCTTACCGTCACCAGAACCAGTATCTTCACAAATCTGATTCCTATTGTGACACTTTTCGCTGCGGTGGCCATTGGTCAGGAGGCCTTCTCGCAGACGAAATTCTGGGGCATTGTAGTGATTGTCCTGGGAGTTACGTTTAGTCAGATGACGGTGAGGACGGAGAGACGATGAATGACGATGAGACGATGAGGCGATGAGACGATGAGACGATGAGACGATGAGGCGATGAGACGATGAGGCGATGAGGCGATGAGGCGATGAATGGACGATGAAGGAATGATGAAGTGTAAAAATATATGGACAATAATTGTGATTATCGTTGCGCTGTGTGGTGTGGTACATGCGCAGGGGGGACGGTATGCGTTGTCGGGGACGGTGCGCGATGCTTCGAATGGGGAGTCCATGATGGGGGTGTATGTCATCATGACAGATGTGAAAAATGCCTCCAATGTGCAAGGATGTGTCACAAACCAGGCCGGCTACTATTCCATATCGTCAGTTCCAGGTATCTATAAGGTTGCTATTAACTATTTGGGATATAAGACGTTAGAAGATACGATTACGCTAAACAAGAACATGATGCGGCGTTATGAACTGGAGCCGTCAGCCATTGAAGGAGCAGAGGTGGTGATCCAGGGTGAGCGCGGCGATGTCAACGTTTCCAGCGGCGATGTGGGCCGGATGGAATTGAGCATCCAGACTATCAAGGCGTTGCCTGCTCTGATGGGCGAGGCCGACATCATCAAGTCGGTACAACTGCTGCCTGGCGTGCAGTCGGGCGGGGAAGGGAACAGCGGCTTTTATGTGCGCGGAAGTGGCACAGACCAGAATCTTGTCCTCCTTGACGAGGCCACCATCTATAACCCTGACCACCTGTTTGGTTTCTTCTCTATATTCAACGCCGATGCGGTGAAAAATATCGAGCTAATCAAGTCTGGGATGCCCGCCTATTTCGGAGGACGTGCGGCATCCATCCTGAATGTCTATCAGAAAGAGGGCAACATGAAACGGTATGAGGTGGATGGCGGTCTCGGGCTGATTTTCTCGCATCTCACCGTGCAGGGACCCATCAAGAAGAACCGGGCGTCGTTTCTGATTGCCGCCCGCCGCACCTACGCTGATGTCCTCATCCAGCCCTTCTTGAAGAAAGAATCGCCGATGAAAGGCATGGATTTCTACTTTTACGACATCAACGCGAAATTCAACATCGTGGTCAATCCGAGACACCGACTCTATTTCGGGGCTTACTACGGTCATGACGCATACGGTTTCAAATCGAAGACGCAGCAAACGAAGATGCTGTTCAAATGGGGGAATGCGGCGGCCTCTGCCCGTTGGAACTATATCATCGCCAACGGACTGTTTCTCAATACGTCAGCGACCTTCAGCTACTATAATTTCGGAACGAACATGGAAATCAGCCCTTATTCGTTTGAGCTGAGTTCCGGGGTGCGCGACTACAATGTGAAGAGCGAACTTACCTGGCTGCCTACCCCAAAACATAACATCCGATTTGGGGTGCAGAATGTGGTTCACGACTGCATTCCGGGACAATTTGACGTGGAGGCGGGCACCGGAATCCATTTCGATATTCCTCCCGTCCAGCATTATATCGGAAACGAATTCAGCCTGTATGCGCATGACGAATACGACATCACCAAACATTGGAAACTGAATGCAGGTCTCCGTTACACCAATTTCCATCATTTGGGACCGTTCAAACGGTACGTATTGGATGAATTGGGCCATGTCACGGACTCAATTCTCTATAAACGTGGTGAGTCCATCTCGCAATACAATCGTGTGGAGCCGCGGCTCTCGTTACGTTGGCTCATCGACTCCACCACCTCCATCAAGGCGTCGGCGACGCTCAATTACCAGTTCATGCACCAGATTTCCATCGCGAGTATCTCCCTGCCCACCGACGTGTGGATGCCCTCCACCGATTTGCTGAAGCCGCAAATGGTGGTGCAGTATTCCCTCGGCGTGTTCAAGAATTTCCGACAGAATATGTTTGAGACGTATATCGACTTGTATTACAAGCAGATGTATAATCTCGCCGAATATCGTGACGGCTTGGATTTCAGTGTTATAACTATCAATCCGGACCAGCTGTATGTCTTCGGCAAAGGTTGGGCTGCCGGTGCGGAATTCTTCGTGAAGAAGTCGAAAGGGCGGTTTACCGGCTTTATTGGTTACACGCTGGCGTTCACCCGCCGGCAATTCGACGATCTGAACGGTGGAAAACCCTATTGGGCAAAGTATGACCGCCGCCACGATGTCTCCATCAGCCTGTCGTATGAGATTCTCCGTAACAAGCTGTCGGTCTCCGCTTTGTGGGTGTTCCAGTCGGGCAATACCATGACGGTTCCGCTCGGCTACTACCTTTACATGGGTTCCGTCGTGACCGAGTACAGCGGCCGTAACGAGTACCGCGTGAACCCGTATCACAGACTCGACCTTGCGGTGGATTGGACCATCAAGAAGACCAGTAAGTTCGAGACGGGACTCAATTTCTCCATCTACAATGTTTACAACCGGAAAAATCCGTTCTTGGTCTTTTTCGAAACGAAAATTGAGACTGGCGAGGGCAATATCACGGACTTTTCCATGCAGAACCACGCTTATCAGATGAGTCTGTTCCCCATCATCCCGTCGGTGATGTGGACGTTTAAATTTTAAGGGCAAAGGTTATAAACTCGATAGCCTTAACCACCACTTGTTTTGTCTTTTTTCTTCCGCTCAAACAGTTTGACTTCGGTGGAAAAGCGGTAACCCACGCTGACGGCGTAGTATCGGTAATCTTGAAAACCCAGCAGTCCGCCGAAATAGAGGGCATTCCCCTTTTTGAAGGAGCGGCACACTTGTCCGCGCAGCACCATGGGACAGTCGCCGTTGTGTTCCCACCCTTGATAGCCGCTGAAATCCATTTCGTATTGCCAGTGGTTGGTGTTCATCGCGAGGCGAACGCCATAAATGACGGCATCGTCTTGCATGGAGTGGTCGGCACGTATGGACTGCCAACAGAGGAACCCCACTCTTCCTGAAATGGCGATGGAACGCAGCTGCTTGGGTTTCTCGAATAGGAAAGTCTTGCCGATGGTAGCATCGAAGAAATAACCGGGGGTGTCATAATAGCGGGCGGCGGCCAATGGTCCTCCCGGTGCGGTTTTCATGCTCAGATTCACCATAATGTCGGGGGCTTTGGGTCGGTCGCGCAAAATCTGGATGCCAGTCTGGATATACACATCGCCCACGGCAAAACCTCTTGGCACTTTGGTTCTCATCAGTCGTTCGTTCCTTACGCGGATGGAGGTGTTATAGTATTCGACCGGCACCATCCATACCGCCAGATTGACATATTTGGGGTACAGGGGGATGTCAACGCGCAGGTTCAGGTCGGTGGCATTGTCACCGAAGCCCCAGTATTGTTCCACGGCGGCATCCACCACCAGTTTCTCCGGCACTTTCCCGTCACCCATTTTCGGCACGGGAAAAGCGTTGGGGCCAAAATAGCGGGGAGAATAGGTGTAGTAATACTGCCACGGGGTCTGTCCATCCCAGTGGGCCAACTCGTTCCACCACGTCCAGTCTTCTTGTTGCGCGAACCCCGCAAAACAAAAAATGGTTAATAAAAACGTCAGAATATATTTCCCGATTATTTTCATGAGGACGAAACAATTGTTATGGAAGAATGTCATGGTCCCAGCCTTAACAAGTTCTAATATTTGACGATTTTGCTTGTTGCGACACCTTCGTTAGTGACTAATCGAAGTATGTATGTTCCTGCATCATAATCCGATAAGTCAACGGAAAAATCCTTTTCGCCTACGCTTTTGTGGAGGATCATTCTCCCGAACATGTCAAAAATTTGAAGTTCCAACACCGGATGCAAGTCAGCGTAAACATGTACATTTCCGTTGGAAGGATTGGGGAAAACCTTGACATTCTCCGCACTATGTTCTTCGATGGCATCAGGTAATTCAGGACCGCGGATGCCTATGATGATGGCGTGATTGCTGTTGAATCCGTATGAGCTGCAGTTGGTGAGTGCGTAGTAGCCGTTTTGCTGACCGCCCCAGCCCCAGTTGAAATGGAAATAGTCGTCGTCGCGGTAACCGTCGCAGGTCCAAACATGCCCGCCATAGTTTCCGCTTCCGCCGTACATAAAGGGTGCGCCTTCGTCAAGTTCGCTTTTTAGGTGGCTGAGCCATGCAGAAGAGGAAAGACTTCCGCGCTCAATGTACTGAACAGTGGCGGGATAGCGGAAATAGGTGGAAAGGGCGGCAACAATCTTGTTCGAGTTGCACACACTCGCGGCCGGGCCATAATTCATGTTGACGGCAACGCCACAGTGGTACAGCAAGGTGGCGATAGCTTCCACACAACTGTCCGGATGATTAAGAGAGGTGAGTTTGTCGGGCATATACTCGTAATGGTAGGTCGTTGCGCCGAAGTTGGCGGAAAGTGTGCCATAGTTGCTGTTATAGGAGTGATTTCCGGTGCCAGTGGTTGGAAATTTCCAGTAGCGCATCACTTGTCCCATAACAAGCGCACCGCAACCTACAGCTGCATGGCCACCGTATGTGGAATTACCGCTCGCATCGGCGGGACAAAGGTCATTGTAATATTGGGTCTGGTTCCATTTGTTGTTGCCAAGCAACGGGCCGACTACCACATCCCCATCCCCGCCTTTTTGTGCGGGGGTGCTGTCTGAGAGCAATGTCTCCCACTGTTGCAGGGTGGCTTCGTCAACATGTTTTTGGCTGTCAACCATATACTGGATTTCTTCGGTATATCCATCCAAGAAAAAGCGAATGTGGTCGGGCATGTTTTCTGCGACAAAGGCACCTTCATCGGAAAAAGCCAGAATGGGTTGTACTCTGTCATCGCCGGCCACGATGACAAAGCCCTCGGAGTTGAAATTGACGACATAAAAGCTGGGGGCACCCTTTTCGCCACGGAGCGTGGGTGCCGCGTAAGCGATGGTGGGGGTTAATGATTCGGGCGAATGGTTGAATTTCATGGCAAAGAAGTGGGAGGCAACGGTGCAAGCTGTTGATTCATCCACTGATTTGGCGGATACGTAACCCGACAAGATAACCGCCATGGTGAAGAAAATGGCAAATTTCAATTTCATAACTTCATAATTCCTATAGATGCAAAATCATGGTAAAACGAGGAGGCAAAAATACTCAAAATTTAATTAAAAACGACAGTGGCATTTCTACAGAAAACTCTTCGGTCGGCGTGAGTCTGTTTTTTATATACATTTGCCGCCCGAAACCGCCCGTTATGAAAAAGACCGCCTTGCTCCTGATTCTCTGCCTTTTGGTTTTATCCCTTCAGTCGCAGAAACATCCCCCGAAAGAGAAGCTTGCAGAACCGCCCGCACCTTACGGGCCCGTGCCTACACCCTCGCAGGTGGCTTGGCAGCGGATGGAGATGAACCTGTTCTGCCATTTCGGGCCCAATACCTTCACCGGTTTGGAGTGGGGCGAGGGCACGGAGGCGGAGGACATCTTCAACCCCACCGCCCTTGATTGTGACCAGTGGGTCTCTGTGGCGAAAAACGCAGGATTCCAAGGCATTATCCTCACGGCCAAACATCACGACGGTTTCTGTTTATGGCCCAATCCCCATAGTAAGCATACTGTTCGTCAGAGTGTGTGGCGCAAGGGCAAAGGTGATGTGTTGCGTGAATTGTCTGAGGCCTGCAGTAGGGGAGGGGTGAAGTTCGGCATCTACATCTCCCCGTGGGACCGCAACGCGCCCACCTACGGCACGAATGCATACAACAAAGTGTTCCTCAAGACTTTACGACATGCGCACACCCATTACGGCCCTATCTTTGAGCAATGGTTTGATGGGGCCAACGGCGAGGGTCCGAACGGCAAGAAGCAGGTCTATGACTGGAAGAAGTTCAACGGGCAGACGAAGAAGCTGCAACCCAATGCGGTGATTTTCAGTGATGTGGGTCCCGGATGCCGCTGGGTCGGCAACGAGGAGGGAAAATGCGGGCGCACCTGCTGGTCTCGGCTCGATGTAGAAGGGCGCGAGCCGGGTAAGAACGCCCCGTCGCAGGACACGCTTAACGCGGGCAACTACAACGGCGCGTGCTGGATCCCCGCCGAGACTGACGTTTCCATCCGCCCGGGCTGGTTCTGGCGCGACAGCGAGCACCCGAAGAGCGTGCAGGAACTGCTGAAGATCTACTACAACAGTGTGGGTCGTAATTCCCTGCTGCTGCTCAACGTGCCGCCCGACAGCCGCGGCCTCATCCCTGCCGAGGACTCGCTGCGCCTCATGGAGTTCCGCGCCGCGCTGGACACCATCTTCGCGCATGATTTGGCGAAAAATATCAGAAACATTTGTGTGTCGAATTTTCGCAGAGTCTATGAACCTGATCATACGGGTAATTGCTATTCGTGGCGCAATACGGTTTTTATAGAACCGTGTTGTGGCTTTTCTGTCATAGACGACGACTACGATACTTATTGGGCTACCGATGATTCAGTGACGACTGCATGGCTGGAAATTCAGTTTTCTCAGCCAAAGACTTTCAACCGCGTCATGCTGCAGGAATACATTCCGCTCGGCCAACGCGTGGAGAAGTTCCATGTTGAGGTGGAGGATGAGAATGGCCAATGGCGCACCATCGCTGAAGAGACCACCATCGGCTACAAGCGGATTGTCCTTACGGAGACCGTCACCACGAAGAAGGTGCGAATTGTCATAGACAAGAGTCGTGCGTGCATTGTGCTGAACAGGGTGGGACTGTTCATGGACAATATTTTGGAAGAAGTGCCAGATCAGCACTGAAAGTTAGGGAACTAATATCTTAAGATTCTGCGGCGCTATGCGGATGTCAAGTTTCGCATCCATCATCACAGGCTCGCCGTCGATGTTCACCACACCGGCGGCAGGGCGTTCCACCGTGATATGTGCCGCCTGCCTTTCCATGAGATAGCGGGATTTGTCAAGCCGTCCGTCCATCAGTTTTGCCACAACATCGGGAATGGTCACCAGGGGTGGTCGTTCGAGGATGCATGTGTCAAGCAGACCGTCCTGCAGGGAGGCGTGCGGTGCGATGACAGCATTGTAGCCGAACTGGTTGGAGTTTGCGAAGGTGATGAGCATCGGACTGCACGTCAGCGTTTCTTTTTCGTCGAAGGTGATGCTGACTGTTTCCTGCTTGGGGTGGAAGTAGTTGTTGACGGCATAATGGGCGTAGGTCAGGAAGCCGCGCCGTGGGTCTTGGGCGAAGTCTTGGGCGGTTTGTGCGTCGAGACCGATGCCGGCCACGCTCAGGAAGAGCCTCTCGTTGACGGAGCCGGTGTCGATACGCTTGATGTGGCCTTGCGTCAGGAGATGCAGCGCCTTGTCGGTGTTTAGCGGGATGTGCAGACAGCGGGCCAGTCCGTTGCCGGAACCGCAGGGAATCACGGCCAGGGCGGTCTCGGTGCCGACAAGCCCGCGCGCCACCTCGTTGAGGGTGCCGTCGCCGCCCACCGCCGCCACGATGTCGTAAACGCCTACAGCCTCTTCTGCCAATGCCGTAGCGTGGCCGGCTCGTTCCGTGAAGACTATCTCATACGTAATATTCTCAAAGCCAAGCACATTCGCCACCTGTTCCCGAAACCGCCTTTTGTCGCGATGCCCGGATATGGGGTTGACAATGAAGAGAATCCTTTTTTTAGGCATTATTTTCCGCTGATTGTTTTTAAGTGCGGCAAAGGTACATAAATTTCAAATACTCACAGACAAATGATATTGACGCTGTAGAGACGTTTCATGAAACGTCTCTACAATCTCAGAGGAAAGGTTCAAAGGTTGTCTCATTGTGTCAACGCTGACACCAAAAGACCAAATTTTTGCCAAATGTTTTGTTAAAATTAATGTATGTTTATCAATAATTTTACTGTAAAAATTTCAACATATTGATTTTCAGTATAGAAAAAATTTATAAAAAACTTGACAAAGGTGATTTTTTGTTGTATCTTTGCGGCGTGTTTTATTTAAAAAATTAAAAACTATGAATAACGAGATAGCGCAAATGGACTTGGACATGCCGCAATTGAGGCAGATGGTGTTGGAGAACACCGAAAGAATTAACAGAAATGAATTGATTATCAACGAAATGCGTATGGAATCCGCAGAACAGGCTCGTAAAGTCAGCGAACAAGATGAATGGTTGGAAAATATCCGCAATGAAAACGACCGTAGCATGCGCCTTTCCAGAGAGAGGATGGATAGGCTTGAAAAATTTGCGGAAACCTCCAGACTCGAATATGAGCAACGCGTTCGAGAAATAAACGAAGAGAGGAAAGCGTCTGACAAGCGGATAGAAGAGAGCAGGAGGGAGTCGGACAAACGGATAGAAGAGTACAGGCGGGAGTCGGACAGGCGGATGGAGGAGAGTAGGAAAGAGACAGAAAGGGAGGTGGAAGAGATGCTGGCAAAGACCCATTCTGAAGTGAAAGAGATGCTGGCTGAGACTCACAGGGAGGTAAAAGAGATGTTTGCCGAAACCAACGCATCGATCAGACGTGTTTCGGTGGAGTTCCTCGGTGTCACGGGACACATTGTGGAAGGTCTGGTGAGTTCTTCCACCGAAAAAATCTTCAAGGATGCCGGTTTCGATTTGCATGACAGCGGCAAGAATTTGAGGAGAGAACTCGCATCGGAGGACAAGCAGATGGAGGTGGATGCCTTGCTTGGCAATGAGAAACTTGTCGTCCCCGTGGAAGTCAAAGCGAACTTCACCAAAAAGAAGGTGAAACGTTTCTTGCACAAAATGGAGATGTTCAGGAAGTTCTTCCCGGAATACGCTGACAAAGAAGTGATTGCTGCCATCGCTGCCATCAACTATGAGGCGGGGGTGGCTGACTTCGCCCACGAAGAAGGTCTGCTCGTCATTCGTGTCAGCAGTGATGACATCTTCTCCCTTGACCCCGTTGACGAGAAAAAGCTAAGGAAATTCTGAAAAGGTGTTGCGATTACAATGTCGAAAAAAAGCATATTTTTGCCGCCCTTTGTCAGAAAGAATTTGTAATGAAGAAGATTCTGCAGAATGATTTCACGGTGCTGCTTTTGAGACTGCTGCCGCTCTATGGCTGCGTTTTGGTCACGCAGGTCGCTTTTTACCTGTATAACCGAATGCTGCTTGGAGCACTGACTTGGTCGGAAGTCCCTATGCTACTTGCAGGATCGCTGAAGTTCGCTACTGCGTCCATCTTCTTTTTGAACACCCCCTTCATTGTGCTGTCGATGCTGCCTTTCCGCTTCCGCCAGAAAAGCGGCTACCAGAAGGCTCTGTTTTGGATTTACGGCATCGTCAATTCCATCGGTCTTGTGGTGCTGAACCTATCAGACGTTGTCTATTTCCGATATGCATTCAAACGGATTACCTCCGAGGAAATGCACTTCTTCCGCGAAAATGACAACACCTTTGACATCCTTTTCAAGGCGATGGGCGAAAACTGGTACCTCGTGTTGCTCGGTGCGGCGTTGATTTTCCTTTTGTTTTTCGTCTATAAGAAAATCAAATACCATCCCACGCAGTTGACTAACAATTGGTTGTATTACGGGGTCGGAGCGCTTGGACTGGCCATTGTGGTCCCGTTGTGGGTGCTCGGCATCCGGGGCTCGGCCGACAAGAAGGCCTTTCCCATGTCGGTCGGCAATGCGGTTTATTACACGCAGTCGCCGCAGAAAGGGGCGCTGATTTTGAGCAACCCGTTCTGTCTGTTCCGCACCATCGGGATGCGGCAGTTGGATGCGCCTGTCTATTTCGGAGAGGATGAACTGGCGGAGCTGTATTCCCCGTATCATTATCCGAATCTTGTCCAATCTCCTGTGGCGAAGGGCAAGAATGTAGTGATCTTCGTGCTGGAGAGCTTCAGCAGGGAACATTCGCAGTATCTTGCCCCGCATCTGAATCCCAACGGTGGTTACACCCCCTTTCTGGATTCCCTGATGCGCGAGGGATTGGTGTTCACGAATGCTTTCGCCAACGGTGTGAAATCCATTGAGGCATTGCCGTCTATCTACTCGTCCATCCCCTCTTACCGCTCCCCCTTCGCATTAATGCCGCAGTCGCTGACTGACTTGGAGGCGTTGCCCCGTATCCTGGAACGGCAGGGCTACGGTACGCACTTTTTTTGCGGGGCTTCCCGAAACCAGATGGGCTTTGAGGCTTTCGGCACGCTGTGCGGAATTGAGAACTTCCACAACCGGGAAGATTTTGAAAAACTGTATCCTGAGAAAGGAAATGCCAATGTGTGGGGCATCTGGGATATGCCGTTTCTGCAGTATGTGGCCGAGGAGCTCAACCGGCAGCAGACACCGTTCTTCACGTCCGTGTTCACCCTGAGTTCTCACCATCCTTACGACCTCCCCGAAGAGTATGCGGGCAAAATGCCGCAGGGTGGTTCGCTGGTACAACCTTGTGTGGCATACACTGACCTTTCGTTGCGCAAATTCTTTGAAACCGCCTCCAAGATGCCGTGGTTTGAGAACACCCTGTTCATCTTCGTGGCCGACCATGTGTCACCGCAGATGGCGGCGGAAGAGACCCGCACGGCCAAAGGCAACACCGCCATCATATACTTTATGTACACCCCAGACCATTCTGTAAAGGGTCGTTATGAGCATGTGACCCAGCAGGTTGACATTATGCCCACCACGCTCGGGCTGATGGGATACGACAAGCCCTATTTCGCTTTTGGACGCGATGTTTTCAACGAACCAGAACGCAAGCCTCTTGTGGTTAATTGCGTACAGCAGACCTATCAGGCACTGACCGATTCTCTGAGCCTCTATTTCGACGGAGAACGCCGTCTGTTTGTCTATGCCGCCGCCGACACTCTTCAACAGCATAATATTCTGGATATGAATGATTTGTCGCAAAAATCCTTGGAACGAGATCTGAAGGCGGTGTTGCAATCGTATTACAGTCATGTGGGTGGCGGCGACTTGCTGCCTCCAAATACTGAAAAGAAGAAATAGAAACGGGGTGCCGATGACACCCCGTAACTGTTAGCTTGCAATAATGGATTTTGCGGAATAGCATTTCCAGCTACTTTTTCTCATTTGGATTCAGTCCGTCTGAGGGACTTTTCTTTTTCGGAAGCCTTCCGGCCTTTTTCAGAGCGTTTTGCAAAATCCATTCGATTTGGCCATTCGCACTGCGGAACTCGTCCGCAGCCCATCGTTCAATGGCCTCGAAAATCTCTGAATCCACTCGTAAGGCGAAGTTTTTCTTCATAACGGTCAATGTTTCCACGTCCTGTAGAGACGTGCCATGGCGCGTCTCTACAAAACGGGAATTGTATTCGGTTATTGATACAGCGTCCCCGTGTTGATGACCGGTGAAGCGGATTCGTCGGCGCAGAGCACCACCAAAAGGTTGGAGACCATGGCAGCCTTGCGCTCTTCGTCAAGCTCCACAATCTTGTCGGCGGAGAGTTTCTTGAGGGCCAAATCAACCATGCTTACGGCACCCTCCACGATTTTCTCACGGGCGGAGATGATGGCGTCGGCTTGCTGGCGGCGCAGCATCACGCTAGCGATTTCTGCAGCGTAGGCCAAGTAGTTGATGCGGGCTTCCACAACCTCTATGCCTGCGATTTCCAGATGTTTGCGCAATTCGGCCTCCAAACGCTCATTTACCTCCTCGCCGCCAGAACGCAGCGTGATTTCCTCGTCATCGCGTTCCATGTTGTCATAGGCGTATAAGCCCGCGAGTTTGCGCAGCGCGGCATCGCTCTGCACCCGCACGAACGAGTCGAAACTCTTGACGGACTTCATCGAGTTCTCCGTGATGGTGCTGCGAACATCGGAATCCACCTCGAAACAGGCTTTGTAAGTGTCGCTGATCTTCCACACCAAAACCAAACCGATCATGATGGGGTTGCCGTTTTTGTCGTTCACCTTGATAGGCTCAACGTCCATGTTTTTGGCGCGCAAGGACAGTTTCTCCTTGCTGTAGAACGGGTTGACCCAGAAAAAACCGTTCTGTTTCACCGTGCCGGAGTACTTGCCGAAGAAGGTCAGCACCCGTGATTCGTTGGGCTGCACCACCATGAAACCCGCCAAATGAAGGACATAAATGATAAAAAACACGAAACCGGACACGATAGGCAGCAGTATCCATGGCGTGATTTCGCCTTCGGCATCCTTCATGCAGTCGAATTTGGCAAAACGGACTACGATCCAGATGAAGAAAACCAGTAAGGCTAAATTGAGAACAAGATGAAGAAAACCATTGTTTCCACCTGACAATTGTTTGTTGAACTCGTTGTTATTCATAACTTTAAGGTTTAAAATTGAAATTGAAATAATATCATTTTAATATCACGGCAAAAATACATTTTTTTTAATATGATCGGCATTCGTGAAAAAAAAATTATTTTTGCGAATTCTTATTGACGTGTGACGTATGACGTGTGATGAATAGTGGTTTGTGATTAGTGAATAGTGATTTGAAAAAAGATGAAATGGTCATTTGTTTAAGTTTAAGTCTAAGTCACAGTCTAAGTCATAGTTATAGTCATAGTTATAGTCATAGTTATAGTCATAGTTATAGTCAGTTATAGTCATAGTTAAAGAGTTTTATGAAGAATAAAGGAACTATAAACCAATCGCGAAGATGGCAACGTGGGTTGACGTTGTTGCTGTTGTGTGTAGTGTTGACCTTTTCTTCGACTTCATTGTTCGCTCAAAACAAATACGAGCTGGTTAACATCAGCTATGATCCGACAAGCGATTCTGTTTTCTTTGCCGAGATGCAGAAGAAAATGGCGAAGATACGGAAATCGCGTCCTACAGTGGCATTGGTGTTGGCGGGTGGCGGTGCAAAGGGGGCCGCGCATATTGGTGTGCTGAAATATCTCGAAGAAAAGGGGATTCCGGTGGATTTTGTGGCAGGCACCAGTATGGGCGGACTCATGGGCGGTCTGTATGCCATGGGCTATTCCGCCACGGAAATTGACTCCATCGTGCGCTCCATTGACTGGAATGTGATGATGAGCGACAATATCCCCATGGATTTTTACACTTATACCAGAAAAATGTACAAAGGGACGTATGTGTTGGACATCCCTTTCACAAAGTTGGATTTTAAGAAAAGTCTCCCGTCTGGAATTCTATACGGATTGAATGTTTACAACATGTTGAGTGCCCTTTCGGTCGGGTATCAGCAGAAGATGAGTTTTTTGGATCTTCCCACGCCGTATTGTTGTGTGGCCACGGAGATCGTTTCGCAAAAGGAGAAGCACTGGACGGAGGGCTCAATGGTGGATGCCATGCGGTCCACCATGTCCATTCCGGGGTATTTCATGCCCGTGCGCGTGGATTCCATGATTCTCTCCGACGGTGGCACCAAAAACAATTTTCCTACGGACGTTGCGGTGGCTGCCGGCGCGGACATCATCATCGGGGTGGAAATGACCATGCCGAGGGATTACCAGAAAGTGAACAATATGGCGGATGTTCTGATGCAAACCGCCCAATATTCCGGTGGTCTGGAGGCGCACAATCGCAATGTCAAAAACACGACTGTCTATATCACGCCTGACATTTCGGGTTTCGGGATGCTGACTTTCGGGACCGAGGAGATTGCCACGCTGATAAGCCGTGGTTACCAGGAAGCCGCCAAACACGAACGAGAGTTGGACAGCATTGCGCGGATTGTGGGTAGGGGAGGTCGTGTCCTGCATAATCAGAAAGCCGTCAACTCGGCAGGAACGAAACTCAAAATCACTGCAGTGGTGTATGAAGGGATGTCACAAAAGGAGCAGGAATACATCGACCGGAAAGTGCGTCTCAAACTGAACGAATATTACGACAAACACGATTTCGAATTGTCACAGGCCATCATTTACGGTACGATGGCCTTTTCTCAGGTCTCCTACCGATTGGAACCCGATGGCAACGACGGCTATCGGTTAGTGTTCAAGTGTGAGAAGCGCCCTCAGAACTCCATCGGTATCGGGTTGCGGATGGATTCTCAGGACTGGTTTGCAGCCATCATCAACGGTGGTTTTGGAAGGAACAAAATCTTCGGCTCCCTCTGTGATGTCACCCTCCGGCTCTCCATGTCACCGTATTTGAAGGTGGACTGGTATTATCTGCCGAAAAAGGGACTTAAGTTTGGCGTTTCCGCCAAGACACTCTATCGTACTGTGATCGGCACGGTGGATCATTCATTTGATTTTCAGTATTGTGAACGCCTCTGGCAGAATGAGGCGAGGGTTTACATTGCAAGCACGCGATGGAGCCAAGTGAACCTGCTCGCGGGGGTTCGGATTGAATACATGCCCTACTATATGCTCATAACTCCTGATTACGTTAGCAGTGGAACCATTTGGAACTGGAAAAATTACCACCATTATGTCTATATGCGGTTCACATACGATCACGAAAACACCCGCTATTTCCCGGATCGCGGTGTGCGCGTGACAGCCAGTTACGACTATGATTTCTTAAACACCCACTTTGCGGCGGCAGGTATCCACGGCGTGATTCCCGTATGCAAATTTTTCTCCATTATCGCCTCCGCCAGCGGACGTTACATTTTTGGAGAATCCGACCGCAATTCCTACATGAACAACTATGTAGGCGGTATCCTGCCTGGACGATATTATGAGCAGCAAATTCCGTTTATAGGCTATAATGCGGTCAGTGATCGTAAAGACCTGCTGACTGTGGCAGATCTTGAACTTCGTTTCAAATTTGCGAAGAAATGCTATTTGTCTGCCATTGGCGCTGCTATGCACGACGGGAATAGTCTGGAAGACATGAAGTTGCAGCATGCTGTTTTCGCTGCCGGCCTCCAGTTCGGGTACAATTCAAAGTTCGGCCCCTTGTTGGCCAACCTGCACTGGAACAGCATGTTCAACAAGGTGGGGTTCTATATAAGTGCGGGATATGATTTTTAGCCAATGAGTTGCAGAAAAAAACAAGATTGATGTCGCGGTATTGCAAAAAATATTATCTTTGCACCCTCAAATTTTGAGGCAAAAAAGTTTTGTATCACTCTATAAATCATTAAAATTATGCAGAAAAAAGGCAACAAATACGGTACGCACCGCGTGATTGAACCCAAAGGCGTTCTTCCGCAGCCCGCAAACAAACTCGACAATAACATGGACGAGATTTGGGACAATGAGATTCTCATTGACGTCCAAACTCTGAACATCGACTCCGCTTCATTCACCGACATTCACAATTATGCCAAGGAACAGGCTGGTCCTGGTGCTTCCGAGGAGAAGATCATGGAAGAGGTGAAGAAAGAGATGTTGTTGAACGTTGAACTGCAGGGCAAGCACCGTAACCGTCGCACCGGTTCCGGCGGTATGTTGCTCGGCAAGGTTGAGAAAATCGGTGACGCTCTCAAAGGCAAAATCGACCTCAAGGAGGGCGATCGCATCGCCACCCTCGTCAGCCTCAGCCTCACCCCGCTGCGCATCGACGAAATCCTTGAAATCCGTCCTGATGTTGACCAAGTCGATATCAAGGGTAAAGCTATCCTCTTCGAGAGCGGTATCTACGCTAAGATCCCGACCGACATGCCGGAGAAGCTCGCTTTGAGTGCCCTCGACGTGGCTGGTGCTCCTGCTCAGACCGCTAAGCTCTGTCAATACGGCCAGACTGTCGTTATCCTCGGCGCCGGTGGTAAGAGCGGTATGCTCTGCTGCTATGAGGCCAAGAAGCGCGTCGGTGTCACCGGTAAGGTCATCGGCATCGCCAACAGCCCGAAGAGCACCCAACGTATCAAAGACCTCGGTTTCTGCGACATCGTGGAAAGCGCTGCCGGCATGACCCCCGTGCAGGTTTATGAGCTCATCGAAAAGCTCACCGATGGCAAGATGGCCGATGTCACCATCAACTGCGTCAATGTTCCGGATCAGGAGATGACCGCCGTGCTCTGCACCAAAGACGATGGTATCGTCTATTTCTTCTCCATGGCCACCAGCTTTACCAAAGCTTCTCTCGGTGCCGAGGGTATCGGAAGCGACGTGAACATGATCATGGGTAACGGATATACCAAGGGTCATGCTGAGTTCACCCTTCAAGAGCTGCGCGAAAGCCCCGAGCTTCGCAAGATCTTCGAAGAACTCTACGCATAAACCTTTCTATATATCACATTAGTAATAATTATCTTATGGAATAAGCGGTGTGTAACGAGCGCCGCTTATTTTTTTTTCTTTTGACGATGAATGAACGATGAAGAAATAATACCGAAAGCGGGGAAAAAATTATCAATCATCAATTAAAAAAAGTGTATTTTTGCAGCTTAAACTCATTATTATGAAAAAACTTTTTACTCTGATTTCAATCGTGCTGCTGTTTGCGACAGGTTCTGCGCAGACGGTGACGCTGACTTTCACCGGACTTGATGCCAACAACCAGCCGGTAGCCCTTGACAGCGTGGTAATCAACAACCTCACCAAGGGTTGGCAGGAAACGCTGACCACCCCCGACGACACGGTACTGACACTACAGAACGGTACGGGCATCGGGGATGTAGAGACGATGTGCACATCGTCTTTACTGTTGTCCCAGAACAAACCGAACCCATTTGATGGCACCACCAAAGTGAACCTAATGGTGACCGAACCAGGCATAGTGACATTGGACATTACGGATGTGAACGGGAGAATTGTAAGGACAAACCGCGTGCGTCCGGAAATCGGCACCCACCAATTCCGCGTCACGCTCTCAACCTCCGGCACCTACGTGATGACCGCCCGCCAAAACGGGAAATCATCGTCCGTGAAGATGGTGTGCAACGGCACGGGGAACGGCAACCGAATTGAATATGTAGGTGTCGTAGGGGCGAATGATGTTTCGTCCCTACCGAAATCCCGCACGCGTAGCGAGACCGACAACCCGTTCGACCTCGGCGACGAGATGGAATACGTCGGTTTTGCCACCATCAACGGCGAGACGGTGGAGAGCCAGCACGTGACACAGGCGCAGAACGCCTCGCAAACGATTGTACTGACGTTCGCCGCATCTCAAGGCAATACAGACGGCCAGCCCTGCCCCGGCACGCCCACGGTGACAGATATCGATGGCAACGTCTATAACACGGTGATGATCGGCACGCAGTGCTGGATGAAAGAGAATTTGCGGACTATTGCGAATATCCCTTCAGGTGATACACACACTTTAGATGATAATCATACTAGTGCCGTGGATTATGCCGGTCCATGGCGTTATACTCCGAATAATGACCCTGCAAATGTTGCCGCATACGGTTACTTGTACAACTGGAATGCTGTGATGAATGGAGCAGAACCATCCACAGCCAATCCGAGCGGTGTGCAAGGTATCTGCCCTTACGGCTGGCATGTGCCGAGCGGTAACGAATGGATACAGCTCGCCGACTACGTGGGCAATCAAAACGAATATTCGTGCAACGGCATCGTTCCTAGTATCTTTATCGCCAAGGCGTTAGCTGATAGCGTAGGGTGGGACTCCGGTACGAATTTCTGTGCTGTAGGTAACGACTTGAGCAGTAACAATGCTACTGGTTTTTCAGCTCGTCCTGCAGGTGTTTTTGGCAATGATGCCGTCAATAGCGCGGTTACCTTCAACAATTTCGGCCAAATTTTCGGGCTTTGGACTTCATCAGAATTCAATAGTGTCTTCGCTAATTGGGTTATAATTAAAAACACCAATAGCACCGTAACAGATTGGAATTGGGGTACACTCACTAAGAAAATCGGCATGTCCGTCCGCTGTGTGCGCGACTGATAAGCCCTCGCATTTTTTAGAAACAATTCTTAAATTTTTGAATATGAAAAAATTAGCCACAGTTATGTTGATTTTAGCTTGCACAGCCATGCTAGTGTCATGCAAAAACAAGAAAACGGAAACCCCGAATGAGGAACAGAAGAGCGAACTCCAACAGAAAGTGGAGGAATATGCTTACTTCGACCTCACCGCCGACCTCTCCAAATTGACAGAAAGTGAAAAGCAACTTCTCCCGATTTTCTTTGAGATCGGACAGATTATGGACGACCTCTTCTGGGAACAGACTTTCGGAGACAAATCCATCCTCGATACCATCTCCGATCCGTGGATGAAAGATTATGCGATGATTAATTACGGTCCGTGGGATCGCCTTGATGCGGAAAAACCCTTCGTGCCCGGCTACGGAGAGCGTCCCATTATGGCTAACTACTATCCCCAGGACATCACAAAGGCGGAATTCGATGCTTTCGAAGACCCGCTCAAGTCTTCCCACTACACCATCCTTACCCGTGACGAGAATGGCAAACTGAAAACAGTTGGCTATTATGAGGCTTATAAAGAGAAACTCGACCGCGTGTGCGAATTGCTGGACAAAGCTATAGAGATTACCGACAATCCGTCGTTGAAGAAATACCTCGTTGAGCGCAAGAAATCCCTGCAAACCAATGATTACTACCCCAGCGATATGGCTTGGATGGATCTGAAGGACTCCAACCTCGACTTTGTCTTCGGTCCTATTGAGAACTATGACGACGGTTTGAATTCCGTGAAAACTTCTTGGGAAGCCTTTGTTTTGGTGAAGGATGTGGAGGCGAGCACCAAACTCGACAAGTTCGTGAAAATGCTCCCGCAGCTGCAACGCGAACTGCCCTGCGACCCTGCCTACAAGATGTATGTGCCCGGCACCACCTGCGACATGAACCTCTACGATGTGGTGTTCTACGGCGGCGACTGCAATGCTGCAGGCAAAACCATCGCCATCAACCTGCCCAACGACGATAATGTGCAGGCCAAGAAGGGGTCACGCCGCTTCCAACTCCGCAACGCCATGCAGGCCAAGTTCGACAAGATTATGAAACCCATCGGCGAGATCATCATCGAGCCGTCTGAACAGAACCACATCACCTTCGACGCTTTCTTCTGGAATGTGACTTTCCATGAGGTGGCGCACGGTTTGGGTGTGAAGCAGACCATCAACGGCAAGGGTTCTGTGGATAATGCTATGCAGACCGAAAATTCCAGTTGGGAAGAGGCCAAGGCCGACATCGTAGGTCTGAATCTCGTGCTCAACCTCATTGATAAGGGTGAAATCACTGACATTTCCGCGGAGGATGCTATCACGACCTACATCGTCGGTTTGTTGCGTTCCGTGCGTTTCGGCGCGACGGAGGCTCATGGCATCGCCAACATGATGTGCTATAACTACCTCTTCGAGAACGGTGCCTTCACCCGCAACGGCAATGGCACCTACCACATCAACTATGACAAGGCCCGCAAAGCCATGGAAGGCTGGATTGCCTTGATTCTCAAGACCCAAGCGGAAGGTAACTTCGAGTTCGCGCAGCAGTACAGCAAGGACAACGGCACCATCAAGTCTGATTTGCAAGCCGATCTCGACCGCATCAACAAGTCGGGCATCCCGAGAGACATCCGGTTCAATCAAGGGTTGGATGTCTTAGGACTGAAATAATGTAGAATGTAGAATGAAGAATGTAGAATGTAGAGACGTGCCATGGCGCGTCTCTACGTTTTTCCATGATCGCAAATCATAAACCGTAAACCGTAAATCGCAAATCGCAAAATGTACTTAAAGACACTTCAACTCACGAACTTCAAGAATTACACCGAAGCCTCATTCTCGTTCAACGACAACGTGAACGGCATCGTGGGGGCAAATGGCAGCGGCAAGACCAACCTGCTGGACGCCATCCATTACCTGTCGTTCGGGAAGAGCTGCTTTTCGGCGAAGGACGTGAGTTCGGTACGGTTGGGGACGGAGTTTTTCGCATTGCACGGCGATTTTGCGGATGAGGAGTCCGGAAATACCACGCAGGTGAGCTGTGTCTATAAGAACGGAACCAAATCGTTGAAAGCCAACAAGAAGGAATATGATCGGCTGAGTGACCACGTCGGGCTGTTTCCAGTGGTGATGGTTTCTCCATACGACAGCGACATCATCAACGACGGGAATGAGGTGCGGCGCAAATTCTTTGACAAAATCATCTCCCAGTTCGATAAAATCTACCTCCAGCATCTTATCCACTACAAGAAATTGCTGTTGCAGCGTAATGCCGTGCTTCGCCAGCAGCAAGAGACAGGTCATGCGGATTTCTCGTTGCTTCAGGTGATTGATTTGCAGCTTGTTGAAGATGGCGATTTGCTTTATCAGCGTCGGCGGCAATTTATTGAGGATATTCGCCCGATGTTTTTGGAACATTATCGCCAGCTTTCAAACGGATCGGAAGAGGTGGACATCCAGTATCGGTCCGAGCTTGCGGAAACCCGTTATGAAGAAGGTCTGGCGAAGAGTTTTACGACTGACTCCAAGTGTGGTTTCACGACGTTTGGGGTACACAAGGATGACTATGATTTCACCATTGACGGTCAACCCGTGAAGCATTTCGGGTCGCAGGGGCAGCAGAAGTCATTCTCGTTGGCGTTGCGGTTGTCGCAGTTTGACTACGCTTTTGCCTTCAACAAGCGCAAACCGATTCTGTTGTTGGACGATATTTTCGACAAACTCGACCGTACCCGTATCACTGAACTGTTGAACATGGTGGGGCGGGAACATTTCGGGCAGGTGTTTATATCGGATACGGATGAAACACGCGTGAGGGCGATTTTGGGAGAGCATGGCATCGCGCACGAGATTTTTGAAATAAGACGGGGTTGATTTCCGCGTATCACACGAATCCACGCGTATTATTTTAGACTGATATAGACGAAAAGTTAAGAGTTGATTGTTGACAAAACTTGTAAGTTTTTGATTTTCAACAATAAAAAATCTAAATAGAGAGAAAAGAAAAATCAGAAAAAAGTGTATCTTTGCAGCCGGAAAATACGGGATATAGCGTAGTCCGGTTATCGCGCCTGCTTTGGGAGCAGGAGGTCGCCTGTTCGAATCAGGCTATCCCGACTTGGCGCAAGCCAATGGTTCCGTAGCTCAACTGGATAGAGCAGCTGCCTTCTAAGCAGCAGGTTCTGCGTTCGAGTCGCAGCGGAATCACAAAAAATCCCCTCCATTCGGAGGGGATTTTTTTGTAGGTTATACGTAATAATGCGACGAGATGGACGTGTTGTCTTCGACGCTCAGGATGATTTCGGACAGCAGCTTGGCCACGGAAATGACCTTTACTTTGGGGCAGGGACGTTTCAACGGGATGGTGTCGGTGACGAGCACCTCGTCGAGAACGGAGTTCTCGATTTTCTCCAAGGCATCGCCGGAGAAGAGACCATGCGCACACATGGCACGGACACTCAGGGCTCCCATCTCCTTGATGCGGGCGGCGGCTTTGCAGAGAGTGCCAGCTGTGTCAATGATGTCGTCCACCAGAATCACATTTTTGTCTTTCACGTCGCCGATGATTTGCAGTGAGGCTACTTCGTTCTGCTTCTCCCGCTGCTTGTAGCCGATGGCCAATTCGCAGTTGAGGGCCTTGGCGTACGTGGAGGCGCGTTTGGTACCGCCCGTGTCGGGGGAGGCGATGCTGATGTTCTCCCAGCCGGAGTTCTTTACCAGCGGGATGAAGACGTTGGAGGCGAACAAATGATCGACAGGCACTTCGAAAAAGCCTTGGATTTGGTCAGCGTGCAAGTCCATGGTGATGATGCGGCTTACGCCAGCGGTGGTGAGCAAATTGCACATCAGCTTGGCACCGATGGAGGTGCGTGGCTTATCCTTGCGGTCTTGGCGTGCATAACCGAAATAGGGAACCACTGCGATGATGCTGCGTGCGGAGGCGCGCTTGGCGGCATCAATGGCGATCAGCAGCTCGATGATGTTGTCCGCCGGTGAGAAGGTCGGCTGGATGATAAACACATCGCGCCCGCGGATGCTCTCGTTGTAATAGACTTGGATTTCTCCATCCTTGAACTGTAGAATATCTACTGACAACAACGGTTTGTGCAGGCAATCTGCAATCTTTTTTGCCAATTCAGGATTCGCCCGACCGGCAACCAATACGTAATCGTGATCCATAAATGATTGATATTTGATATTTTACGTTTTTGATTTTTGATATACAAAAATAATCACTTATCGGGGATTCTCCAAAAAAAGATATTATTAGTTATGAACATTTTCAATGTACAATGTATAATGTACAATGTATAAATAACACAGAAAGAAAATATCTGTTTTTTTTATAGTTACATGCGGATAATCCTAAATTTAATCTATAATGTGAGGGAACGACAACCTACTTGGATGTACATTGTTCATTGTACATTGTACATTGAGGAAATTTCCGATTCCGATTTTCCAAGCAAGGTTAGGTATTGTTCAAAGACGGGCGTGAGGGAGTCGTTGGGGAAGCGGTTGATGAAGTCGCGGTATTCGATTTCTGCGCTGCGCCAGTCGCCGAGGATGTCGTCATAGACGATGGCTCGCTGCCAGTAGCAGAGCCTGGCATTCTCGTGTTCAGGGAACTGCTCTTGGAACTGGTTGAAGATGGCGAGGGCACGTTTAGCGTTGGTGGCGCGGTATTCGGCCGTTTCCGCTGACTTTGCCAGAATCATGCTGCCCACGCCAGCGCGGTAGAGCATTCCCGGTGCCAGCGTGTCCTGCGGGTGCGCCTCGGCGAAGGCCATCGCCCGCGTGATGAAGTCGCTGAACGCCGCCGTGTCGATGCGCCCGCATAGCGCGTACAACGAATCGGAATAGTGGTAAGCGGCCATCAAGGAATCGGTTTCGGCTTTGATTTCCGTTTTCTTTGCACGATCCTTGCCGCCACACGCCGCAAACAACAATCCTGCCAATAATATCGTGATAAATCGCTTCATCTTATCCTCTTATCCTCTTATCCTCTTATCATCTTATCATCCTATCGTCTCATCGTCTTATACGCTGGATGTACTTTGCCGCCGGCGATGTCGTTGAGCGGGCGTTTGAGCACCATCTTCTTGATTTGGGAGAGGTTGTCGGTGAAGACCTTGCCCTCCAAATGGTCGTATTCGTGCTGGATGATGCGGGCTAAAACGCCGTTGATGTCGCAGTCGTGGAATTCACCGTTCTCGTCGTGGTAGGTGATGTGGATGTCGGACTTGCGAATGACCTCTTCGTTGATTTTGGGCAGGCTGAGACAGCCTTCCGCGAAGGGGACATCCTTGCCGAAACGGTCGGTGATGGTGGGATTGATGAACGCGCCCTTGAACGGCTCGTGGTCGGGGTAAATTTCCTTATAAGGGGTTGAATCAACCACGAACACGCGGACGGATTTGCCCACCTGAGGCGCGGCAAGACCTACGCCGTCAGCGTTGTACATCGTCTCATACAAATCCGCCACGAAGGTTTTCAAGGTGGGGTCGTTCAGGTCAACTTCAACGGCCGTCTTCCGAAGCACGGGCTGGCCGTATAAATAAATGGGTAATATCATTGTTGTTTGTCTCTTAAATTAATCAAATCTTGTTGTTCCAGATAGGATTGCAGGATGATGGCCGCGCTCATTTTATCGACATTGGCCTTGTTTTGCCGGTCTTTCTTTTTCAACCCGATGTCAATCATCGTCTGGAAGGCGATGCGGGAGGTGAAACGCTCGTCCATGCGGGCGAGCTCGGTTCCCGGGGAGATGTTCGGCAGCTCCTTGCGCAGGCGGTTGACGAACGGCTCGATGTAGCGGCACGACTCCGAAGGAGTGTTGTCCAGTTGCTTGGCCTCACCGATGACGATGACATCAACCTTTTCTTTTTTGAGGTAATCTTTCAGGAAATCGAAAGCTTGCGCCACGGGGATGGTCTCCAAGGCATGTGCACAGATTTGCAGCTCGTCCGTGACGGCGAACCCTACACGTTTCTGTCCGTAATCAATGGCCATAATCCTACCCATAACTGGCATGTTTTTTCGGGGCGCAAAGGTACATAAATTACGAATATGTGCGATTTGCGATTTACGATTTGCGATTTAAGACGTGAGACGTGTGATGTGTGACCTTGAATTTGAAGCGATGAAAGGACGATAAAAACGGATACCGGTTGTAAAACCGATACCCGTTCATTATACGTGAGATTCGTGTGATCCGTGGAGACTATCTCTTCACGAACGGTTTCGTCACAACCCCCTTGTCCGTGGTCACCCGCACGAAATACATGCCGGCGGCGAGACCAGAAACGTTGATTTGGGTCGGGGCGGACGCGGGGGATTGGGCGGACGCGGGGAATTGGGAGGACGCGATGAATCGCGTCCCTACAGTGGTGATGATTTTTCCATACACGTCAACAATTTCGATTCCCGAACATTGTACATTGTTCATTGTACATTGTACATTGACAACGTCCTTCGTCGGGTTCGGATACACCACGACGTCCACCTGGTCGAGGTCAGCGGCCATAGCGTCGATGACGCTCTCGTCGGATGCGGCGCCTTTAGCGGCAACAGCATAATCAAGGGTGATGTCATCGAGGTAGTTGTAGCTGTAGCTCCAGGTCTTGCCACTGGTCAGCGTGTTGCGGAAAGCGATGCGGCCGCCATTACCCGTATAGTTAGAGAAATCGCACTCCACAAATGTCACATCCGTGGTCTTGTTGTTAAAGACATGGACGGGGACAAAGACACCGGTCTCTTCGGAATCGTCGCCGGGTTCCCAAACACCGACCTCAAGCGTATATGCCGCGTTGGGCTGGCGCAGATACATCGACAGGTGCAAGTCGCTGATGTTGGCATCCACCGCATCCAGATTTGGCATCGCATAGACACCCCGGTAGTTCAGCAGCAGGCTGTAGTTGCCGCTGTGGGCGAAATCGCTCCTGTAGTACAGCTGCGGTTTCTTGTTGTCGGGCATCTGCACATCCTCCTGCACCAGCTCCCAGCAGTCGGGTTCCGTGCCCGTGGCGGCGGTGGTCACTGTCGTATAATCCTCAAATGTCTCCGTGTGAGAAAGAGAGACTGTGCAATCATCCAATCCCAACAAAGTCAGGGTAATGTCATCAAGGTAGTTGTAGCTGTAGTTCCAGGTTTTGCCGCTGCCCAGGACGTTACGGAACGCGATGCGGCGGCCGTTGCCGGTGTAACCGGAGAAGTCGCACATCACCTGTTCCACTCCTGTGGTCGCGTTGTTGAACAGGGCCACCGGCATGAACGTGTTCGTCGCGTCATCCCATACACCTACTTCCAACTGGTAAGCGGCATTCGCCTGACGCAAGTACATCTCTAACTTCACATTCTGCATCGTAACATCCTCTGCCATGGCGGGCATCGCATAGACACCCCGATAGTTCAGCAGCAGGCTGTAGCCGCCGCTGTGGGCGAAGTCGCTCTTGTAATACACTTGCGGGCGTTTGTCATTCGGCATTGACGTGGCATCGGTGCGCACCAGCTCCCAGCAGTCGGGTTCCGTGCCCGTAGCGGCGGTGGTGCTCTGTACGTAACTGTCGAAATTCTCCGTCCAAGAGGGCTCATCCGCACTCAGCGAAATCGTGTAGCAGGACTCCGTAGAAAACTCCGCGTCGCTCCAGCTGTCTGTGACACCCTCGCAGACAGGACGCACCTTGACATTGTATAATGTTCCCACGGCAAGATCAGTAAGCGTGTAAGTGGGTTCAGAGACTTCCACCTCCATGAACGGATCGTTCTCGGCGATGTCGCTGCGATAGGCCACCACCCAGGATGTAGCATCACCAGCCTCCGTCCAGCTTACCACCGCGCTGTGGCGGTCAACATTCGTAACCATTACATCTGTGGGTGCGGGACATTCTGGAAGCGGTAGGCCGAAGTTAGCCACCAAGTCCATATCACCGCTAACAGTGAAAGTATAGGTAGCAGATGTGGAAACTGTCTCACCACCCACAGTCCAGTTGTTGAACTCGTAACCCTCGGCGGGGGTGGCTGTCACGGTGCAAGATTCTCCATAATTGAAAGTGGCGTTGGTAGCGTCGGGATTAGGTTCGGGAGTTTCAACAACGACTGTTGCACCTTCCACGATGGTGATGTCGTCAACACATAAGACCCATTGGTCATAGCAATCCCAGTGGCGGATGGCGACATAACCCGTTTGGCCGGCGTATGCATTCAAGTCGACTGTATACGGTGTTTCGGTATATCCGACGGAAGACAGGGATAATACCCAAGTTCCTACAGTCGTGAAGCTGCCAGTGCTGGTGTTGTTGGTAGTTGAAACCATTACGGAGAACTTCTCCGCGCAATAATCAGTGTTTCTGGCGCCAGCATAGAAGGAGATGCTTCCGCCCAACTGGATCTGCGGGGAAACGAGATAGTTGTCGGGAGTGACAGCGCCATAAGCGGTGCCGCTAGAGGAGGTGGCGGAGATGTAGGATTCGGAAATCATGAAGCCGGAAGAGCTGTTGTGGCCGAAGGAGGACCAGTCGTGAGCGGTGCCACTACTATAAGAGACATGCTCGGTGTTATGGTGCCAGTTGTTCGGTGAATCGCCAGTATTGCCCTTAAGGAGGGTCCAGCCTTGGTATCCGTCTTCGAAGTCATAGGTCAATGTCTCACGATTGCTCCTGGTGTTGGCTGCAAGCGTCACCGTGCTGCCATACGTGCCGTTCTCTGTATCGCTGATCTCATAATGCTCGGGGGCGGTGATAGTGATGTCTTCGGAGAGGTCTGCACCGATCACGGCGATGTTCTTTACCTCCGACGGACCGTTGCCCTCGGCA
>JAEEGJ010005842.1_pt1 | contig 37892 bp, 37 predicted proteins | sample 8958761 | NCBI WGS metagenome assembly JAEEGJ01 (sample SAMN16246546, study PRJNA631951) | gut metagenome | biome: gut microbiome; feature: rumen; material: RS-attached | host: Bos | place: Iran: Karaj | collected 2018-10
TTGAGATGCTTGACGATCCTATGCTCCGCGATGCCGTGCAGGAAGGCCTGCAGTCCGGCCTTGCTCCCTCTGATGCCCTCGATGCCGCAAGAGATAGCATTGTGGCTATGTTCGAAGGCATAGATGACGAGTATCTCCGTGCTCGCGCAGACGATGTGAGGGATGTTTTCGGGCGCTTGCGCGCGGCTATGGCGGGAGAGTCTTCCGGCGGTCAGGTGCAGATGCCCGGCGGCTGTATTCTGGTGGCAGAAGAGTTGCTCCCTTCCGATACTGCCCTCATTGATTTCAAGGGCCTGGGAGGCATCCTTTGCCACAAGGGGAGCAGTACCAGCCACGTGTGCATAATTGCCCGCGCGAAGGGTGTGCCTATTCAAGTGGGAGCCGATATTTCCGGCATAAAGGACGGAGATACAGTACAGGTTGACGATCCGCTTTCGGGCAGTCTGCAGTCGGTCGCTTCCCGTGCAAGGGCTTCGGGGCTGAAGGTTTACGTGAATGCAGCCAACCTCGACGAGATCCGCTCCGGCCTTGCTGCGGGGGCGGAAGGAGTGGGAATCTTCCGCACAGAATTCCTTTTCCTGAACCGCAGTTCCATGCCCTCAAGGGAGGAGCATGCCGCCATTTATCGGGAGGCTCTGCTTGCTTGTGCCGGGAGGCCGCTGACCCTCCGCACCATGGATATCGGGGGCGACAAAGATCTCCCGTATCTGCCGCTGACTGCGGAGGATAACCCGTTCCTTGGGCTTCGCGGAATACGCTTCAGCATGCTTCATCAAGACGTATTCATCCCCCAGCTGCAAGGGGCACTCGATGCCGCCGGGAGCGTCCGGGAGCTTCATCCCGAATGGTTTGAAGAGGGGAGTCCTTTGCATTTGATAATACCTATGGTGAGCAAAGCCGAAGAGATACTTCAGGTGCGCGCCCTCCTCAGTTCTTTAGACTCCGATTACTGTCGTCTGCTTAAGCTCGGCATTATGATAGAGACTCCCGCCGCAGTGCTGGATGCTCCAGCGCTTGCCGCAGAAAGTGACTTTTTCAGTGTCGGCACCAACGATCTTACTCAATACATCATGGCCGCCGACAGGGGAAATGCCTCCGTGGGCTATCTATATGACTCTTTTGCTCTCCCTGTCCGCAGGGCCCTTGAACTTACCGTAAGGGCGGCGCACGACGCAAAAATACCGGTCGGCATTTGCGGCGAGATGGCCTCTGACCCGCGTGCGACCGGTATTCTTATCGACTTAGGCTTCGATTCCCTAAGCCTGTCCAGGCTGGAGCCTATTCAGTAGCCTTGAAATAGCGATAGCTGTTGACCTTCAGCTCTCCGGCTGCAGGATCGTCGCAGGCAATGATGCCGGCGGGATGCATCTGCATGGCGCTGAGAGTGCAATAGTGCGATATGGGGCCCTCTACGGCATCCTTAACGGCGTGAGCCTTCTTGGAACCGAACGCCAGAACCACAACTTCCTTGGCACCCATCACGGTGGCTACGCCCACGCTGAGAGCCTGTGCAGGCACCTGCTCAGGATCGTTGTCGAAGAAGCGGGAATTGACCTCGCGGGTCTGGGGGGTAAGGGTGATTACGCGGGTGCGTGACTCCAGGGAGGAGAAAGGCTCGTTGAAAGCGATGTGTCCGTCTTCTCCCACACCGCCGAGGAAGAGGTCGAAACCGCCGGCCTTCTCGATAGCTTTCTCGTAAGCTGCGCACTCGGCGTCAAGGTCGGGAGCGTTGCCGTTGAGGATGTGGATGTTGGCTGCGGGCTCGTCGATATGGTCGAAGAGATACTTGTGCATGAAGCTATGGTAGCTCTCGGGATGCTCGACCGGCAGGCCGACATATTCATCCATATTGAAGGAGACTACGTTCTTGAACGATACCTCTCCTGCCTTGACAAGGCGGATAAGCTCGTTGTAGGTCTCGATGGGAGTGGAGCCGGTGCAAAGACCGATAACAAAAGGCTCCGAAGTGCGTGCAGCTTTTTCGTTAATCTTGGCTGCAATGTAACGGGCGGCCCATACGGAGGCCTCCTTCATGGTGTCACGGATTATAAGTTTCATAATGTTAATATAGTTTTAAGAATACTTCAATTGCTTGATACTCAGCCATTCCGAGCTGGTCGTACAGGCGTGCGGTATTGGATGTGCGGTCCTCTGCCCTCTGCCAGAACTCGCGCGGATCCTCGCCGGGGAAGGGGACAATATCTTTCTGCGAGAGATGGCGGAAGATGGCGTGGCGCTTCTTTATCACCTCGTCGGGGGAGAGGGGCACTGCCATATCTACCCTGCCGAGTTCCCACTCCATCCAGGCTCCGCGGTACAGCCATACGTGAGTCTCCTCGAGCCACTTGCAGCCGTCGTCTTCGCGCAGCTGGCGGAGAGCTTCAAGGGCCGCCTCGGTGCAGACCCTGTGGGTGCCATGAGGGTCGGCCAGGTCGCCTGCCATGAAGATCATGTGAGGCTTGAGCTCCGAAACCAGATTCTTAATGATGTCCACGTCGGCCTGCGTACGGGGCATTTTCTTGATGCCGCCCGACTCATAGAACGGGAGGTTGAGGAAATGGACGTTTTTGTTGTCGTCAAGGCCGAATGAGCGCACGGCTCCGCGGGCCTCGCTGCGGCGGATTGCACCTTTGATTTCGAGCAGTGCCCTGGGCTCGGGCTCGCCGGGAACCTTGCTGTCGATAATCTTCTTGACCTCGGCGAAGCGGTCTCCGTATCCCAGCTGGGCTGCCGCATCGATGTGCTGCAGAACCACGTCGTCGTGAACCGCCACGTTGCCGGAAGTCTCGTATGCTACGTGTACATTGTGGCCCTGGCTTACCAGACGGATGAAAGTGCCTCCCATGGAAATCACGTCATCGTCGGGGTGCGGCGAGAAGATCAGAACGGTCTTGGGGTAGGGCAATGCGCTGACGGGACGGGTGCTGTCGTCAGAGTTGGGCTTGCCGCCCGGCCATCCGGAGATAGTATGCTGGAGGTCGTTGAATACATCTATATTAATCTTGTTGAAGGTGCCCACTTTCTCCAGCAGACCGTCCAGGTTGTTGTCAAGGTAGTCTTTTTCGGTGAGCTTGAGGATGGGCTTGCCGACTCTCTGGCAGAGCCACACTACGGCTTTGCGTATGAATTTGGGCGTCCAGTCGCATGTGCCCACGAGCCAAGGAGCCTCGATGCGGGTAAGCAGGCTTGCTGCTGCATCGTCGACGTAGAAAGAAATACGGCCGTGATGCTGCAGGAAAGAAGCGGGCCATGCGGGATCAACTTTGCCCTCGGCAATTGCCTTTACGGCTGCCGCTTTACTCTCGCCCCAGGCCATCAAGATGATGCGCTTGGCAGAAAGCATAGTGCTGATACCCATTGTGATGGCTTTGTCGGGAGTCTTGGAAATGTCGTGTCCGAAATTGGACGACTGACGCTTGCGGGAGGCGTAAGAGAGACGGACGGCGCGGGTGCGGGTCATCTCGTTTGATCCTGCCTCGTTGAAGCCCACCTGGCCTTGTTCGCCTACGCCTATGACCAGAAGGTCGAGTCCGCGTGCGTGGGTGTCGAAGTTCTGGCAGTATTCGGAAAGCTTGTCCTCGGGCACAGTGCCGTCGGGAATATGAATGTTCTCCTTGAGGATGTCAACCCTGTCCAGCAGGGCGTCGTGCAGACGATGGTTACGGCTCTGGAGCTCATCTTTTGAGGAAGGGTAGTACTCGTCGATGGAAACGATCTCGACATTCTTGAAAGATACCAGGCCCTTTTCATAACGGCGTGCCAGCTCATTGTAAAGCGAAGTGGGAGTGGCGCCGGTGGTGAGTCCCAGGCGGAACAGTCCGTCGGTATGAGCGTTGATAGAGTCGATGATGATGTCCGCAATGCGGTACGATGCGACTCTAGATTCCTGGAAGACGTTGGTCCAGATTTTCTCGTAGCTGTGGAGAATGCCGGCGGGCAGATTCTCGTCAATCAGTCCGCCTTCGTAAGGTAGTGCCAGATGTTTTTCCATTGTCTATTGTAATGTTTTGTATATTTCTTCAGGATCGGGGGTCGTGCTAAGCTTTTCCAGCAGGGCCTCGTCGTCAAGCGCCCCGGCCACCTTGGCGAGTATGGACAAGTGCTCGTCTCCCACGCCGGCGATGCCCACGATCAGGCGGGCCTTCTCGCCGTCGAAATCAACCCCTTCCGGGTACTGGAGCACAACTATTCCCGAACGTAGCACCGACTCCTTGGCCTCGGCAGTGCCGTGAGGTATCGCAAGGCCCATTCCCATATATGTAGAGCTGATGCCCTCGCGCTCCAGCATAGCCGGCGCATACTTCTCATCCACATAACCCGACGCCTCCAGCAATGCCCCAGCACGCAGAATCGCCTCCTCCTTACTCTCCGAAGGCAGCCCCGTCAGAACATTACTCCTCATCAGCATCGGCACTCCCTTTGTCCCTTCGTCACCGGCGCCATGCCGGTTATTCTGCTCCGTCGGTATTGCCTCTGATTCTTCACCTGCGCCCTGCCGGGTATTCTGCTCCGACTGCGTTGCCCTGATTTCGTCGCCTGCGACCTGCCGGTTATTCTGATCCGGCGGCATTAACCCAAATTCTTCAGCCGCCGGATCAGAATAACCGGCAGAAGCCTCCACATTAGTTGACAGCCGGTTAAGCAGAGCATCCAGAGCAGGATCGGCAAGGAAATTGGTGATAGCCAGGACTTCTTTACCACTCAACCGCGCCCTCTCCGCAAGCTCCCTCTGGCAAACAACCAAAGACGCATCCGCAGGAATATCCCCCACGGCACAATTGGTACACTTGATTTTCCCCAGCCCCGCCTTCATCAAACGAGCCTTGAAACGAGTAGCGCCAAGCGCACTGGAACCCATACCCGCATCGCAAGCAAACACAATCTTCGAAATGGTCCCCGCCGGCACGGGACTGCCGTCTCCGGCAGGCTCCGACTCACTCTCTCCCTGGAAATCGGGACGCGATTTGACCATAGGCCAGGCCAGCAGGAACGAAACCGCCGTGCCTATCAGCACGCCCAGTATGCCCAGCAGGGTCTTGCCCTTAGGCGACATAAGGATGATGGAAATGAGGCTGCCCGGCGAGGCCGGAGCCACAAGACCGAAGTCCACAAGGGTAAAGAAACTCAGGGCGCAGATATTGCCGATCATTACTGCCAGCAGCAAGATCGGACGCGCCAGTACATAAGGGAAATAAATCTCGTGAATACCGCCCAGGAGCTGGATAACTACGGCACCGGGGGCCGACTGCTTGGTGTTGCCCTTGCCGAACGCCCAGCAAGCAAGCAGGATACCCAGGCCGGGACCGGGGTTCGGGTCCACCAGGAACAGCATCGACTGTCCCATATCGGCGGCCTGCTGAATGCCCAGCGGAGTCATTATGCCATGGTTGACCGCATTGTTGAGGAAGAGTACCTTGGCAGGGTCGACCAGCACGGCCAGGAGGGGATTCATCTTGTGGGCGAGCATCCAGTTGACCCCGTGGCTCAGGCCGTTGGTAATCCACGAAACCGCATGCCCTATGACCAGATAGCCCGCTATGGCAAGGAGCATGGCAATTATGCCGAGCGAGAAATTGTCAACCAGCATCTCGAAGCCGGCGCCTATCTTGCCCTCCACCAGACGGTCGAATTTCTTGACGCACCAGCCCGCTATGGGACCCATTATCATGGCCCCGAGGAACATGGGCGTATCGGTGCCTATGATTACTCCCATCGCGGCCACTGCGCCTGCCACGCCGCCCCTGTATCCGCCAACGTTTTTACCGGCGGTGAAAGCTATAAGGGTAGGGAGAAGATACTTGAGCATCGGGGCGACCATATTGGCTATGCTCTCGTTTGGCCACCATCCGCCGGGAATGAAGATGGCGGTGATAAGCCCCCAGGCAATAAATGCTCCGATATTGGGCATTACCATGGCGCTCAGCGCCCTGCCGAATTGTTGTATCTTTTCTTTCACAAGGTGTAAAGATAGGATTTTTTTACTAATTTTGTAAGATAAGAAACGTAAGAAATAACACATTTAATGAAAGCTATTCAGTTTGGTGCCGGCAATATTGGCCGGGGATTCATTGGCGCCGTCCTTTCACAGGCCGGTTATGAGCTAGTTTTTGCTGATGTAGTCGAGGAACTCCTGAATCAAATCAATTCCCGAGGTGAATACATCGTCCATGTTTCAGATCATACCAGTTACGATATTCCGGTCAAGGGCGTGCGCGCCGTCAACTCCGGCAGCCCCGAGGCGGTAGAGGAAATTGCAGGAGCCGATATCATTACCACGGCAGTGGGCCTGAGAATACTCAAGTTTGTGGCTCCTACCGTTGCCAAGGGCATCTGTGCCCGCATGGCGGCAGGTGTCGAAAAGCCCCTCAACATCATTGCCTGCGAGAACGGCTTGCGGGCCACTTCTCAGCTCAAAGAACTGGTTTTCGCCCAGCTGCCCGCCGTGGCAAAGGACTGGACAGAAAAGCATGTCGGTTTCCCCGACGCAGCCGTGGACCGCATTGTGCCGCCCGTCCGCTGCGAGGTGCCCCTGGACGTCGCGGTAGAGGAGTATTTCGAGTGGGATGTGGAGCGCAGCTCATTTGTGGGCCCTGTCCCCCAAATAGAAGGCATGACGCCGGTCGACAACCTGCTGGCATATGTAGAGCGCAAGCTCTTCACTCTCAATACCGGTCACGCAACCGCCGCATATCTCGGCAAGATGAAGGGCATCAGCACCATCGGCGAATGCGTTGCCGATCCTCAGATCTACGCCATAGTCCGCGAGGCCATGCAGCAGAGCGGCGAGGGGCTGGTGCGCAAGTTCGGATTCGACCACGACGCGCATTTTGCCTATATCGAAAAGATACTCGGCCGTTTCAGCAACCCGTATCTTCGCGACGAGTGCGACAGGGTGGGGCGCGAACCTCTCCGTAAACTCTCGCCCAACGACCGCCTCATTCTTCCAATGCTGACAGCAAAGGGTTTCGGACTCCCTTACGACAAGCTTCTGCTCGCAATAGGAGCCGCCCTGCATTTTGACAATCCTCAGGATCCCCAGAGCGTGGAGATGCTCGCAAGCATCAAAGAAGACGGGCTCGAAGGAACTATTGTCAAATATACCGGAATCGGTGCCTCGGACCCTCTGGTGGGCGAAATCGCCGCTGCTTTCAAGAAGGTCGAAACTCTGTAACCCCGGCCTCTGAGCCATTAGAACAGTATTGCCGTGGTGACAAAGAAAAAGAACCTGACACTTTGGGCGCTGTCGTTTTGCTCGGCAGTATTGCTGAGCCTGCCCTGGCTGGTGCCTCATATGGGCATTTTCGCCCTGGTGGGTTTTGTGCCTTTGCTGTGCGCCGACTACATAGCCTCCGGCGCCGGGGTCAAGCGTTTCTGGATATGGCACTACTGCACATTTGTCCTGTGGAATGCCTTTACGACTTTCTGGGTTTGTAACGCCACTGTGGGAGGCGGTATCTTTGCTGTGCTCGCCAATGCCCTGCAGATGTCGGTTATCTTCGGCCTGTTCCGCCTGGCAAAGAAGCGCTTGGGAGGCGTGGTGCCCTATATCTTCCTGGCTGTCACCTGGATAGCGTGGGAGAGGTGGTATCTTACCAGCGCCCAGATATCGTGGCCCTGGCTGGTGCTGGGCAATGCTTTCGCCACCACCATCAAAGACATCCAGTGGTATAGTGTAACCGGCACTCTGGGCGGATCGCTCTGGGTGTGGTGCTCCAATCTTGCCCTGTTCGGTGCCATAGTGAGCATCTGGAGCGGGAGCTGGAAGCAGTGGAACAAGGTGGCGCGTATTTCGTGTGCGATAGCCCTTCCGCTTGTGCTGCTGGGCCCTCCCATATGCTCGGCCATAATGTTCAACAGCTATTCCGAGCGCTCAGAGGGGAGCGTGGAGGTAGTCATCGGCCAGCCCAACCTCGACCCGTACAAGAAGTTCAGCTCCATGACCCAGGCCCAGCAGACCGATGTGCTCCTGGGGCTCTACGAGAAGGAACTTGCCAAGGGCCCTACCGACCTCCTGCTGGCCCCGGAGACTTTTACCTTTGACGTGATACTCAACGATATACCCTCGTCTCCTACCTGGCAGCGCTTCCATGCGTTCCTTCAGGAGCACCCGGGGACCGATATCCTGTTCGGAGCTTCGACCAATGAACTCTTCCATACCCGTTCGGCCCCGGGCCTGCTGAGTTATCCTTGGGGAGACGGCTGGAGAGTGCCTCACAACAGCGCCATCATGCTCTCCGAGGACGGGCGTACGGAAGTGTTTCACAAGAGTAAACTCGTTGTGGGTACGGAACTTACACCCTATCCCAAAGTGTTCGTCCCGCTCGATAACTGGCTATCCAATACCTTTGGCAACGGGCAACCTCTTATGGCTCGTGACTCCGGACAGGACGAGATAAGCCTGCTGCACCTGAGCGACGGTACGCCCCTGGGCTGCGCCGTGTGCTACGAGTCGGTGTACGGAGAGTATTGCACCGGATATACCAACAAGGGCGCCGGGTTCCTTACGGTTATAACCAACGATTCCTGGTGGGGCAATACTCCTGGATACCGCCAGCACCTGAGCTACAGCTGCCTGAGGGCTATCGAACTGCGGCGAGACATTGCCCGCTGCGGCAACAGCGGCATTAGCTGCTTCATCAACCAGAGGGGAGAGATACTCGAGCGCGGCCCCTGGTGGGAAGAGGCCGTTATGCGCGGCTCCGTGAATATTAATACCCGCGAGAGTTTCTTCGCCCGTCACGGCGACGTCACCGGGCGTGTGTGTACTCTTGCGTTCTTGCTTCTGGCTGCGCTCCTTATAGTGCGCCTGATTTCGGGCAAGAAGAAATAAATTTGATAATTGTAATGTTTTTTAAATATGGCAGATAAAAAATCATCCCTCGGCTGGATCCCCCGTAACTTGCTGCTGGGCGCCTTGTTTGTGGTGCTGGTTGTTGCGGCGGCGAGCATATTCCTCTCCATCCGTACCCGCCACGGCAGGGAAGTGACCGTGCCCGACCTTACCAGCCAGACTGTGGCAGATGCCACCAGGAGCGCATCGGCCGCTCATCTGCGCGTTCAGGTAAGCGATTCGGTGTATATGAAGCGTATGGCAAGGGGAGCGGTGGTCAGCCAGCTGCCCAAGGCCGGCGCCAAGGTCAAGCCGGGACGCAAGATTTCGTTGACCATAAACACGCTGGTTCCCAAGAAGGTAACGATGCCCAACCTGATTCACATATCGCTCCGCCAGGCCAAGGCGGAACTCTCGGCAAAGGGCCTTGTGCTTGGCAAGCTGAACTATGTCAGCGACATAGCCACCAACAACGTACTTGAGCAGCACTATAAAGGGCGTCCCATCCAGCCCGGCAAACAGCTTTATACGGGATCCGTCATCGACCTAGTAATAGGCCTTAACGGTGCCGATGCCATGACCTATGTGCCCAATCTGCACGGATATAAATACCTGCGCGCCATCGATGCCCTGCACGATAATTCGCTCAATGTGAGCGGGGTGTTCTTTGACAAGTCGGTGCGTACTTACAGCGATTCGCTCAATGCGGTGGTTTATTCGCAGCGGCCTTCTTCGACCGGATACCCGACGGTGATGGGCACCGGCGTCACCATTTATCTGTCGCTTGATGGAAAAGCTCCCACAGATTGATACTGAGCTGCTTGAAGACGAGCAGGACGAACAACTCTTCGAGCATTTCCGCTTTGATGTCGATCCGGGGCAGGAGCCGTTGCGTATCGACAAATATATGGCGGCCCACATGGAGCACACCTCGCGTCACAGGGTGCAGTGCGCCATCAAGGAGGGTTTCGTCCAGGTAGGGGATAAGACGGTCAAGGCCAATTACATAGTGCGTCCGGGCGATGTGATACGCTTCGTGATGCCGTACAGGCGCCGTGGCGTCGAGATACTTCCGCAGGATATCCCTCTGAACATAGTGTACGAAGACGACGATGTGCTGGTGCTGGACAAGCCGGCGGGGATGGTGGTCCATCCCGGTCACGGTCATTATGAGGGCACGCTCGTCAACGCTCTTGCCTTCCATCTGGGCATCACCCAGGGCCCCGACGAAGGGGACGACCGAATGGGAGTGCTGGTGCACCGCATCGACAAAGATACCAGCGGCCTGCTTGCTGTAGCCAAAAACGACGAAGCCCAGCTCAATCTTGCCCGACAGTTCTTCGACCACAGCATAGAACGCCGTTACAACGCTATCGTCTGGGGCGACTTGAAGGAAGATGAAGGCACGGTGGATGCCAACCTCATGCGCGACCCTTCCGACCGCCTGCGCTTTTGCACAACTTCCGACCCGGAGCGGGGCAAGAGGGCTGTGACTCACTGGAAAGTGCTTGAGCGGATGGGCTTTGTGACCCTTGTAGAGTGCCGCCTCGAGACCGGCCGCACCCACCAGATCAGGGTGCACATGAGCAGCATAGGGCACCCGATTTTCGGCGACGAGCGCTACGGCGGTACCGAGATTCGCCAGGGAACAATCTATTCCAAGTACAAGCAGTTCATCCACAATTGCTTCGAACTGTGCCCCCGGCAGGCCCTGCATGCCAGGACTCTCGGCTTTGTGCATCCCCGGACGCATAAGTCTGTGTATTTTGAATCACCCTTACCTCAGGATATGACTGCACTTTTGGCAAAGTGGCGGGCGTATGTCAAAGATTTTTCTCATATTTGTAAATAAAATCCAGTTAGAGTGAAACGTATATTAGTTGTTCTTTTTGCGCTGGTGCTCATGAGCGCAGCCGCATTGGCCCAGAATTACAGGGATGTAGTGTACCTGAAGAATGGCAGTGTCATCAAAGGTACTGTGCTTGAGCAGGTTACCGGAGGCAATATTAAGATACAGACCGCCGACGGGAGCATTTTCGTGTACCCTTCATCCGAAGTGGTAAAAGTCGTAAAGGAAGAAGTGAGCGGAGGCTCTAACTCAGCTTCGCGCAATAAAAACAATGCTGCCGCTCCTGTGGAGAGCGTCGAGCAGTTCCGCGGCTGGCGTTATTCTCCCGGCCTGGGAATAGGAGTGGCGCTTGTGAAAGGCGGTTCCGCCAGCGGTATTGTGGAATTCGGGCTCGGAAAAGATACCTCCGACCAGGTTTATCTGGGCGGCGGCATACAGTTTATGTTTCCTTTTATTAAAGATCCTAATGTAAGTCTGGGAGCTTTCTTCGAGAACCGTATTTATTTCCCTTCGTATTCCAAGATTTCGTTCCAGATCCGCGACAGGATATATTTCGCAATAGAGCCGGCGCACGAAAATTTCTTCCTTGGACTTACAATTATGCCTGGCGTGATGATGAAGCTTACACCTTCTTTGGATTTGCTTCTTAATGCAGGATACCAGTTGTCCATCATGCCAAGTTATAGCGCTGCTGGCCACAGCCTTGTTTTCCAAACGGCATTCGATTTCCATCGCGCCCAGGGCGTTCCTGGCAAGACGCGTGTTTATCATCCGTCAGGTGTCGAAATCGGCTTTGGCGGAGGTGTAGGAATCTTCTCGCATCCAGAATATAAATCGGATGGTGCTGATGCCAGTACCGGTATCTGTTTCCTCTCACTTGGTTACCGTTTCAATCCTCATTTCAGCGCCGCACTTGAGATTGCTCCTATGGAGAGGAAGTTTTTTGCAAAGCCAAATAAGTATTATGAAACGCTGTATGCCGACGCGGCTCCTTTTGCATTAGTAGGGCGCTACCGTCTGCTGGACAAGACTTTTTCGCCTGTCGGTACAGTCTCTATCGGGCTTGCCTCTCCTCACGGCTGGACCTCGAGCGGAGCTCAGAAAGGAGTGCTGGCTATATTGCTCAGCCCCAAAGTAGGCGTGTCTATGCGTCTTGGCTCGGGCAACGGTCACCTTGAGCTCTGCGGAGGTGTCGGCACCGGTTTCACGGCACCGTTTAAGTTTAGAGACACCGATAAAGCCATGGTGTACTCGATGTTTGCTCCCGAATTCTCCCTGCGTTATTACCATACTCTCAAATGGGGCTCCGCCCTGGCGGAGAAGATGGGATTTGAAAACTAACAAGAAAGGCGCCCGTTAATCGAGCGCCTTTCCATTTTCATCGTAGAAATCATATTGCAGGATGCTGTAGTCGGTAACTTCGACTATCTTCAGCTTGCAACGGTACTTACGTTTCCATCTACCTGCGAACGAAGACCAGCCCCTGGTGATGTATGCTCCCAGAATAGGGCTAATTTTGAGCGTGAACTGCTTGTGGCCGTGCTCGACAAGGTCGGCAAGCTTGCGCTCAATTTGTTCGTCAATGACCACCGTGGAGGCAATCTTTCCTGTGCCGTGGCACAGGGGGCATTTCTCCGTGGTGTTGATTTCCGTGACCGGACGAATCCTCTGGCGGGTAATCTGCATAAGCCCGAATTTGGTGAGCGGCAGCACGTTGTGCTTTGCGCGGTCGGATGACATAAGCTCCACCATGTACTTGTACAGCTCGTTACGGTGCTCGCCGGAATCCATATCGATAAAGTCAACGATAACGATTCCGCCCATATCGCGCAGCCGGAGCTGACGGGCAATTTCTTCCGCCGCCAGTTTGTTCACTTCGAAAGTGTTCTCTTCCTGGTCGTTGGATTTGGCTCGGATGCCGCTGTTCACGTCTATGACATTCAGGGCCTCGGTAGTTTCAATTACCAGATATGCGCCCTGCTTCATGGGAACCACCTTGCCGAAGGAACTCTTGATCTGGCGGGTGACCTCAAAATGGTCGAAGATCGGTTCCTTGCCCTCGTAGAGCCGGACTATCTTTTCCTGCTCAGGGGAGATGAGGGATATGTAACGGCGCGTCTCTTCGTAAATCTTGGGATCGTTGACGTAGATGTTCGAGAACGAATCGTTGAGAAGGTCGCGCAGGATGGTGGTGGTTTTGGAATACTCCGTGAAGAGCAGCCCGATGTTCTTGTTTCTCGAAATCTTCTTCCAGGCGCTTTCCCACTTTTCGATCAGCGAGCGGAGTTCGGCCACCAGGACGGCGGCGGAACTGCCTTCTGCTGCCGTACGGATGATGGCTCCGTAGTTGTGGGGCAGAATGTTGCCTACCAGAGTTTCGAGTCTTCTCTTTTCCTCCTTCGAGGTAATCTTTTGGGAAACGCTCACTTTCTCGGCGAAAGGGAGCAGTACAATGTTGCGTCCTGCCAATGAAATCTCAGCAGTCAGTCGGGACCCTTTTGTGGAAATCGGTTCCTTAACTATCTGGCCGATAATCAATTGCCCGGGCTTCAGATAATCTTCGACGCGGCCCTCCTTGGAGAGCGGCTCGCCGATTTTGATGCCCGAGAACAGTTCTTGCAGATTGCGGTTGGGGTTGGCGTCGCGCACGAATTTGTCGAACGCGTCGAAGTGCAATCCCAGGTCCAGATAGTGGACAAACGCCTCTTTGCTGTCGCCGATATCCACGAAAGCAGCATTCAGTGCGGGAAGTATTTTCTTGACTTTACCAAGATACACATCCCCCACCGAAAAACTGTGACCCTGACTCGATTCTCTGTTGTACTCAATCAGTCGGTGATTCTCCAGCAGCGCCAGACGCACCTCAGACGAGCCCACATCGACCACAAGGTCTTTTTCTTGGTTTTCGGACTCCATTTTTGGGACGGGAATAAAACAAAAGACCCGGCCGGATCTCCCGCCGGGCCTTGAGCGACTATTTCTTCTTGTGCCTGTTCAGACGCAAGCGCTTCTTGCGCTTGTGCGTCGCCATTTTGTGTCTTTTATGCTTCTTTCCGTTAGGCATACGCTATTAATTAATTATTTCTGCATCTCTGCCGCAAAAGCCTTGGAGGGCTTGAAAGCGGGGATATTGTGTGCAGGGATGGTGATAGTAGTCTTTTTGGTGATATTGCGTGCAGCTTTCTGGGCGCGGTGCTTGATGATGAAGCTACCGAATCCGCGGAGATAAACGGGCTCACCCTTGATGACGGAATTCTTGATTGATTCCATTGATGCCTCAAAAACTGTCTGAACTGTTACTTTTTCAATGCCTGTTGCTTTTGCAACTTCACTGACGATTTCTGCCTTTGTCATATCAAAAAATATTAATTATTAGTTGGTTTCTTTCCCTCAATCAATTGGAACGCAAAATTAGTTCTAAATTTCCAAGTTTCAAAATATTTTGCCTCTTTTCTTTGGCACGGAGATTGACCAAATAGGGATTTGCACATTTTTGACGCGATTACTGACATTTTGACACATTATTTATGAAGCAAGATATTAATATCATTCCCCTTGTACAGGGAGAACAGGCCTTCAAGGTCAACGAATCCGAACTTCCCGACGTCCTGCCGGTGCTGGCACTGCGCAACGCCGCCTTGTTCCCCGGAACGGTTTACCCTATTACGATAGGCCGCGAGAAGTCAATCCGTCTCATCCAGGAGGCCGAGGAGCAGGGCTTCTACATCGGCGCCGTTCCCCAGAAAGACGTAACGGTCGAGAACCCCGTAGCGGAAGACCTTTACGCCTACGGTACCGTATGCCGTATCCTCAAGACCCTTGAGATGCCCGACGGCACGCTGACCGCCATCCTTCAGGCCTTCAAGCGTATAGAGATCGAGACCGTAATAGGCACCGAGCCTTACATAACCGCCCGCATACTGTACCTGGGCGACAAGACATACGACTCCGAGCAGACCGACATAAAGGCTGTGTCGGAGGCCCTTAAGGACAAGGCCATGCAGGTCCTGCGTTCGTCCAATCTGGGCTCCCGCGAGTCCATCGGTGCGCTCAAGGCCATCGACAACTTTGAGTTCCTGGTGAATTTCGTGGCCACTACCATTGAGGTCGAGAACTTCAAGGAGAAGATGGAGCTGCTCCAGTACGGAGACGTGAAGATCCGTGCAATGAAGCTCCTGAGCATCCTGGATGTACAGCTGCAGCTCATGAAGCTCAAGCAGGACATCAACCAGAAAGTCAAGAGCGAGATAGACCAGCAGCAGAGGGAGTACTACCTTAACAGCCAGCTCAAGACCATCCAGGAAGAACTTGGAATGGACGAGCAGGAAGACTTTGACAAGTTCCGCGAGAGGGCCAAGGACAAGAAGTGGCCCGAGGAGATTGCCAAGGCCTTTGAAAAAGAGCTAGCCAAACTGGAGAAATATAATCCCAATTCGCCCGACTACAGCGTGCAGTACAACTACCTGGAGTTCATGCTCCAGCTGCCGTGGGGCGAGATGAGCGAGGATAACCTCGACCTTAAGCACGCCCAGCAGGTGCTTGACCAGGACCACTACGGGCTCGATACCGTAAAGGACCGTATCATCGAGTACCTTGCGGTGCTCAAGCTCAAGGGCAATATGAAGTCGCCTATCCTCTGCCTGTACGGCCCTCCCGGAGTGGGCAAGACCTCTCTGGGCAAGTCCATCGCCCGTTCGCTCGGGCGCAAGTATGTGCGCATCTCCCTTGGCGGTATGCACGACGAGGCCGAAATCCGCGGTCACCGCAAGACCTACGTGGGCGCTCTCCCGGGACGTATCCTCAACGGTATAGCCAGGGCGGGTACCTCCAACCCCGTGATCGTGCTCGACGAGATCGACAAGCTCGGCTCCGACTTCAAGGGCGACCCGTCATCGGCGCTCCTGGAGGCTTTGGACCCTGAACAGAACTCAACCTTCCACGACAATTATCTCGACCTGGACTACGACCTGAGCAACGTGATGTTCATCACTACGGCCAACAGCCTTTCTCCGGTGCAGCCGGCCCTGCTTGACCGAATGGAACTTATCAACGTGTCGGGCTACCTCGCCGAGGAAAAAGCCGAGATTGCCAAGACCTTCCTGCTGCCCAAGCAGCTCAGGGAGCACGGCATCGATGCCAAGGCACTCAAAATCAGCGCTGCGGGAATCAAGGCCATAATTGACCAGTACACTCACGAGAGCGGCGTCCGCGGCCTGGAGAAGCAGATTGCCAAGATAGCCCGTGTGACCGCCAAGAAGATAGCCCTCGAGCAGGAGTATCCTTCGGTCATCAAGCCCGAGCATCTCAAGGAGTATCTGGGCCTGCCCACCAATTTCCACGACCAGCAGAAGGGCAACGAGGCCCCCGGCGTGGTCACCGGCCTTGCCTGGACCCAGATGGGAGGCGAGATTCTGTTCGTGGAGAGTTCGGTAAGCGGCGGTAAGGGCATTATGACCATGACCGGCAACCTGGGCGACGTTATGAAGGAGTCGGCCACCATAGCCTACCAGTACATCAAGGCTCATCCCGACATGGCCAAGATGGACTCGAAGACTTTCTCCGAGAAGGATATTCACGTGCACGTGCCCGAAGGGGCTACGCCCAAGGACGGCCCGTCAGCCGGTATAACCATGGTAAGTTCGATGGTGTCGGCCTTGCGCGGCGAGCCTGTCAAGAAGGGTATAGCGATGACCGGCGAGATGACCCTTCGCGGAAGGGTGCTCCCCGTGGGTGGAATCAAAGAAAAGATTCTGGCTGCCAAGAGGGCAGGCGTACACACGATTGTGATTTCGGAAGAAAACCGCAAAGACGTAGAAGACATCAAGGAAATCTATGTCAAGGGCCTTACCTTCCACTACGTCAAGACCATCTCCGACGTAATAGATTTTATATTCTGAGGAACGAAGACGCTGTTCTGAATTCTCAGAACAGCGTCGGATGATTCTCCTCAAGACCTCTGAGGACCCTTTCCATAACCGCCTGGCGGATAAGCGCCGAGCGTGAACTGACTTTAAAGCGGCGGCAATATTCATTTATTGCCGCTAATTCTTTGTCGTTGAACAGGACGGCCTTCCGGTGAACCCTGAGCATTGCCTCGCGCTGCTTGTCGAAGTATGCAGGGTCAACTCCTTGAATCTTATTTGTTTTGCGTTTGCCCATAGTAATCGCAAATATAATGAATTATTTCGTCAAGTGACTCAAGTTCAAGGCGTCTGCCCAAAATTTCTCCGTCAGTATCAGTGAAATACAGCCTCGGAGTTGAAATCACGCCGTAAAGCCGCAGGTACTCGGTCTCTATTTCCGGATCCCAGGCGTGCACTATCTTCAGGTTCTTGTTGCGCACTTTGAAAGAGCGGCGCCACTGCCTCCAGGCCTTTTTGTCCTGTCCGCAATAAACGGCGTACATCTTGGTGGGGAAAGTGATTTTTTCCAGTATGCCGGGCATGATCTGCGACTCCAGCTTGCACTTTGCGCAGGCGGTATCGTAGAAGAACAGTATCGAATAAGTGCCTTCCTGCGGCAGGGTTACCTTGCATCCGCACGGCCCTTTCATTTCCACTACGGGTGCTTTCATTCCCAGCAGGGTGGATCGGTTGAAGGTGGCAAATAACTCGGCGTCAAAAAAGTCGAACTCGCCCCTCATCTTGACGGTGCCCGGTTTGAACCATGAGTCGAAGATGTGGATGGCCACGGCCTCGTCGCCCATAAGGGCCGACTCTTTGTAATGGTCGTACAGCCAGAGGGCTATGTGCTGCGTGGTAAGCGAGTCCTTCACCGAGCTGATGAGGAAGTCGCTCTCGGCCTTCTTCACATCCACGCTCTCCCTTTCTATGGCTGCCGTATAGCGGGCAAGCAAGGTGTCAAGTTTGGGGAACACCGTGCTGTCGGCCACTTCCTGCGCCTTGACGGGCAGGCAGAACAGGACAAGGGCTGAAATGAGTAAAGCAATCTTACGCATAGGGCGTCAATCTTTGGCAACCGAAGGAAGTATGACTCCCTGGGGCACGAACATCGAGGTGTCTCCGTGGTGGCGCAGGATGTCGCGTACGGCGCTGGAAGAGATATGGGCGAATTCCTGAGCCGTAGGGATGATGATGGTTTCAATCTCGGGAGCCAGGCGGCGGTTTGCGTCGGCAATGGCCCTTTCGTTTTCAAAATCGAGCATGTTGCGCACGCCCCTCACTATGTGGCGGATGCCAAGATTACGGCAGACGTCGATGGTAAGTCCGTCGTACTCAATGATTTCGACATTCTTAAGCCCGGCAGTGGCCTGGCGTATGATGCTCTTTTTCTGATCGTTGGAATAAAAGCCCCGCTTGTCCTGGTTGACGCCGATGGCAATGACCACGTTGTCGAACATTGTAAGGGCGCGCCGCAAGATGTTGAGGTGACCTGCGGTAAAGGGGTCGAACGACCCGGGGAACAGTGCTGTTCTGTGCATAGTGAGACAAAGATACAACTATTTTTATTAACTTTGTGAGTAAAATGCAAGTCAAGATAGAAGAAAGCTGGAGGGAGGCGTTAGCTCCCGAGTTCGAGAAGCCGTATTTTGCTTCTCTCTCTCAGCGCCTCCACGCCGAAAAGGCTGCGGGAAAGCAGATCTACCCTCCGGGCGGCCAGATTTTCAAGGCCTTCGAGCTGTGCCCGCTTCCCGAGGTGAAGGTCGTTATTCTCGGGCAGGATCCTTACCACGGATACGGCCAGGCAATGGGACTCTCTTTCTCGGTGCCTGACGGTGTGCCCGCTCCTCCCTCGCTCAAGAACATATTCAAAGAAATCGAAGATGACCTGGGTGTCAAAATGTCAGGACGCCCGAATCTGGAGAAATGGGCCCGCCAGGGCGTGCTGCTCCTGAATGCGGTGCTTACTGTGAGGGCGGGGGAGCCCACCTCACATTCGGCCATCGGCTGGCAGGAGTTTACCGATGCCGTGATACGTTGCATTTCCGAAAAGCGCGAGGGCGTGGTGTTTATGCTCTGGGGCAATTACGCCCGCTCAAAGGCCCCTCTGATCGACCCGTACCGCCATACCATACTCCAGGCGGCCCATCCTTCGCCCCTTGCCCGGGGAGCCTTTTTCGGCTGCCGGCACTTCTCGCAGGCCAACGCCATACTGCGAAGCGAGGGGCTTGAACCCATAGACTGGCAGTTGTAAGATAGTTTGACCCAATAAACCGACCGATATGTACATTTGGATTATACTGATAGGCGTGATGGTGGCCTCGTTCATCATCCAGAAAGTTCTTCAACGCAAGTTCGACAAGTACTCCGACGTGCCCTCTCCCGGCGGCCTCAGCGGAGCCGAGGTGGCGCGCCTTATGCTGGAGCGCAACGGCATACGCGGAGTAGAAGTGGTGTCGATCGACGGCAAACTTACCGACCATTACAATCCTAAAGATTCTACCATCAATCTCAGCCGCGACGTATATGCGGGCCGCAGCGTGGCAGCCTGCGCCGTGGCCGCCCACGAGACCGGGCACGCCATCCAGCACGCCAAAGGCTATGCTCCGCTCAAGATGCGTTCGGCTATGGTTCCGGTGGTTACATTTGCCAACAATACCGTTCAGTGGGTGCTGCTGGCGGGAGTGCTGCTGGTGACCATTACTCCGGCTCTCCTCTGGCTGGGCATCGCTCTTTTCGGGCTCACCACCCTTTTCAGCCTGCTAACTCTTCCGGTCGAGATCGATGCCAGTTCCCGCGCGGTGGCCTGGCTCTCGTCGGAGGGCGTGCTTGACGCACAGACCAAGCCTATGGCGGTAGATGCCCTCAAATGGGCGGCATATACCTATGTTATTGCCGCAGTCGGTTCGCTTGCCACGCTTCTGTATTATATCTCCCTTGCCAGCGGGCGCAGGTAAACTCCAGCGGATCAGGGATTGAGGTAGGAATCCTTTTCCTCGCGGGGAGCAATCGAAATCTCCAGCACCTGCGTATCCCTTGTGGCGGGAACCAGGTAAAAGTCGGGACACTCGGCAGGCACGAGCAGCGCTTTGCCCTCGCCAAGAGGGAACAGGGCCGTTTGCCCAAGCACCTCCAGCTGGACGGACGCCTCTCCTTTTATGCCCACATAAAGAATGAAAGAGTCGAAACGCTCGCCGTAGATATGCAGCGGGTCGGTCAGCAGCAGTTTGGTGGCGCTGAACTCCGGTATGTCCACCAGTTTGCGCACTATGTCGCCGGAATGATGATGGGGCTGCTCCGGCGCTTCCCAGGCCTTGTAATCGATGAAATCAAGTGCGTCCACAAGCCCGAGCGAAGGGTCGAACTCCTCTGTGCTGACTTCCTCTCCCCAAGAGCATAAGCAGAAATCCAGCGGTGACGATTCGCTCACTTCCAGCAGTTCCACGTCGCCTGCGGCGCAGTGGGGGACTCCCGGACGAATATGGATGAACTGGCCCTCGTGGGGTGCGATAATGTTCATCAGGCTCTCTATGCTGCCGTCGGTGCAGGCGGAGAAAACCTCCGATGCATCGGTATCGTGCTTGAAACCGACCATAAGCCGCGCCCCGGCACCTGCGCGCAGTACGTACCAGAGTTTCTCCCGTCCCAGGAAATCGTAGCGCTGGACGGCCGTCTGGGCATCGGGATGAACCCTTAGCGGCATACGGCCCTTTACCTTGATGCGCTTGACCTGTACGGGGAACTGACGTCCCCAGAAGTTGAAGACATTCTCGCCCACAACCCTGTCCATATAGGTGTCCATTACTTCGCTTATGGCATTGCCGCCAAGCCAGCCGTCGCGTATGAGGGAATCGCGGTAGCCCAGATCGGCCAGAAGGAACTCGTCGCTGCCCCAGGAATACTCGTCCTGGAGGGTGCAAAAGCGCAGGGGGTATAATTTCTTTTCTTCCATACGATACAAAAATACGGAAAAATCAGTATATTGTGGAAACTTATTTTGTTTATGAAAGGCATCAACATCTTTTTAGCCGACGGTTTCGAGGACATAGAGGCCCTGGCTACCGCTGACGTGCTCCGCCGCGGCGGTATGGACGTCAGACTTGTTTCGATATACGATGAACTCACAGTAGAAAGCTCCCACGGCGTATCCGTTATCGCCGACTTCACTCTTGACGAAGTGGATCTTTCTCCCGACGGTACCGATGCAGCAGACGTGATGATCTTCCCGGGCGGCATGCCGGGCACCAGGAACCTGGCGGCCTGCGAGCCGCTGATGGACGCTATGCGCTCTCACTATGCCGCCGGCGGCACTCTTGCGGCCATTTGCGCTGCTCCGGGGCTGGTGCTCAGCGAACTTGATTCGCTGCAGGGCGTCGAATTTACCTGCTTCGAAGGCTTCGAGGCTGCTCCTATAGCCAAGGGGGGAGTGTTCACTCCCAAGGCGGCCGTCCGGAGCGGACGCATCATTACGGGGCGCAGCGCGGGCCACGCGGTTACTTTCGGCTTGGAACTCCTCTCGGCTTTGAGGCCGGAAAAGGTTGAAGATGTCAAAAAAGCTCTTTATCTATGGACAGTGTAAGGACGGACAAGTATCTCTGGGCTATACGGGTGTATAAGACCAGGAGCGATGCTACGGACGCTTGCAACGGCAACAAGGTCCGGGTCAACGGCGCTGTGGCCAAGCCCAGCAAGGCCGTAAAGATAGGCGATGTGATAGAAGTGCACAAGGGCCCTGCGTGTCTTACATACAAGGTGCATCAGTTGAGTGAGAACCGTATGGGCGCCCAGTTGGTGCCTGAATATGCCGAGGATTTGACTCCCGAGTCGGAAAAGGCCAAGTTCCACGCTCCCAAGGAGACTATCGTGATGCATCGCGACAAGGGGTCGGGGCGTCCCACCAAGAAGGACCGCCGTACCCTTGACGCCCTTATGGATATGCTGGACTAAGTGTCTGCCGGGGCTGGTGACTACGGCCTTCGGCCTATCCCTTCCACAAGCGGGCACTTAGTCGGTGCCGATGCGGTTACGGGTAGAAAGGAGGGCGATCACAAGGCCGGTCAGGGCCACACCGGCGGCAGTCAGAATAATGTCTCCTGCCTTGACCACTACAGGATAAGCAGTTATAAGGAAGTTTCCGGGCATCTTGACAATGCCCAGATGCTGCTGCAGCAGCGCGAGCGCCACTCCTACTACCAGCCCCACCGCCAGCCCGAGAAGCGAAATCAGCCAGCCCTCGAGCATAAAAATGCGCCGTATCATCGAGTCGCGGGCGCCCATGGCCTTTAGCGTAGCGATATCCTCTTTCTTCTCGATGATAAGCATCGAGAGCGAGCCGAAGATGTTGAACGCCACTATTATCACCACGAACAGCAATATAAAGAACACCGCAGCCTTCTCGTACTTCATCATACGGTAGAGCGTAGGATGCTGCTCCACGCTGTCCAGAAGGGTACAGCGCGACGCATAATCTTTTTTGAAGCGCTTTACGGCGCGGCGGCTGTTGTCGGTAAGGCGCAACTCGACGCCGCTTACTTCTTCGCCGCTGCTTCCCAGCAGGCTCCTCATAGTGTGGAGCGGCACTATAAGCAACTCCGCGTCGGTATCGCTGCTTATACTCATAAGTGCAGCAGGGAAGAGTTTCTCGCAGCGGGCGGACGAGGTGGGATTGCTTACCGAGATTGCCGCGTTCCGGTCGGGATAGTAAAGCAGCAGGGGATCGATGAAACGGGGGTGTATGCCCATCTTGTGAGCGAGCGCAGAGCCAACTATGGCCATAGGCACATCGCCTTTGTGCAGCTGCAGGGTGCCTTCGTAAACGTGGGAGGCCAGCCTTCCGTGCTCCTCGTAATTCTCATCCACGCCTTTGGCGCGGGCTATGCTTTGCTTGTCGGAGTAGCACAAAAACACATTGTCTTCCAGCGTGTAGCATACCGATGCCACCCTCGGGTCGGCTGCAAATGCCTCTGCGAGAGAAGAGTCGGGGACAAATTTTGCCGCCCCGCCGCCATCAATCCACATAAGGTCGGGGTCAAGGTCGCCGAGGTTCTGCTTTATAAGGGAGTCGAAGCCGTTGTAAACGCTCAGAATCAGTATCAGCGCCGCCGTGCCTATGGCCATTCCGGCAGCGCTGATAGCCGAAATCACATTGATAACATTATGTGACTTACGGGCGAACAGATATCTGCGCGCTATGAACAGCGGCAGTCTCATTTGCGGAGCAATTCTTCGATCCGCTGTGCGTAATCAAGAGAAGTGTCGAGGAAGAAGTCGATTTCCGGAACGATTCGCAGCTGGGAAGCAACCTCCCGGCCGAGCTCGCCGCGTATAGCCTTCTTGTTCTCTTCGAGTATGTGCATTACGGAGTCCTGCTTGTCGGAGGGAAATATGCTCACAAACACCTTGGCTACACTCAGGTCGGGGCTTATACGCACCTCGCTGACGGTCACCATGGCGCCGCCGAACATTCCCATTCCCTTGCTCCGTATGATTTCGGCCAGGTCGCGCTGCAGTTCCCTCGCGACCTTGAGCTGACGTGTGCCTGCAGGTTTGTTATCCATTGATCTTGATGATATAGTAATCTTTCTTGCCTTTCTGGGCAAGGATGTACTTGCCGTCTATGATATCGTCCTCTGTGAGAGAGCCGCCGAAGTCGGTGAACTTCTCTTTGTTGACGCTGAATCCGTTGTTCTGTATCATCTTGCGCGCCTCGCCCTTGGAAGGGAAGATGGAAGTCTCTACTGCGAGGGCGTCGAGTATGCCGACGGGCAGCTTGCTGCGGTCCAGCTCAAACGTAGGAACGCCGTCGAACACTTCCAGGAAGGTCTTCTCGTCCAGCTTGCGCAGATCCTCCGAGGTGGCTTTTCCGAACAGGATGCCGGATGCCCTGAGGGCATTGTCGTATTCGGACTGGCCGTGCACCATGATGGTAACCTCGCGGGCAAGAAGCTTCTGGAGCTCACGCCTCTCGGGGCACTCGCGGTGGGCCGCGATGGCGCTCTCGATGGTGGCGCGGTCAAGCATGGTGAATATCTTGATGTAGCGCTCGGCGTCGTCATCGCTCACGTTGAGCCAGAACTGGTAGAACTGGTAGGGGCTGGTGCGTGCGGGATCGAGCCACACGTTGCCCTTCTCGGTCTTACCGAATTTGCCTCCGTCGGCTTTGGTGATGAGGGGGCAGGTGAGAGCAAATGCCTCTCCGGCGCAGCTGCGGCGTATCATTTCGGTGCCGGTGGTGATGTTGCCCCACTGGTCCGCTCCGCCCAGCTGGAGCTTCACTCCCTTGTGCTGGTACAGATACAGGAAATCGTATCCCTGAAGCAGCTGGTATGAGAATTCGGTGAACGACATGCCCTCCGAAGAGTCACGGCTGAGACGCTTTTTGACCGAATCCTTGCTCATCATATAGTTGACGGTGATCATCTTGCCGATGTCGCGGGCGAAGTTGATGAAAGAATAGTCTTTCATCCAGTCGTAATTGTTCACCAGCTCGGCCTTGTTGGGCGCGTCGGAATTGAAATCCAGGAAGCGTCCCAACTGGGCCTTGATGCACTCGACATTATGTGCGAGGGTGGCCTCGTCGAGCAGATTGCGCTCCTGGCTCTTCATGGACGGGTCGCCGATCATGCCCGTGGCGCCTCCCACCAGAGCGTAAGGCTTGTGCCCGCATGCCTGGAAGTGCTTAAGTATCATTATGCTGACCAAATGCCCGATGTGCAGCGAGTCCCCGGTAGGGTCGATTCCCACGTAAGCCGACGAGGGGCCTTTCATCAATTCTTCCTCGGTACCGGGCATAATGTCGTGGATCATTCCTCTCCACTTCAGTTCTTCTACAAAATTCTTCATATTAAAAAAGCTAACAGACCGCAAATTTGGACAATTATTAGTAAATTTGCAATCCAAAAGACAATTTAATATTTATTAGTCATAATATGAGAAAGAAAATCGTTGCTGGGAACTGGAAAATGAACACCACGGTTCCCGAGGGCGTAGAGCTCGCCAAGGCAGTAGTCGCCGAGAGCGCTTGCGTACCCGCTGATGTCAAACTTATCGTTGCAACTCCTTTTACCCACCTGTTCCCCGTGGCCGAGGCCATCAAGGGCAGCCGCGTAGGCCTTTCAGCCGAAAACTGCGCCGACAAGGAAAAGGGTGCCTTCACCGGCGAGGTGTCGGCTGCGATGCTTGCGTCAGTTGGTTGCCAGTACACTATCCTCGGCCACTCCGAGCGCCGTCAGTACTATGGCGAGACCGATGAAAAGCTTGTCGAGAAGACCCGCCTGGCACTTGCCAACGGTCTTGACGTTATCCTTTGTGTGGGAGAGAATCTCGAGGAGCGTGAGGCCGGCCGTCATTTCGAGGTGTGCGAGGCTCAGATCAAGAACGTTCTCTACAACTTCAGCGAGGAGGATATGAAGCACATCATCGTGGCATACGAGCCCGTGTGGGCTATCGGCACAGGCAAAACCGCCACAGCCGACCAGGCCGAGGAGATTCACGCATTCATCCGCAAGACCATTGCCGACAAGTTCGGCGCTGCAGTAGCAGAAGAGACATCCATCCTCTACGGCGGATCTTGCAAGCCTTCAAATGCCAAGGAACTGTTTGCCCAGAAAGATATCGACGGCGGCCTTATCGGCGGAGCTGCTCTTAAGGCAGCCGACTTCATCGGTATCGCAATGTCATTTTAACACGCGTACCACCGCGGCCGTCTGACCGCCCGCGTCGCACAACCAGATTATGTCACCCTTGATGCTCTTGACATTGAGGGTGATATTGTTTCTGCTCCTGTCGCCGTTGGTGGTGCTCCAATACACGCTGCCGGTGATATCGGCTCCTTCGGCGGTGGGGAGGGAGTCGAGGTCGAGTTCGAAATAATAGAGCATGGTATCCGTATTGGCACGGAAAACGGCCCGCTTCTCATTGTATGCCAGCTGGCATTTGTTCTCGTCGAACACGAACACCTTCTCGCCGTCTATCTCGAGCCTGACCGTGTCGTCCGTCAGGAATGAATCGATGGAGGTGTTGCCTCTCTTGCACGCTGCGCAGAGGGCGCACAGGCAAAGAAGAACAGCTATGTGCAGATACTTTTTCATCGGACCGTCATTTTACGGGTGATTATTTCCACGGAACCGTCGGTATACCATATCTCGGCCTTGAGCGTGCCGCTTTGGGTAAGATGCCAGTATCCGTCCGACTCGGGCCTCATCCTCACGCCGTTGAAATACCAAACCACTTCTATGACGCCGCTCAGATTGTACACCCGCATGGGAATCCTGTCGCCCAAGTGGAAACTGCCGTCATCGCGGCGGCTTAGGCTGTTGAGGTAGATAAACGGCCTCACGCCCTTTTGTACGCCCTTGGTGCTCAGGTCCATCTCGCTGGAATATATGTGCCCGTTGGCCGAACGGCCGCGAATGCGTATCCTGTAAGTGGTGGACGGCTCCAGGTCTTCAATCACGCAGAAAAACATTCCGTCGTCTTGCTTCTTGGCGGTGGCGGTGCCTATGATGCTGCCGCTCTTGTCGGAACTATCGTGCCAGGAGATGTAGCAATCATTGATGTCAAGCTCTTGAGCCGTAGTCCAGTTGAAAATCATTGCATCCTGGAATACGTGGGTGGCGAGCACGTTTATAGGTGCGATGAGGTTGAAATATACGTTGCCGTCGGCATCGAGGACAATGTCGTCGATTGCATACTGGCTGGCGCTCCCGTTCCAGTAACGGAAAGAGGGGTCGGTATCGGATGCAAATACGGTATGCCCCGGTTGCGGGAAGAAAACTTTGCTCACATTGGCGGCCCCGGGAATGGCGGTCACGACCTGAGCGCAGGGACGGTCGGGCCTGCAGTTGACCTGATTGTACTGCCACCTCTCGAGGGCGGAGAGGTTGCGTACGTATAAGTCGGAATACCAGCTGTTGTTTTCGGAGCGGTCGATATGGTAAATCACCAGGCCGCTGCCTCCTATTCCGCTGTCCCAACCCTCGGCTTTGCGGCATTCCAGCAGGTAATACTCGCCCTCGGTGTCGGTGTCGATACGCATATACTCCTTGCGTACGCTCAACGGACGCAGACGGAATGCGCCGGTGGTAAAGGGAATTCTGGTACCGAGTCCGAGCTGGTCGAGCTCCACGGCGCAGAAATTGGGCGGCAGGCGGTCGGAGCTTTCGGAAATACCCTTATCCATAACGCTCAGGCTGCCCCAAAGCCCTTTGGCCGTGCCTCCGCTGCCGCTGCCGTCGGTGTCGTACATGTCCATCAGGCCGAACTGATGCGCGAATTCGTGGCAGAATACAGCGGGGGAGGAAGATTCGGTGCACACGGCAAAACTGTCGATAGTCTTGCCGAAGTATGAGAAAGCCTCGCCCCTTTCGCTCAGGCGTCCTTGCCGCGGCCAGATGTAGTCGGCTCCTGCACCATCCGACTCACTGCTGCCGGCCGCGATGATGCACACGATATCCACGGCTCCGTCGGAGTCGTTGTCGTAGGAGGAAAGATTGGTTCCGCTCAGCTCTACAGCCTCCCTGACCAGCTGGCCGATGTACAGGTCCTTGACGCTGGAAGAGTTAACCCCGTATGAGGCGTAGCCGCGCGGCAGGCGCACCGTGCTCAGAACGGTGAAAGAAAAAGTGCGGGAAGGGGAGAACTGGTCGTTGAAATATGAAGTGGCAGTAGATGTCTTGAAAAAGACCCCCGACTGCCTATCTTTAAACGAGACGTCGCTGAATTCAACGGGAATGACAACCGCTCTGAATACCTCAGCAAGAAGTGCAAAAGGCAAGAGCAGAAAAGTCATAGTGAAGATCAGGCGCCTCATTGGAAAAAGTTCAGATGCAAAAGGCCGGTAACCTCGCGGCTCCCGACCTTTAAACGTGTACTAAAACCTAAACCTGCTATATAGATGCAAAAGGTTTCAGAAACGTTGCATCAAAAAACAAAAAAAATTATTTTTTTGCTTCGCCAACGGAAATCTTGCGGAATTCCTTGAGATCCTTCATAAGCTCGAGAGCGGCTTTGCGGGCACGGGCGCCGGCTGCCTTGTTGCCCTTAACTACCTGGGCCTCTGCATTTACTTTGAATGCCTCGATGTTGGCATTGATTTTTTCTACAAGTGCTTTCATAAGAAAAATGTATTAAAATTGTTTTGGTGTTAAAAGTCCATAAAACTCCCGCAAGTTATAAAATAATTTTTAATTAGCAATTTTTTTTGCGAAATAACTTATTGATTTGGTGTGTTTTCCGCTACGGGAGCCTTGGCGTTCAAATCTGACATAGCTTTTTGAGCTCCTGCGAATGCCCAAGTCTTGATACCGTTTATAACTTTGTCGGCAATCTGGGGCAGTTGAGGGAGCTGATCAAGAGAAAAGTGCCCGAGGACGAAGTCTATCTGGTCGCCTTCAGCAAAATCGTGACCGACCCCTATCCTTATGCGGGCGTAGTCTCTGGTCTGGAGCATTTCCTCTATGTTCCGGAGTCCGTTGTGACCTCCGTCGCTGCCTCTGAGGCGCATTCTCGTGGTGCCGAAAGGCAAGTTGATGTCGTCACAGACGACGATGAGCTTCTCGGGCAAGATGTCCAGCTCGTTCATCCAGTAGCGGATGGCTCCGCCGCTGAGGTTCATGTAGGTGGACGGTTTGAGCAGGTGGAACTGCCTGCCCTTGACGGTGTCGGTCAGGAGGGCGCCGTAGCGCTTGACATCAAACGTAAGATTGGACGCCTGTGCCCAGGCGTCCAATACAATAAATCCGATGTTATGTCTGGTAGCGGCATATTCGGGGCCGATGTTGCCCAGTCCGGCTACCAGGTAACTCCTGTCGGCCACAATTAAGCCTCCTCGCTTGCTACTACAGTGTTGCGAGTGGTCTTGACGCCGCAGATGATAGCATCTTTGTCGGTGGTGACGGCGATCTTGTCGAGCTTGATGTCGCCGGCCTTGATGCGCTTGTCAAGTCCGAGGTTGGTGATGTCGACGGTAACCTCGTCGGGGAGGTTGGCCATGGTGGCGCAAACGCGGAGTTTGCGAGCGTTCTGATAGAACTTACCACCCTGCTGAACACCAACTGCGTGTCCGCTTATGACGATGGGAACCTCGATGTTGATGGCTTTGTTCTCATCTACTGCGAGGAAGTCCACGTGCAGGCAGACGTCGGTAACGGGATGCCACTGGAGTTCGTGAAGAACTGCGGTGTATTTCTTGCCGCCGTCGAGTACAAGGTCGATGATGTGGGCCTTGGGAGTGTCGGTGACAGTCTTAAGATCCTTGGCGTTGACAGTGAAGAGCACGTTGCCCTCTACACCGGTACCATAAAGATTGCAAGGGACGAGGCCCTGGCTGCGGAAAGCCTTGATGGCTGCTTTGCCAGCCACTTCGCGGGTCTGGCCTTTAAGTTCAAAATGCTGCATTTTTTTAAGTTTAAAATGTGTTACTCATCCCGGAAGCGACCGGGACCCATTGCACCAAAACCCGAGGGTTTTAAAATGCGGGCGCAAATATAAGCAGAAAAATTGGTTTTGAAATACTTATGCAAGCAATTTTTCGCTTCTTGCGATGAATTCCGACAGCGCTTTACCCTTGAGCATTCCCTTTTCCAGCAGGGCCAGGTCGATAACCTGCCGCAGAAGGTCTTTGGTGCCTTCGCGGTCGGCCCAGATGCGGGCGATCAGCGGGTTCTGCATATTGACCTTGACGTCGTATGCCTCGGGCATCGATCCGTAGAAGTTCATGCCTCCGCCAAGTGCGCTCATCTCGCGCCAGCGGCGCATGAACTCGCTCTGGGTGAGTACCACCGGTGAAGAATTCTCGCCGAGGTTCTCGGGCTCGACCTGATACTCGTTGCCTTCGGGAAGAACGGACTTGAAGAGCTCCTCGAGGGCTTTTTTGTCTTCGTCGCTCATCTGCGGCTTGACCTTCTCCTCCTTGGGGATAAGGTTGTCGGGAGTGTCGCTGTCGACCCTTGCAAAGCGGGCTTCCTTAAGCTTGCGCTCCAGCATGTTCACGAAGTGGCTGTCCAACTCGCAATCCATCAGCAGTACGTCGTAGCCGAGGTTCTTGGCGGCCTCGATGCTGCTCCACTGGGCTTCGGTATCGGTGGCGTACAGATACACGGTGCGTTTATCTTTGTCGGTCTGGGCGCTCTCGATGGCCTTGCGGTAGTCGCTGAACGAGAAATACTTCCCGTCGGTGTTCTTGAACAGGGCAAAGTCCATGGCGCGCTCGCAGAACTTCTCGTCGGAGAGCATTCCGTACTCGATGAAGAGCTTGATGTTGTCCCACTTCTCTTCGTACTGGCTGCGCTGATCTTTGAATATTTCTTCCAGCCTGTCGGCTACCTTCTTGGTGATGTAGGTGCTGATTTTCTTAACGTTGGCATCGCTCTGCAGATAGCTTCGGCTCACGTTCAAAGGAATGTCGGGGGAGTCGATGACGCCGTGGAGCAGTGTGAGGAAGTCGGGAACTATGTTGTCAACGTGGTCGGTGACGAACATCTGGTTGCAGTACAGCTGGATCTTGTTCTTGTCGATGGCCATGCGCTCCTTGATCTTGGGGAAGTACAGCACTCCGGTGAGTGTGAAGGGATAATCGACGTTGAGGTGTATCCAGAACATAGGCTCTTCTTCCATAGGGTAGAGGGCCTTGTAGAAGCTCAGGTAGTCCTCGTCCTTGAGGCTTGAGGGGGCTTTGGTCCATACGGGCTCGATGCTGTTTATCACATCGTCCTCGTCGGTCTCCACGCTCTTGCCGTCTTTCCATTCGGTCTTCTTGCCGAACACCACTGGAACGGGCATGAATTTGCAGTATTTGTCGAGCAGGCTGCGTATCTTGCCCTTGGTGCCGAATTCGGTGGCGCTTTCGTCGTCGAAATAAAGGGTTACGGTGGTGCCGCGCTCACCTTTCTTGCCTTTGCCCATCGAGAATTCGGGCGAGCCGTCGCAGGTCCACTGAACCGCTTCCGCGCCTTCCTGCCAGCTGAGGGTATCGATGGTAACCTTCTTGGCCACCATGAAGGCCGAGTAGAATCCCAGGCCGAAGTGGCCTATGATGTTGGTCTGGTCTTTATATTTCTCAAGGAATTCGCCGGCGCTGGAGAAGGCTATCTGGTTGATGTAGCGGTCAACCTCGTCGGCTGTCATACCGATACCGTTGTCGGTGATCTTGAGGGTCTTTTTCTTCTCGTCCAGCTCTATCGTTACTTTCAGTTCGCCGGCTTCGCCGGTGAATGTGCCTGCAGATGCGAGGGCTTTGAGCTTCTGGTCGGCATCGACCGCATTGGCCACCAGCTCGCGCAGGAATATTTCGTGGTCGCTGTAAAGAAATTGCTTGATTACCGGAAATATGTTCTCGGTAGTTACTCCGATTTGTCCTTTAGTATTTGCCATAATAATATAAATTTACCGGCCCCTTTTGCGGAAGCCGGTAAACATTGACTCAAATTATATTCCAGTGACAAAATGTCATTATTTGTAGAGGAAACGCTTGATGCTCATCTTGGGAGTCTTCTCGAAAGGAGTGAGAACGGTCTCAACCTTGGCAATCTGGCTATATCCGGGCAGCTGGCGGTTTGCACCCAGGCGGATCTTCTCGGGGATGTCGGAAACCGTTTCGCTGTCGAGGTTGTCGCGCTTGATGGCGTCGTTGTCGAGATATACGAGGGCTACGATCTTGCCGGCCCTGTCAACCACCACCGACTCGGCCACGTAAGGCTGGTTGTTTATGATTGCTTCGAGCTCCTCGGGATATATGTTCTGTCCGTTGGCGGAAAGAATCATGCTCTTGGAGCGGCCCTTGATGAAGATATTGCCCTCTTTGTCCATGATTCCGAGGTCTCCGGTGCGCAGGTAACCGTCTTCAGTGAATGCGTTGGCCGATGCCTCGGGATTCTTGAAGTAACCGATGGTGATATTCTCACCCTTGGCCTGGATCTCACCGGCGATATGCTCGGGATCGTCGGAATCGATACGTACGGTAGCCACGTCAACTGCCTTGCCGCAGGAACCGGCCACATATTTGGTCCAATGCTCATAAGCCAGCAGCGGGCAAGCTTCGGTCATGCCGTAACCTACCAGATAAGGGAACTTGATGCGCTTGAAGAGCTTCTCCACCTCGGGATTGAGAGCGGCACCGCCCATGATGAACTCCTGCACCTCGCCGCCGAATGCCTGTACGAGGCCGTCCTTGACTTTCTTGTAGATGATGTTGTTGATTCCGGGAATCTTGAGAAGCACCTTCACAAGAGGCTTGTCGAGGGTGGGCTTGACCTTTGATTTATAAATCTTCTCCATCACCAGAGGAACGGTGATGAGCAGGTAAGGCTTCACGTCGGCAAAGGCTTTCAGCAGGGTTGCAGGGGTGGGAGCTTTGCCAAGCCAGTAGATTGCGGTACCGTTGCAGAGAGGGTAGATGAATTCAATCACGAGGCCGTACATGTGGGCCATAGGAAGCATCGACACCATCCTGTCGCCCGCAGGAACGTTGCGCTGGCTGTAGTCGACATTTGCACTGAAGTTGCGGTAGGTGAGCATTACACCCTTGGGGTCGCCGGTCGATCCGGAAGTGTAGCTGATGGTGGAAAGGTCTTCCCAGTTGTCGGTGGGGAACACCACGTTGTCAGGGCCGTAGCCGTCCTGCCACTTCTCGTCGAAGATCTCGTCCATGGTCTCGTATGTGGCCTTGGTCTGCTCGTCTTTAGCCCACAGGCAGCTCCAGTTGTCAATATCGATTGCAATCTGGAGGTTAGGCATCTTGGCCAGATCCATCTTGACCCACTTGTCGGCATTGGTGAACAAGGCTATGCTCTCGGAGTGGTTGACAAGGAAAGAAGCATTGTCGGGGGTGAAGTCGGCCAGAAGGGGGACTATGACGGTTTCGTAAGTATTGACTGCCATGTACGACATACCCCAGCGTGCGCCGTTGCGGGCGTAGAGAGCGATCTTGTCGCCTTTCTTGAAGCCGAGCTTGTCAAATACGAGGTGGAACTTTTCGATTTGGGTGGCCATCTGGCCATAAGTGAAGGAGTCTCCGCCTATGCTGTTAAGTGCAGCTTTGTCCCAGTACTTGCGGGTGGCGTTCTGGAGACGCTCCAAATAATGAGGATAATTTGCCATTCTTAGTTGATTTTGGTTTAGCTTCCAAAAGTAACGACCGCGAGAGTTTTTTACAAACCACTTTGCGCGTATGTGGCGAATAATTACGATATTTGTGGCGAAATACTAATATATGGGGCGAATATTATGAAGAAAAAACCAATAGTTGCACTTATCTACGACTTCGACGGCACCCTCTCGCCGGGCAATATGCAGGAATTCGGGTTCATTCAGGCAGTGGGGTCCACGCCGGAGGAATTTTGGAAGATGAGTGACAATATCGCCATCGGTCAGGATGCCTCTAACGTGCTGTCATACATGAAGTTGATGTTTGACGAGGCGCACAGCAAGGGCATCTCCCTCAAACGTGACGACCTGCGCCGCTTCGGAGCCGGAATCGAGCTGTTCGAGGGTGTGAGTGGCTGGTTTGAGCTTGTCAACAAGTACGGCCGCGAGCATGGAGTGAAGGTAGAACACTACATCAACTCCAGCGGGCTCAAGGAGATTATCGAGGGCAGCCCTATCGCATCGGAATTCAAGCACATCTTTGCCGGATCGTTTATTTACGATGCCAACGGCGAGGCCGAGTGGCCGGGCATAGCGGTTGACTATACCGCCAAGACCCAGTTCCTTTTCAAAATCTCCAAGGGCATTTTCAGCTCCAGGGACAATAAAAGGGTCAACGCTTCCATAGCCGACGACAAGAAGCGCATCCCGTTCTCGCATATGATTTATTTCGGCGACGGCGAAACGGACGTGCCTTGTATGAAAATAGTAGGTATGTTCGGGGGCAATTCGATCGCCGTGTACAACCCCTCCTCCGAAAAGAAGAGGGCGTCGGCTCTCAAACTCAAGCGCCAGGGGAGAGTGGCGTTCGCAACTCCGGCAGTCTATACTCCTTCTTCGCGCACATATAAAGTAGTGTGCGCCATAATCGACAAGATCAAGGCCGACTGTGAGCTTGTCCGCCTCTCGCGCCTATCTGATTAAGTTGAGGAATTCGTTCCTGGTACGGGACGAGCTCAAAAAGATGCCGCTGAAGGCCGAAGTGGTGGTGATGGCGTTGGATTTCTGCACGCCACGCACCTGCATGCAGGTGTGGTTAGCTTCTATTACTACGGCTACGCCCAGCGGATGCAGGGCTTCCTGTATACAATCTCTTATCTGGACGGTGAGTCTTTCCTGAACCTGCAGGCGGCGGGCAAAAGTTTCTACTACACGGGCGATTTTGCTCAGTCCGGTAATCTTGCCGTTGGGAATGTAGGCCACGTGGCATTTGCCGATGAACGGCATCATATGGTGCTCGCAGGTACTGTAGAGTTCGATGTCGCGGACAAGTACCATCTGCTGATACTTCTCGTCAAAGATGGCCTGGCGAATGATCTCTATACCGTCTTCGCTATATCCTTTGGTGGTGAACTGCAATGCTTTAGCAACTCTCTCGGGAGTTTTGAGCAGGCCCTCCCTGGAGGTGTCTTCGCCCAAAAGACGGAGTATTTCCTTGACGTGGGCGGCAATCTGTTCGGTGGTCTGCGGAGAATAAATCTCTTCTTTCGTATAACTCATACTGCAAAAATACTCAAAAATATTTGCACTTAAGAATTATTTTATATCTTTGCGGCCTAATTGCTAATTGTTTGACACTATGTATTGGACACTTGAATTAGCCAGCAGCCTGGACGATGCTCCATGGCCGGCAACAAAAGACGAACTTATCGACTACGCCAACCGTTCCGGCGCTCCTGAAGAGGTCATCGAGAACCTCCAGGAACTCGAGGAAGAAGGTGAAATATACGAGACCATCGAGGACATCTGGCCCGATTATCCCACCAAAGAAGACTTCTTTTTTAACGAGGAAGAGTATTAATTATAAGTTATTAATTTATAATGTATTATAAAAAACGATCCGGAGAATACCGGATCGTTTTTTATTATCGCCTACTTATGCCACATATTCTTGAGCTGCCAGTATGAATACTGTGGTCCGGAACTATAATAACCATAGGAAGGCTTTGATTCTTCAGTCTTGATTATTTGAGGATTGATCACTTTCTCCAGATCATCTTCGTCCAGTACTTCTTCGAAATCATCTATGAAAGGATCTATAAAATCGGCCTTGGATTCCATCCAGGTCATTTCGGCAATCATTTTCTCTTCTTCAGAGAGTCCTTGTTTCTCAAGATGGGCTTTAAATGCGACGATATATTCTCGGATTATTCTGGATCTCCGCCGCTCGTTCAATCAGGATAGGCCGATGCTTGTCGGCTCCCAGTCCCAATCGTTGTTCAATATGGTCCAGGACCGCAAGCATTTCGGCGACTTCTTCGATAAGATAGTTTACCGCCTTTGGAACAGCACTCATTGTGAGCTCCTCTTTTATGACTTCTTCCATAAAATGTTTATTAAGATTATTTTTTGCTAAATCTACGAAATAATTCGGGATTTAGCAGAAAATGTTTAACTTGCACCATCAAAACGATAGGACTATGCTTATTGGCAGAAAAGAAGAACTCAGGGAGCTTAATGATGCTTTCAAGTCGGAATACTCGGAATTCGTGGCGGTGTACGGACGTCGCCGTGTGGGAAAGACTTTCCTTGTGCGGGAGGCGTTCAATTATGAATTCACTTTCCAGCATACAGGCGTGGCGAGGGAGAAGATCGCCGGTCAGCTTGCCGCTTTCCGCACTTCGCTGATTGACTGCGGCTACAAGGATTGCCCGGATCTTGCCAGTTGGCTTGATGCCTTCAATGCCCTGAAGGTGGTCATAAAGGCCACCAGGAAGAAAAAGAAGGTGGTTTTCATTGACGAGATATCTTGGATGGATACGCCCAAGTCCAATTTCGTTTCCGCCCTGGAGCATTTCTGGAACAGCTGGTGTAGCGCCCGCAAGGACGTTCTGCTGATTATCTGTGCTTCCGCAACATCTTGGATCATCAATAAGGTCCTCAAGGACCGGGGAGGACTCCACAACCGTGTGAGCACGCAGATCTATCTGATGCCTTTCACGCTGAAAGAGTGCGAGGAGTACCTGCAGAGCCGGAATATCCGTATCAACCGATATCAGCTTCTCACGCTCTATATGGTGATGGGAGGACCGGCTTATTATTGGAGCCTGTTGCAGCGTGGAAAGTCTGCCGCTCAGAACATCGACAATCTCTTCTTTGCAGAGAACGGGAAACTGCGTGGTGAGTACAATGCTCTTTATGAATCATTGTTCAAGAATCCGGACCGCTATATAAAGATAGTGGAAGCTTTGGGAGACAAGGCCAAAGGACTCACGCGTCAGCAACTTATTGATGACTACGGCTTGGAAAACAACGGTGTCCTCACCACCTGTCTTGAAGAACTGGAGCAGTGTGGGTTTATCCGTAAGTATGCCGCTATTGGCAAGGAGAAAAAGGATGCTCTTTTCCAACTTATCGACAACTACACACTTTTCTATTACAAGTTCATCAAAGAGTCCGGCGGAGATCCGGCTTTCTGGAGTCATTCCCTCAATTCAGGCGTGCAGCGAGCCTGGTCCGGCCTTGCCTTTGAGCGGGTTTGTCTGCAGCACGTGGGGCAGATCAAAGCAGCGTTGGGCATTGCCGGCGTGATGACCCAACAATGCGCCTGGCGTTCCGACCAGAAGAATCTGGGACCGGGAGAGAGAGGGGCACAGATTGATCTTCTAATCGACCGCAGAGACGATACCATCAACATCTGCGAGATGAAGTGGGCATCTGAAGCGTACGTCATCGACAAGGATTATGATGAGAAACTCCGGAACAAGGTTGGGGCCTTCATCCGTGAGACCGGCACCAGGAAGTCCATCCTCATTTCAATGGTCACCACCTACGGCGTGAAGGAGAATATGTACTCCGATGCTGTACAGTCCCAAGTGTTGATGGACGATCTCTTTGCATAGAAATCATTTTTCGCTAAAAGTCTCTCGAAAAGCAGGATTTAGCAAAGGATTGAAACAGTGCTACTGGTTTTTATTTCTGCTTGTTTAGGACCGGGAAGTGTGAAATAAGTCGTGCCAAATCTGGGGCCATACCCTTATGGGGTAGCTTAACCCATTGACAACCAATCACCATTCCATTCACTGCAACAAATGGAACGAGGAGGAATAGTAAATCAAATTGCTATCTTTGTATTATGATGTTCTTGAAAAGACTCTTTCATTCCAAGGCAACACCAGAGGAGACGGTCGTGCCGGATGAGTATTTAACGAAGAGGAATACTAGAAGACGAAGGCTTCGGCCTTAATAAGAGCGGGGCGAACCGATTGGTCCGCCCCGTTTTGTTTTATTTGCCGGAATAACGCCCGGCGAAAAGGACCGCGCCGGTTGAATTCTCTGTGATCAGATAGAGGAAAGGATGGTCGGCGTGGAACACCACGGGCTGCTGGGGAGCCACCGCGGTGGTCTTCATCATTCCAGCGGAGGAGATGGCTGCGGCCTCGGTGCCCTCCTCATCAACCTTGATAACGGCATCCTGCTGCACGAAACTCAGGCAGAGGGCGTATTCGGACATCGCCTTGAAATCTGCTGACTTTTGAAAAGCGAGCGGCATTCCCATATCGGAAAGGATGTCGTTGAGCTTGATTCTGAATGTGGTCTCGAACTTGGGAAGCCACAGATCGACATCGCAGCTGTGGAAAATTCCGTCCAGGATGGCGCCGTTCGATTTGGCAAGGGCGGCGGAGATATCGGCCACCTTGACTCCGTTGCGGGGAAGCAGCACGGTCATCGAGAAGGCGCCGTTGCCGTAAGGGATGCGGACTGCCTGGAAAAGGTCGGCCTTTCCGTATGCACACTCCTTGTGGCGCTTCATCATCTTCACTTTTCCCTTGACTCCGGACTCGTCGGTGAAGGTCTCGTCAGCGGTGGCGGACTTGTCGAACTTGTCCTTCCACTGGCTCTTGAAGTAGAGGGCGTTGAGCAGATATGCGAGCATATCTGGCGACACCTCATCTATTATACTGGGGATCAGTCCGTTGGTATTCTTGGAGCACCAGTCGTTTATGGCCTTTGTGGAAGGGATGGTGTTGCGGAAATCGAGGTTGGCAATCTCGGCGTTGTAGAACTTTCCGACGGAGGTCTTGTAGGCCTTCTTGAGCGGATAGCCCTCGTCCACGAAGATGGCGTTTGCAAGCGCAAGGGAGGTCTTTTTGTCCAGATTCGGAAGCTGCCTGAGCATCGCGTAGCAGTATTCGTTCACAGCGTCCGTCTCTCCGGCCCCGTATCCGAGCAC
>JAEEGJ010005843.1_pt1 | contig 37891 bp, 32 predicted proteins | sample 8958761 | NCBI WGS metagenome assembly JAEEGJ01 (sample SAMN16246546, study PRJNA631951) | gut metagenome | biome: gut microbiome; feature: rumen; material: RS-attached | host: Bos | place: Iran: Karaj | collected 2018-10
GAGAGAAGAAATTGAAAGATGTAGGAAGCAAGGGATTATTATAAGTTGAGAAAAGGAAACAGGGGACGGTTCTCTGTTCCCTAAAAAACAAAGGGAACGGAGAACCGTCCCCTGTTCCCTCTTTTTCTAGAAAGGAGAACTGATCAATATGACAAAATTAGATGATTTTATTGAAGAACAATTACAAGACCCTGTTTTTAAAGAAAAATATGATGCATTAGAACCTGAGTTTGTTGTAATGCAGGCAATGATAGATGCAAGAAAAGATAAAGGAATGACTCAGAAAGAATTGTCTGCAGCCACCGGAATATCACAAGCCGATATAAATTTGTACCGATACCGGGGAGTATAAGATGAGAAAAAGAGTAATTAGTTGGATATTAATATTAGTTTTGGTCATTGCTGCCGTAGGATGCAGTTCGAAAGTGGAGGATGAGATCCCGGCAGCGCCTAAAGCGACTGAGATGCCGGAAGCCACATCGTTACCTGAACCGTCTCCGACACCTGAAGCAACTTTAACTCCGGAGGCTACGCCGACACCGGAAGCTACAGCTACTCCCGAGCCGACGCCGACCATGACTCCTGACGAACTGTATGAGGAAGCTATTGAAAAATCGCTTCTTGATACCGGTAATAACTACAGGTTGAAGCGTGTGCTTGAAAAAGCAAGAGCAGGTGAGGATATCTACGTCTGTGCACTTGGAGGCTCTGTTACGGAAGGTGCACTTGCAAAGACGAACGATGATGGATATGCGTATCTTTTTGCAAATGAGTTTAGGGAAACGTACTGTCCGGGAGACGGATTGAATTTCCATTTTGTGAATGCCGGTCTTTCCGGTACTCCTTCATGCCTGGGGATTATGAGATATCAGAAGGATGTCGTTGATCTTCTTGGTGCGGATCCTGATATTTTGATCATCGAATTTGCCATCAATGATTATAATGAACCTACAAAAGGCAGGGCTTATGAGAGCCTGATCCGCAAGGCTCTTGAAGCTAATGACGAATGTGCGGTCATCTTGCTTTATTCGATCGCGAAGACCGGCTGGAATATGCAGGACAATTATATTAAGATGGGGAAATATTACAGTGTTCAGCAGGTCAGCATTAAAAATGCCCTATATAAGACGAGCAAGGTTATGAGGGTTTCTCAGGGCAAATATTTTGCCGATGATTATCATCCGACCACTTACGGCCATAAGCTTATGAAGGATTGTATGATGAATCTGATCAAAGCCGTGGACGAAGAGGAAGCCGGACCAGAGATTGAGCTGCCGGAAAAGGATTTCGCCGGTGCGGATTTCAAAGATCTGGTGATGATAGACCGTAATTCTGAAAGCAGCGGCCATTTGAAAATTGATCAGGGCAGTTTCTCGGATGTTGATGAAGCTGTAGTGAGTATGTATTTTACGAAGAAGGCGTCATTCCCTGATAACTTCTGCCATAAGGCGGGGAGCGAAAACAAGCCTTTTAAGGTGGTTTTGAACTGCAAGAATATTTTGATCAATTATAAGACTTCTAACCGTTCGGATTTCGGTAAAGCGGATTTCTATATCGATGGCGAGCTTGTTGTTACCGCTGACGGGTATTCGGCCAGCGGCTGGAACAACTGCAATGTCATCATGGTTCTGAAACAAAACGAACCCGCAGAGCACGTACTTGAAGTCAAGATGGCAGAAGGCAGCGAAGACAAGGCGTTTACTATTTTGGCGATCGGGTACTCGGAATAAAATGTAACAGGGGACGGGGTTAGTGGTCCGTTTGAGGAGTTTTTATACAGGATTGATGTGGGATGATCGGAAGGAGGATTTTGACAGATATGAACTATGATAATACAAGTTTACCGGAAGAAGTGCAAAAGTATCTGGCGGAGATATATAATGACGAAGAACTGAGAGATGTTTTTTATGATTGCGATATTGAAATATATGATGAGGATTGGATCAAGGATATAGAAGAGGATGATGCCTGGCTTGAGGAGCTGATGGGACCGGGAGAATCCAGTTACAGCAATTTAAAACCATTTGGGCGTGATGGAACGGGGGCCTTATGGGTAGTTATAGATGACAGAATGATCGGTTATATCGGAACTGAGGGCCAGTGTGGCATCGTGGCACGAAATATACACGAATTTATGAATATTGCTTCGGTGTGGGGCGGATATCTGTGTGATTATTGGGATGAAGATATTCTGGCAAGCCGGGAAGCTTTTTACGATACCATGAACAATCCTGAACGATTAGAGCAATATGAAAATATAGAAAGAAATCGGAGAGTGTTTGAAGGTTTTATCAAAAGACATGGTTTTACTAAAGAGATATATGAAATGGCAGTAGGCGGAATTACGGTAGAACCTTTTTTTATAGTTAAGGCTACTACGGATGAGTATGTTGATTCGGAATCTCTGATATCACCTTTAGACGGGCAGAATAAATTGGAGGATCTGATAAAGCGATTAATGAACCAGGGGGACGGGGTTAGTGGTTCATTTTTGGGATAAAGATGTCTCTGTTTGTCGATGATAGGAGAACGGTGAGTGAATAAGAATAGTACATTATCGTTTTATAATTCTCATGCTGAGGATTCACTTAATTCGACAAAGAGTAACCGCTTGCCGAAGTGGGATCCTTTCTTTAAACGATTTGCAGGAAATCAGTATCTGCTGTATGGCTTGATACATGAGAAAGAAGGAATACACAAGCTGTATGAGGCTTGCTACCGGGATAATCTGCATTCCATCTGGGCTGTTGCGGAGCTTTATCGAAAGGGAAATACAAAAGAAGAGTTTTGTGGAATCCTTGAGAAAAATATGCGTCCGGTATATGATTCGGCCAGGAGGCAGGGGTATGAGGTGTGGATTTATTTGTTTAGCTTTAAGTAAATAGTCGGACGAACTCAACTTAACTATATAGCGGTACGTTTTTTTGTTTGAAATTAAGTTTGTTTTATCATCTGATATACGCGACATTGATTTTTTCAATAAGTCCCATAGTTCCTCCGCCTGCGATTGCACTTCCATACTCGGATTTCTTTAATTTTACTATATGCCGGGCTTTGTCAATGTATCGAAGGCAGAGGACAACGGCGGGTTTATTCCCATTTATATTTTTTGAATAATCCGGGAACTGCCGGGATTTCTACGATATATTCCGTCTGCATCCTGAAGTCTTCAAACCTTATCGTTTTTTGTGCGGGTATCTTTCTGCCCGTTTCGATATCTACCAGGGATGAAACCTCCTTACGGGTATGGAGGATTACCTTGTCGGTGTGTAGATCTTCTTTTACATAACGGTAAAGGATCATGCTGCCATCTTCATAGGTAAACATTGAGAAGTTCCTGCCGCTTGCATATTCACCGGAGGTAAGAACCCTTTTAATAACGTCAACTGCCGCTTTGGGCATCTGATTGAGGTCGCTGTCATTATCCGGAACGGCCATGATATAGAGCCTGCCTTTGCCGTAGGTACTACGAAGAAAGAGCGAAGCATGCAGATCTCCGTCGCCACCGTTAAGCAGAGACCATGAGTTGTTGTTTCCATGGACAATTTCAGGGAAAAGAACAGGTTTCCGGTGTTCTAAGTAACCGGCCATATCGCCGGTCACATGATAACGGGTTACATTGTAACGTCTGCCGGTAAGCCGTGCCTCTGTGAGACCGGCCTTTCGCAAAGCTTCTCCGGCTTCACGTAAGAATCCTGTAGTAATGACGGCATCTCCGCCCTTTTCCACGAAATCCTTTATTTTTTCAATTATATTTTCATGAGCAAGGGAGCTTTCGGTAAACAATATGCGTTCGGCATTTTCTGGGAAGAAAGGAGTGGGCTCAATCGGTATGCCCAACATGCCAAGTCTCATCTCAAGATGGTTTTCGCCGCTTGAAGCAAACGGAATGAATACAGGAACTCCGCAGGGCTTTATATTTCTATCCAGTATCTTGTCTATCTTGGACAATTGAAGTCCCATAGCTGTTACGAGATGGTTGTTGATCAGATCCTTCCACATAAAGTGCATAAGCTCTTTAGCGCCTGCAAACGCAGTAAGATAAGCCTGTTCCAGATATCTGTCAACAGACCAGCACTGGTAGGTATCGAACCATCCCCCGCCGTTCCTTCCGGGCCAGGCGTTCTCAAAATATCTTAAGAGGGAATAACTCAGATACTCGGGCAGATGCTGATCGGTATATGCTACGCTTCTTGTTTCGGTTCCGGTATATGTTGCGTCAAAAATATCTCTTTGAACTTCCGGGACATATCCTGTGAAGTGGAAGGATTCTCTCCAGTTCGGATACTTTATGACAACCTTCACCTTCGGATTTACAGCCTTCATCGGTTTTACTATGAGATTTTCGGAGACATCCTTCATCAGTTCTTTTCTGAAGGTTACCCAGTCCCTGTCTCCCTTTTCTTTTATGCAACGTTCGCAAGTACAGTTTGTAAAGTAAAAATCATCGAGGATTATCTCGTCAAAAATACCGGCTGTATACTCGGAAATCTCTTTCATGCGTTTTCTCATAGCGGGATCGGTATAACAGAAGGTTCCGAACAAACGCTGTTTCCCGCTCTCTGCACCTTCAAAATCATTGATGGTTGTCGTGATGCCTCCCGATACTTCGACTCCTTTTTCTTCCAGAAAGTTCTTGATCATCATCAGCTGATCTTTATCAACATCACATTCCGAACGGTGAGTTTCAAGGTATACTTTGTCCAATCCGATATACTTCTCGATAAAGTCATAGTCACTGCTTAAAGACTCCTTTGTGAATCCCTTTGCGGTATGCGCGGGAATGTAAACCACAGTCTTAAAATTCTTAAAGTGCTGCCCCATATTATTTCCCCTTAATCTTTTATAATTATATTGTACTACATCCTTAAACTTCCAATATGGTTATAATATTGGAATCTTACTGTCATCCTGAGGGTTCTTGCCCGAAGGATCATGTATTTGTGAAGTACGTAAGATTCTTCGCTTCGCTCAGAATAACATATGGGAAGTATTAGTTACACAACTTCATTCTATCAGGATTATCTTGAAAATCAATGGAGAAAAATGGTTGGACAATAACCGGTATATAAAAAGATATTTACAAACTTTTTTATCTGCGGTAAAATAATCCTGATAAAGACTGTAGACGTGAGATAAGAAAATAACTCTACGTTTTACCGTAAGGAGAAGTACAAACGATGAGTAAGCAGAATTGGAAGGCCGGCAATATGCTGTATCCGGTACCGGCGGTAATGGTAAGCTGTAAAGCAAAGGATAAGGATGCAGTACCTAATATTATTACATTGGCATGGGCGGGGACCGTGTGTTCGGATCCGGTAATGCTTTCCGTATCGGTAAGGCCGGAAAGGTATTCACATGATATAATAGAGAAGAGCGGGGAGTTTGTGGTAAACCTTGTAACAGAGGACTTAACACGAGCCTGCGACTGGTGCGGAGTACGTTCCGGAAGAGATTTTGATAAGTTCAAAGAAATGAAACTTACAACATATATCTCGGACTTTATGGAAACGCCTGCAATATCGGAGAGTCCCGTAAACATTTATTGTAAGGTAAAGGATATTTTAAGGCTTGGATCTCATGACATGTTCCTGGCGGAGGTAACCGGCGTAACGGTAGACGAAGCATATATGGATGAAAACGGGAAGTTCGATCTGGCGGCAACAAAGCTTATCGCCTATTCACACGGGGAGTATTTTGCCTTGGGAAAGAAGCTGGGGAAATTCGGTTATTCGGTTCAAAAGAAAAAGTAACAAAGGAGGTGAGAACAGTTGAAGAAACTAAAGATGCCCAACATATTTGATATTCTGTTTGCTTTGATAGGTGTATCATTATGCGGCATAGGTGTTGGATTCGTAAACTGTGCTTCACTGGGATTTGATTCGATCGGTATATTTTATGACGGTATCCGGAATATCCTTGGCTTTTCGTCCGACCTGCTCGGAGTGGCCAGTTTCATCGTAAGCGGTGTTTTGTGTGTTTTTCTTTTCTTTGCAGCAAGAAAGTATGTAAGTTTCGGTACTTTTATTTATATTCTTGCCTATGGCAGTTTTATCACCGTTGGCAGTTTAATATATAACGCGCTGATAATCGAAAGTACAATGGTGGTAAGGATCGTATTTACTGTGATGGGATTTTTGCTCCTGTATTTCGGGATTGGCATTTATGTTGCGATAGATATCGGCGTAGATGCATTTACCGGAGTCGTTCTGTTCCTGACTGACAAGACTCATTTCGAAATGAAATATGTAAAGATAGTCTTTGATATACTTCTGCTTGTTATCGGGGCATTACTTGGGGGAACTCTTGGAGTTTCAACCTTTGTGACCATGGTACTCGCAGGACCTGTCATACAGTTCTTTTCAAAAAGGTTTCAGAAGGTATACTTTAGGTTTAAGTTAAGAAACATTAAAGCAGAGAAGGAACGATCAAATACTGAGGAAGGATGATCAGGCGGATTCTTTCTGTAATAAGGTGAGAAATTTCTTTGGATTAAAACCTCGAGTTGATTATCAAAAATTGGATGAAACACAAAAGAAAACGGTACGTAAATCATGGTATCTTGCACAGATCATTTATTCTGTTATCTCTGCTCCAATACTAGATGACGAGAATAATATGAACTTTGATGTTGAACAAACAATAAACAATGCTAGAAAGTCCTTGCAAACTTTGAGATTAGAAGAATGTTATACAAATTATTATGGCTCGGATACCATACTTTGTTAAACGAAGGAAAGCTTATTTAACTATAACCCACAATAAGACAGAGGACCGTCCGTCCCCTGTCTTATTCCATTAGTGCAGTCATTTTTTCAAAATCATAACTGCGGATCAGCTTTGCGCCATCCCTGATCCCTGATTCTGCGATATTATCCGATACCACAACATCAGCTGCCAAAGGATCGGTCACAATCTCCGAAGCCATCATTGTAAAGAACGACTTAACATTTACTATGTCAGTAATACCGAAATAATCAATAAGAAAATTCATAGATGACTCGCCCGCTACCGCGTCATAGCTGTCCTTATTCATGTTAAGCCAGATAAAGTCATTTGTCATAAGGTCAAGCCCGAACAGATAGGCAAATGTGCTGTCTGAATTTATCCTAAATGAAGACTTTACAGTCTTAGGTTCAAATACCTCTCCCGAATCTTCAACATCTCTCAGCATATATCCCGCCGTGCAGAAACAATCCGAAAACCGTACCGGAGAGAATACATTGTCACAGAAGATGATATATCTGACCGAAGGATACTCTTTCCTGAATATCTCGAGATTAATGTCAAAATATTCTGAGCCTCCGTTATATCCGCTGGTCTGGTCACCGGAATAAATTATGGCGTCTGACTGTTTTCCTGCCATTGTCCTCCAGGAAAACTCGATCTTCTTTCCGTCTTCTGTAATCCCGAAAGCTGAAATATCTATATCATTAACCTTTTCCCAGTAAGTGAAAGCTCTTATCTTCTTAAATGCATCAATATGAAGCCTGCTGCCCTTGGCCAGAACTCCCAGCCCGCCGGAAGAAGAAGTTTCCTGCAGAGGCAGGGCATAGTTCTTCATGACGTCATCTATATATACCTTGCCCAGACGGTTTTTAAGCACTCGTTCCAGACTCACGCGTATGAACTTCTTCAGACGATCCGTCTGCGCATCCGTCAAAAAACTCTTCCTTTTTTCCACATCCTTATCGGTTTCCGTATAAACTTTCAGCTTTTCAAACTTTGTAAATTTAAACGATCTGCACGATTTCTCGCGGTTTTCCGAAGAATATTTAATAAGGAGCTGCAGAAGGATAATAATGTTCGAAGAAGAAATGCTGTCGAGCACAAGTTGGATATCTTCCTCACTCCTGCATCTGCTGATCAGATAATCAAGTTTCCTTAAAACGGCTCCGGAGCCCTTGCCGCTTTTCAATGCTTCAACAGCTCCTGCTATATTCCCCGAACCTATTGCCTTTTCAAAAACAGAATATACCGATTCGTTTGAATCCCCTCTCATACGGTTTACAAATTCGGCTGCTTTATCGTTTTTAGGCCTATAATGGATATGATGAAGTAAACCGTTCCAAACAGCTTTTCTCTCATAACAGCTGATGATCTCGCTTTCCGACACTGCATTACTTCCTGTTTTTGCATAAGCGGAGCCGGAAAACATACGATCGATAAGAGAGCTTATAAGCTTTCGATCCTGATTTTTCAGGTTAAGCTTCTTTACGTTTTTATTTGCGTAAAGCCTGTAATTAAGATCTTCCGCTACTTTTGTCACATCCGGAAGTTCCAGGAAACGTGCAAAATAAAGATCCCTGTTTTCCACCAGAAGCCTTATCGCCAGGTTCTTTGAAGCACACTGTTTCGGGCGATGATCAAAAGTACGCAGAAAATCTGCCACCAGCCGAAACTGACTTTCACTAAGAGGTCTGGTACCACAGAACAGATCATCAACAATGTCTTTAAGTCTCTCTAAAGCAGCTGCCTCATCAAGAATGATGAAATCCTTTATCTCGGCATTTTCCTTAAAAGCAGTTCTCTCAAACTGCTCTTCCATAATGGAATGACCGGCCTCAGAGAAGTTTCCGAAGCCGTAAGTCTTCGTATAATGAACTATCTGATCAAATAAAAGTTCATCAGAAGAAAGCTTCCTGACACTGTCGGGAAAACCTTTGTAAAATGGTTTAGGTACATTTACTCCCAGCATATCCGACAGATACTTAATCATATCCCGATGAGCAAGTGCCTGACCTTCCTTTATCCTTATATTAAACATATTTGCAATGGAAAATAGGGTCTCGACGGCATTTTCGTCAGGCCCTTTTTCATTAACCAGAATATGCTTGGAAAACAGATGATCCCTAAATATTTGTTCCATATATTACCCTCAAAAAAGGCGTATCGCCGGATTGTTGTGCTCTACCAACTGAGCTACGGAACCCGAAGATCCCGGCGGGATTCGAACCCGCGACACCCAATGTGAAGTAAATCCGGCTAGCTGCCCATATTACCATGATATCACAATACTAATCCCTAGATGAAGTAAGTATTGTTAGCTATGGTACTTCTTAATGATACCATAATCCAAGGCTTTGTCAAGAGAAACAGACGAAAAAAGGATCCGAATCAAGAACGCTTCAGATGTCAGTACCGACTATCGTTAAGTAATGTAAGAGCAAAGTGATTAAAAGGGTTAGTCATGAGCGACTGACTCTTTTATTTTTGTTGGTTTTGATGATAAGATTTTTAAAACATCTATAGATTGACAATATATATAACAAATGTTATAATAAATAAATGTAAAATGTTATACGGAGATTCGTCTTATGAAAGAAATAATCTTGGAAATACGTAATCGCATAGGTGTCAGTCAGGAAGATTTGGCAAAGATGATTGGGACTTCTTTTGCTACGATAAATCGTTGGGAAAACGGACATTCTTATCCTAATAAAGCGTTACAATTACGCCTGTATGAAGTATGTAAGGAAAAAGAAGTAAACCTGGAAGAAATGATACTCAACAAGATAAACAGAGTAGCAGAGGATATTCCCTTACATCAGGGGAAAAAAATCCTTTATCATGGTTCGAAAGCAGGCATTGAAGGGCCGATATCTCCGATAAGCAGAGAACGATGCGATTTTGGCAGAGGTTTTTACATGGGAACCGATCCGAGACAACCGTTGACGATGATAAGTGATTTCAATCAGTCGAAGTTTTATATTGTAAGCCTTAATATAAGTAAGCTTAAGATTTTGGAAATATCCCCGGGGCTTGAGTGGGCTATGCTGGTTGCATTCCACAGAGGAAAAATGGAAGGTGTAAAAGAAAGTAAACTGTATGAAAGCTATGCAGGAAAAATCAATGGATATGATGTGGTAGCCGGGGATATTGCAAATGACAGAATGTTTTATGTTTTGGATAATTTCTTCCTTGGAAATATCACAGATAAAGCACTCATAAGGAGTTTGTCGGCGCTTAATCTGGGGAAACAATACGTTGCTGTTTCAAAGAAAGCGTGCGAACAGATTAAGATTGAAAAAGAAATTGAGTTATCATATCTGGAGAGAATCTGTCTGCGAGAGTTGAGCGAACAGAACCGTGTAAAAGGTATAAATCTTGCAAATGAAATATGCAGGGATTATAGAAGGGAAGGTTTGTTTTTTGATGAAATTTTGAAAAAGTACTCGGAAGGAGGCGATGATCTTGGACAATATTCAACTTAAACTCTGTGACATCCAAGGGCGTTTGTTTGAAAACGCAAAAGAATACAACAGTGAAGATTTTATAAAGAAATTCATGAACTCCGAAGTCGCAAGACATCTTGATTCTCCGTATAATAAACTTCAATGGATGGGTGAAGAATATCTTTTGGAAGAGCTTAAAGACGAAAAAGATATATGCATTACCGGTGAAAAGTATAATCCTAATGTTATGTACTGGATCGGATATCTGTATCGTTACTGGGTAGGCTCAAGAAATCTGGCAAGCAAAAAAATATATCGCTATGCTCCGGCAAAGACTATGAAACGTAATTATATGATATTTCATACCTTTGACCCTGAAGTCGCCATTGATGATCTGATTGAGATATATAATCAGAAAAATAAGGGAAAAACAATCTGAATGTTCGAGAATTAATTCGTTGAAATATTATAAGCGATATGATATAGTAGTTTTAATGTTTTAACTTTTGGAGATTATGAAAAGATAAGGCGGGTAGATTAAGATGATAAACCTCAAATACTTAGTGTCGGGATCGGAGATAACCACAAAGACAGATGATGAAAATGTTGTGATAACAGAAAAAAAAGAAGGCAGCCGTTATATCGTGACGGTTACGGCGCAAAAAGACATAGAGCTTAAAAGTGCTTCGGTTTCATACAAGAATGTCTATGATCCCAAAGCCAGGTTTATGATGAACGGATATCAGTCATGGACAAAGACCAAGGAGTTTGGATTTGGAGATTTCTTAAACAACACTAAGCTGCTTCCCGAGAAGCTTATGGAGAAGAAGCATTTTAAGTCATACGGCTCGACTGCTTTCTGGGAAATGTCAAAGGACACACATCTTGGATTTGATTTTTCTTATATAACCGGAGTGAATCCGATGTTTATCGGCAGCCTGAATTTTGAGAATGCATATCTTCTTATCCGGTTTAAAGTTAATAAGAACATTATGACACTGGAAAGTGATATTGAGGGAAAATGTCTTCAAAAAGGAGAAAGCTTTAAAGTATTCGACTATGTTGTAATAAAGGACGGGAAGGAATACTTTAACAGATTTACTCCAAGATCGGATAAAAAACTGCTCGGGTTTACGCCATGGTATAATCATTATCAGAATATAAACGAACATCTGATACTGGATACTCTGGACAAGATAGATCCGAGGTTTGAACTTTTCCAGATAGAAGACGGATATGAAACCTACGTCGGAGACTGGATGGATATCGACAGCCAAAAGTTCCCGAACGGTTTAAAGGGGATAGTGGAAAAGATTCATGAGAAAGGAATGAAAGCCGGTATATGGCTGGCACCTTTCATAGCGGAAGAAGAATCGGCGCTGAACAAGAAGCATCCCGACTGGATTGCAAAGGATGCTTCGGGCGAGAAGATATATGCGGGAAACAACTGGAGCTCATTTATGCCGCTTGACCTTAATAACAAGGATGCGGTTGCGTATGTAAAAGAGGTTCTTAAGTTTTATAAGCAGCTTGGTTTTGATTTCTTTAAGCTTGATTTCCTTTATGCCGTAAACTTATGTCCGATGAAAGGAAAAACACGAAGCGAAACTTCTGAGTTTGCCTATTCACTTTTGCGGGAAGAACTCGGAGACAGTCTTATACTCGGTTGTGGAGCAACGTTGTCAAATGCCGCCGGGAAATTTGATTATTGCCGCATAGGTCCGGATGTTTCCATGTCATTTGATGACGTAAGCTATCTGAAGACTTCCAACGCCGAGAGAATGTCTACCAAGGTATCCATACAGAACACGATATTCAGAAGCAGGCTCAACGGGCATATGTTCCTGAACGATCCCGACGTTTTCCTGCTTAGGGATGAAAACATGAAGCTTTCGTTTGAACAGAGGAAGGCGCTTACAAAGATAAATGCTCTGTTCGGTTCTGTTATGATGACTTCGGATAATATATGTGAATATGATGAGGATAAGAAGGCAATACTGGATGACGCTTTAAATATTTTCAGGAATGCGTCTCTTATAGGATTTAAGAGGATGAAACGCAGCATTTATGCGGAGTTTGAACTGGACGGGATAAACCGTGTGTTCGTATATAATCCCGAATTCGGAATCCTTGCGGAGAAAGAGAGGAATACCGAGAATACAGAGGAAATTGAGGAGTAAGTTTTTTGCAGTAAAACAGATTAATAACAAAACAACAGGAAAAGGTGACCGACAGGTCGCCTTTTTTAATTTTTGGTTCATAAAATGTTTACAAATTTGGAACGCTTTAGGAACACTAAAGATGCTTTTGGGGAACGGCAGACACGTATAATGAGTCGCGCAGGCAGAAAGAGACTGCCCGGAAAATAAAAATTGGAGGAATTATATTATGTACTTTGACGCTATTGCAAAAATCGTATCGGAACGCACAGGCTGTAATGTTTCTATCATAAAGCCGGAGAGTAAATTCACCGAACTCGGGATTGATTCGCTTGATACCGTGGAGATGCTCATGGATCTTGAAGATGTGACCGGAGTTGAGATTGAACTCGATCAGAAGGTTGAAACTGTTGATGACCTGGACAAGTTCATTCAGAGTAAAAAGGGTTGAAGCTTATGATCAGGTCCGAAATATGTGAAATGCTGGGTATCAGATATCCCGTGTTTCAGGGTGGTATGGCCTGGATAGCCGACGGAAAGCTGGCGGCTGCGGTTTCCGAAGGCGGTGGTCTCGGAATAATCGCAGCAGGAAATGCGCCTGCCGATTATGTGAGACGGGAGATCCGGGTTGCCAAGAGTATCACCGGCAAACCCATTGGCGTAAATATCATGCTGCTGAGTCCCTTTGCGGATGAGGTGGCAAAGGTCGTAACCGAAGAAAAAGTTGAAGTTGTGACTACCGGTGCGGGAAATCCTTCCAAATACATAAAGGAATGGCTCGCCGCGGGTATCAAGGTCATCCCCGTGGTAGCCTCAGTGGCTCTTGCAAAGCTTATGACCCGCTTGGGAGCGTCTGCATTGATTGCCGAGGGAGGAGAAAGCGGAGGACATGTCGGCGAGCTGACAACCATGGTGCTTGTTCCTCAGATATGTGATGCGACAGATCTTCCCGTTATTGCAGCGGGCGGTATCGCAGACGGAAGAGGAGTGGCGGCAGCGTTTGTCCTGGGGGCTCAGGGCGTTCAGATGGGAACACGGTTTTTAAGTGCCGTGGAATGTAATATTCATCCCATATATAAAGAAAAGATATTAAAGGCTACCGATCTTTGTACTATGGTAACCGGAAAACGTCTGGGTCATCCGGTAAGGAGCCTGAGGACTCCGTTTTCGAGAGAGTATTCCAAGGCGGAATACAGCAGTATGCCGGATGAAGAGCTTGAGGCGCTTGCTACGGGAGCTTTAAGACGTGCGGTTCAGGAAGGCGATAATGAAAAAGGCTGTTTCCTTGCCGGTCAGGTAGCGGCCATGGTTAAAAAAGAGCAGCCGGCTGCGGAAATAGTCAGGGAAGTTATGGAGGAGGCGGAACCGATCCTCCTGAGGGCATCACAATGGGTAAAATAGCATTTGTTTTTTCAGGTCAGGGCGACCAGTACCCCGGGATGGGGAAAGACCTGTTTGAAAAATATACTGTTGCAAAAGAAGTTTTTGAAATGTGTGATAAAATCCGTCCGGGAACTATGACACAGTGTTTCGAAGGTACTGCCGAAGAACTGAAGGAAACGGCAAATACTCAGCCGTGTCTGTTTGCGATGGAGCTGGCAGCGGCAAAAATCCTTCTTGAAAAAGGCATCGTTCCCGACGCCGTTGCGGGGTTCTCTCTGGGAGAAGTGGTTGCAGCCACCGTCAGCGGGGTATTTGATACGGAAACAGGATTCCGGCTTGTGTGTAAGCGGGGCGAGCTTATGCAGCATGAGGCTGAAAAGCATGAGACATCAATGGCTGCCGTTGTTAAGCTTACTTCGGAACGGGTTCGGGAGTTATGCGATAATTACAGGGATGTTTATCCCGTAAACTTTAACTGTCCGGGACAGGTAACGGTATCGGGTCTTACTTCGCAAATGGCAGAATTCTGCAATGATGTGAAGGCTGCGGGCGGAAGGGCCATTCCTCTCAAAGTAAAAGGAGCATTTCACTCGCCGTTCATGAAAGAGGCTGCGAATGCATTTGCAAAAGAACTTGCACAGGTGTTCATACATACCGGCAGGATACCTCTTTATTCCGATGTGACTTCGGAACCCTACGGAAAGGATGCGGCAGGACTCTTATCTTCACAGATAGCGAGCCCCGTACAGTGGGAGAAGCTTATCCGTAATATGATATCAGACGGTATAGACTGTTTTTACGAGATAGGTCCCGGAATGACACTGACTAATATGATAAAGAAGACGGATCCCGATGTGACTGCTGTCAGCGTTACGGGATACCTTGCGGAGGTGGAAGCATGCTGAAAGGAAAAACGGCTATAGTTACGGGAGGCTCCCGCGGTATCGGTGAAGCGATAGTATACAGGCTTGCTTCCCTTGGCGCTGATGTTGCCGTGATATATGCGGGTAATACAGAGGCGGCGGAAAAAGTCTGCGACAAATGCAGGACTCAGTTGGGAGTTTCAGCAAAAGCATATAAATGTGACGTTTCGGATTTTAACGAAGTAAAGGAAACCGTAGCGGCGATCAAAGCCGATTTCGGGACTGTACATATACTTGTAAACAATGCAGGTATCACACATGACGGGCTGGTCGTCATGATGAAGGAAGAGGATTTTGACGCGGTAACAGATACGAACCTTAAAGGTGCATTCAATATGATCCGTCACTGCAGCGGGCTTTTTCTGCGCAACCGGGAAGGTTCGATCGTAAATATCACGTCTGTGTCCGGACTGACGGGAAATGCGGGACAGAGCAATTATTCCGCATCAAAAGCAGGTCTTATCGGTTTGACCAAGTCGGTGGCTAAGGAGCTGGCACCTAAAGGCATCCGCTGTAATGCGGTAGCCCCGGGGTTTATATTGACGGACATGACCGGAGATCAGACGGATAATCCTTTGCTTAAAATGATCCCTCTCGGAAGAATGGGTGAAACGGAAGATGTGGCAGATGCAGTCGCATTTCTAGCCACGGCAAAATACATAACAGGTGAAGTCCTCCGTGTGGACGGCGGCATAGCCATGTAAGGAGTCAAGTAATGAATGAAATAAGAAGAGTCGTTGTTACCGGTATCGGTGCAATCACCCCTTTGGGGAATACGGTATCGGAGACCTGGGAAGGATTAAAAAACGGAAAAAACGGTATAGCGCCGATCACAGCGTTTGATACCGAAAATTATAAAGCAAAGCTTGGAGCGGAAGTAAAGAATTTCGATCCTAAGGATTATATGGATGTAAATGACACGCTCCGTACAGACCGTTACGCGCAGTTCGCCGTTGCGGCAGCGGATGCGGCAGTAAATGAGAGCGGGATAGAAGGAACAGTCGATCCTGACCGTTTTGCGGTTATATTCGGTACGGGCATAGGCGGGATAGGAACTTTTGAAAGGGAACATACAAAACTGATGGAACGAGGTCCGCGCCGTGTTTCGTCTCTGTTTGTCCCGATGATGATCGGCAACATGGCTTCGGGCATGATCGCCATACGTCATGACTGCCGCGGTCCGGCTATGCCTGCAGTTACTGCCTGTGCTTCCGGCTCGAATGCGATAGGCGAAGCAATGAGGCTTATCCGGCACGGTTATGCAGACGCCGTTATCTCAGGAGGAGCGGAGGCTGCGATCATACCGTCATCTGTTGCAGGCTTTATCAATATGCAGGCTCTGTCCTCCTCGGACGATCCTAACGCAGCGTCCCTGCCTTTTGACAAGCGCAGAGCCGGATTTGTGATCGGCGAGGGTGCGGTAGCTCTTGTACTTGAGGAGTATGAACATGCAAAAGAGAGATGTGCAAAGATCTACGGTGAGATCTGCGGATACGGGTCAACCTGTGACGCATACCACATAACCTCTCCGCATCCCGAAGCAAGAGGTGGGGCAAAAGCCATGACAGATGCCATGAAAGAGGCCGGTTATTCCGAAAAGGACATAGTCTACATCAATGCTCACGGAACCGGAACCCCGATGAATGATAAGGTAGAGACCATCGCTATAAAAAAGGCTCTCGGAGAAGAAAATGCAAAAAAAGCATTTGTAAGCTCCACAAAATCCATGACGGGACATATGCTCGGGGCAGCAGGTGCCATCGAGGCAATGGCATGTCTGTTTGCTCTGAAGGAGGGTATCATTCCCCCGACTATCAATCTAAAAGAACAGGATGAAGACTGTGACTTAAACTGCGTGCCGAATACCGCGGTAAAGGCCGATATCACTCTGGCACTTTCAAATTCTCTGGGATTCGGCGGTCATAATGCTTGTCTTGCCTTCAGAAAGGTGTAACAGTCATGAAAGAAAACGATATCCGAAAATATGCGGAGCTTATGAAAGAACTTGGACTTACCGGACTTGAAATATCGACAGGCGATACCAAAGTCCGTCTGGAGAGAATGGCAGCCGTTCAGGCAAAGGAGAATGTATATACGGCTCCTGAACCTGCCGCGGTACAGATCATTCCCGAAAGCGGAGACTGCGTCAGCGTTAAGTCTCCGATAGTCGGCGTCTTTTATGCTGCTCCCGCCGAAAATGCAAAGGCCTACGTCAGCATAGGCGACAGTGTGAAAAAAGGACAGACACTCTGTGTTATAGAAGCCATGAAGCTCATGAACGAGATTACAGCAGAAGAAGACGGGACTGTTACCGAAATCTGTGTTAAGAACGGACAGGTTGTGGAATATGGCACGGAGCTTTTCAAAATACGGAGGCAGGCATCATGAACAGAGAAGAAATAATGGGTATATTGCCGCACCGCGACAATATGCTCCTGCTAGATGATGTTGAAAATATGGACGGTACGGCTGTCGGACATTACATGGTCCGTGGAGATGAGTTTTTCCTTAAAGGGCATTTCCCGGGTAACCCGATAGTTCCGGGTGTGATACTTTGCGAAATTCTGGCACAGTCTGCCTGCATTTTGATGAAGGATGTGATGACAGAAGGAAAGATTGCCGTATATACAGGGCTTAATAATGTAAAATTCCGTTCACCCGTAAAAACCGGAGATACCGTCGAGAGCAGGTGCAGTATCAAGCGTTCAAAACATCCCTTTTATTTTGCGGAGGGTATCGTAACCGTTGACGGAAAGCTTTGCGTATCCGCCGAGTTTTCATTTGCTATCACAGGAGCATAGACTATGTTTTCAAAAATACTTATCGCAAATCGTGGAGAGATCGCAGTCCGTATCATAAGGGCCTGTAAGGAAATGGGCGTTGCCACTGTGGCTGTTTATTCGGAGGCTGATAAAAACGCGCTTCATGCCGCACTTGCGGATGAGAGCTATTGCATAGGCGGACCCGAGGCATCCGAAAGCTATCTGCAGGAAAACAGGATAATAAGCACGGCTCTCCTGGCCGGTGCTCAGGCCATCCATCCCGGCTACGGGTTCCTTTCGGAGAACGCGCATTTTGCCCGTGCGTGTCGAAAAAACGGACTTGTATTTATCGGACCGGATCCGGAGAGCATGGAAAGATTCAGCGACAAAGCCATATTAAAGGAGATTATCCGTGGAACAGGATTGTCGGTTATACCCGGGACAAAGGCTGTTTTGTCCCTGAACGAAGCAACGCAGGCTGCCGAAAGGATAGGATATCCTGTCATGCTTAAAGCCTGTGCCGGCGGTGGGGGAAGAGGCATCAGACTTGTCCGCTCAAAGGATGAGCTGGAAGATGCGTACCTGCAGGCTTCGGGCGAGGCGCTAAGTGCCTTCGGCGATGGAAGCCTGTATCTTGAAAAATATATTTTCCCGGCAAGACATGTTGAACTGCAGATACTGGCCGACGAATACGGGAATGCGGTATGTCTCGGAGACAGGGACTGTTCTCTGCAGAGAAGGAATCAGAAGCTTCTTGAGGAAACGCCTTCTCCCGCGGTAAGCACAGAGCAGAGGAAGAGAATAATAGAGCTTGCGGTCGACGCTGTAAAAAAGATAGGATATGTGGGTGCCGGAACACTTGAATTCCTGCTTGACAGGGAAGGAAACTTCTGGTTTATGGAAATGAATGTCCGTCTGCAGGTGGAACACTGTGTGACCGAGATGCTCACCGGAATCGATCTTGTAAAATGGCAGATACGTATAGCGGCGGGAATTCCTCTCAATTTTACGCAGGAGGATGTCATGATGAAAGGCTCGGCAATAGAGTGCCGTATCAACGCGAAAAGCTGCGGTACCTTGAAGATGCTCCATGTTCCGGGAGGACTTTCCGTTCGTTTTGATACATGCCTGATAGACGGGTCGACAGTGTCTCCATATTACGATCCGCTGCTTGGCAAGCTGATTGTATCGGGAAACGATCGTGAGGAGACACTTCGTAAGATGAGGGTGTCGTTATGTGAGCTTGTGATCGACGGGATACCAACAAATATCGAGGAGCAGCTCCGTATTGTTGATGATGAACGGTTTACTGCCGGAAATTATGATCTGACTTTTATGGGAAGCAGGTGAGAAAATGGCGTTGTTTAATTTTTTACGACCTAAGAACAAGCTGGAAGAAGGAGGACGATCCTCCGCTCCCGTACAGCAAGATGCCGGAGAACCGGAGGAAAACTGTCCCAACTGTCATAAAGACATACCATTGAGCAGGCTTTGGGCCAACAATCTTGTCTGCAGCTGCGGTTATCATTTCCGTATGAAAGCACGCCAGCGTATTCAGACTATAACAGACAAAGGAAGCTTTCACGAGATGTATCCCCGCATGAAATCGGGGAATCCGCTTAACTTTCCGGGTTATAAAGAAAAAATCGGAACGGTACGGGTTGCAAGCGGGGAAGAAGAGGCGGTGGTCTGCGGTACCGCATCCATCGGCAGGCAGAGATGCTGTCTGTTTGTCATGGAACCGGGCTTTATGATGGGCAGCATGGGCAGCGCTGTGGGAGAGAAGATTACCCTTCTGTTTGAGTACGCAGTGGAACATCGGCTGCCTGTTGTCGGGTTTACCGTTTCGGGAGGAGCGCGTATGCAGGAGGGGTTACTTTCACTCATGCAGATGGCAAAGACCAGTGCCGCGGTAAAAAGACACAGCGATGCAGGGCTTCTTTACATAGCGGTGCTTACCGATCCGACGACCGGTGGAGTGACGGCAAGCTTTGCAATGGAAGCGGACATAATCCTAGCCGAACCCGGAGCTACAATCGGCTTTGCCGGAGCAAGAGTGATAAAACAGACTACGAAGAAAGCACTTCCCGAAGGTTTCCAGACATCCGAAACCGTAATGGAACACGGCTTTGTAGACAGTATTGTACCACGTTCCGGACAAAAGAAATATCTGGCCGAATTACTAAAAATGCATAATTGGAGGGCAATCATATGACTGATACGGCATACGGGCGTGTGAAGCTTGCCCGTGACAGTCAAAGGCCTACCGGACTTGACTATATAAGAAAAATATTTAAAGGCTTTATCGAACTGCACGGAGACAGACGGTACTCCGATGATCCCGCGATCGTAGGCGGTATAGCAAGGCTGAACGATCTGCCGGTAACGGTAATAGCCATAGAAAAAGGACATACTGCAAAAGAAAGGACATACAGAAATTTCGGAGCGCCACAGCCGGAAGGCTACAGAAAGGCTCTGCGGCTGATGAAACAGGCCGAGAAATTCGGAAGACCCGTAATCTGTTTCGTTGATACTTCAGGGGCATACTGCGGTGTAGGTGCAGAGGAGAGGGGGCAGGGTCAGGCTATTGCCGAAAACCTGATGGAAATGTCCACTCTCTGTGTCCCCGTTATCACCATACTTATAGGCGAGGGAGGCAGTGGCGGTGCACTAGCACTGGCAGTGGCAGACAGGGTATGGATGCTGCAGAACGCAGTATATTCGGTAATCTCCCCCGAAGGCTGTGCGAGCATCCTATGGAAGGATCCCGAAAAGGCGGAGACTGCGGCCGCAAGCTTAAAGCTTACCGCAGAGGATGCAAAAAGCCTGGGAGTGATAGAGCGCATTCTTTCTGAAAACGAAATTGGAAAAAAGGAGTTTTATGACCGTATCCGCATGATGTTAACCGAAGAACTGGAGGAACTGACCCGGGATGTGGATCTGACACAGAACCGTTATGACAGATTCCGTAAACTCGGACAGAGCGCGGTCATAAAGGAATGATCATGAGTATATATAAACAATATTGCGATGAGGTTTTCGATGAAGCCGGGAAATTAAAAGATTTTTCGCTCAGATACCCTGAAAATTTTAATTTCGGTTATGATGTTGTCGACCGGATAGCTGATGAAACTCCGGATAAAAGAGCTCTTGTATGGTGTAACGTCGAGGGCGAAGAGCATGTTTTTTCTTTCGGGGATATTAAGAGATACAGTAACCGTATTGCAAATACATTCCGTAAACGGGGTATCGGCAGGGGTGACCGTGTCATGCTGATCCTAAAGCGACATTACGAATACTGGTTTGCGGCTATTGCGCTGCATAAGCTCGGCGCGGTCGTGATCCCGGCCACACATATGCTGATGGTAAGCGATCTGGTCTACCGTATAAAAACAGCCAAGGTTAAAGCCATAGTTTGTACCTCGCAGAATGAGATACCGGAAAAGGTGCTCGCGGCGGTAAAGGAACTGAATGCGGATATTAAGCTGTTTTGTGTTCAGGAAGAGAAAACCGGATTTGAAAACCTTAACGCAGCCATGGAAAATGAGAGTGAGGAATTTGAACGGGCAGAGACGCTTGCAACTGATCCGATGATGATGTATTTTACATCGGGAACGACCGGATACCCCAAGGGAGTGATCCACGATTTTATATATCCGCTTGCACATATCATAACTGCCAAATACTGGCACCGTGCCGAGGATAACGGCCTGCACTTTACTGTGGCGGAGACCGGCTGGGCGAAGGCTTCATGGGGTAAACTGTACGGACAGTGGCTTATCGGCAGTGCCGTGATGGTATATGACTTCGATAATTTCGATCCGAAACAGCTGGCGACCGTCATCAACCGTTATGAAGTAACAACCTTCTGCGCGCCGCCCACGGTTTACCGTTATCTTGTAAGAAAGGGTGTTCCCAAAATGCCGACACTTAAACATGCGACAACGGCGGGAGAAACGCTGGCACCCGAAATATTCAGGAAATTCACCGAGACAGTGGGAGTTCCTTTATGTGAAGGGTACGGACAGACCGAGACAACCCTGCTCATCGGAAATTTTAAAGGATATGAAGCTGTTGAAGGTTCAATGGGGATACCCTCGCCTTTTTACAATATCGAACTTCGTGGAAAGGACGGAAAGCCTGTAAAGGTCGGAGAAATCGGGGAGGTTGTGGTCATTCCCGATGAATCCGGAAGGCATCCGGGTATATTTACCGGATATCTGGATAATGATGAACAGTACCGTTATGTATGGCGCGGAGGGGTATATCATACCGGAGATGCGGCATATATCGATGAAAACGGCAGGTACTGGTTTCACGGAAGATTTGATGATATAATCAAAACAGGCGGATTCCGCGTAGGTCCTTACGAGGTTGAAAATGTTCTTATGGAACATCCGGCAGTCCTGGAATGCAGTGTGGTTGGTGTACCGAATCCGCTTAGAGGTCAGGAAATCAAAGCTGTTATTGTTCTTTCCGAAGGCTATCGCCCTTCCGCCGAACTTGAAATGGAGATAAAGAACTTCTGCAACAGAAAGCTCGCGGAATACAAATGGGTCCGTTTGATCGAATTCATTTCGGATATGCCGAAGACTATCAGCGGAAAAATCCACAAAACCGTGCTCAGGGCCAAGGTTTAAGGAATAAACTAAAACTTCCCATATGTCATTCTGAGCGAAGCGAAGAATCTTACAGGTTTTGTAGAAAAATATTATTTGTACTGTTAAAAATTTAATTAACGTGATATAATAAAACCCGTATCAAAAGTTTGAAAACCATTAAGGCTTTTGAATACGGTATTACCAAAGAATACAGATTACTCTGCAAAAGGAGTTATTATGGATAGTGTCATGAACAATGCGGAAGAAATACTTGACCGTCAGGTCTGCGGTTTTCACCGGTATGTATTCTCGTCTCCGGTTCATCTTGATTATGTCAGTCAAAACCTTTGTGAATTGACAGGTATGACAAAGAAGGCTTTGCTTGACGGGGAAAAGGATCATTACTTAAAACTGGTACATCCGGCCGACCGTGATAAGTATTCCGATTTCATACATAGAGCGGCACAAAAGGAACAGACCGTTACCTGTGAGTACCGTATCGTCAAGAAAAACGGTACTGTGATATCCGTAAGGGACACGGTTACGACCTGCAGGGACGAGAACGGCAATCTGACAGGTTATTCGGTACTGGCGGACATAACCGAGATAAGAAATGAGAACAGGGATCTTAAGTTTCTTAACGAGACCATCCCCTGCGGTTTTTTAAGATATACCTGTGAAAAACAGCCGAGGATCACATATATCAATCCGAAGATGATCGAGCTTCTGCGCTTTCCTGAGGCAAAAGAGGGGGAGATTGATTATCTGGAGATGTATAAAAGCAATATTTTCCTGATGATCCCCATGGAAGAGCGGCGCAGATTCTCAAAATATCTGGGAAGGGTTTATTCTTCCGAAACGCCCATTGCCGGAGACATGAGTCTTTTACGTTGTGACGGGACGCGTGCGCATATTTTCGGATGGGTGACCAAGAGCGTTAACGAGCATGGCGAAGAGGAATTTCAAAGCGTGTGCATGGACGTGACGGAACGTTACCGTGCAAAAAAGTCGGTTGAAAGTAAACGATATCTTAAGGCACTTGAGGATGTCTATGACAAGATCTTTGAATTCAATCTGGATGCGAATACAGTAAAGTGCTTGTACTGCGGGGAAAAATCATCCTTTAAGCAGTTTGAGAACATTGCGATGCAGATAGATGACGCTCTGGAGAAATGGCTTATCGCCGCTGCGGCTCCTCAGCAGCAGGAGACGATCCGCCGGTTCTTTAACGATTTCTGTCAGAGAAGACTTCAGGGATCTGACGGGAAACCGCCGCAGATCACATATTCGGCGCTTTCCTATGACAACGCTGTCAAAAAATATACGGGAACATTTATCAAGGTTGATGAATCCGTAAGCTTTTTCTGCTGCAGGGAAGTGAAGGATGCCGAAGAGACAATGGCTCTTAAAGAGGAAAACAGCCAGCTCAAGGAGAAAATGAGGGATCTTGTAATGCAGTTCTCCGACGGGCTCGCCGCCTTTGAGATATCACCCGAAGGTATGGTAAAGCCGCTGTATGCAAGTGAAAATGTCTGCGAATTCTTCGGCTATACCAAGGAGGAATGGCTTCCTCTGACGGAAAGATTTACGCCTCTGGAAAACTTTGTTGCATACAGTGATGCAGCTTATGAGGACTTTGCAGAGCTGCTGAGAACGGGTGAAGCGGAATTTACATATTTTGATTATAAAACGGAATCGGAACAGAAAATAAAAGCCATCTGTTCCGTTAAGGAACCGAGTTCAAAAACTTCCCGATATGTTATGCTTTATGCCGTGGAAGGAAAGGGGGCCGATCTTAAGCAGTCACTATCGGAAAAACGTACGGTTTCAATACGTACCTTCGGATATTTTGATGTGTTTGTGGGTGACATCCCGATAGCTTTCAGAAATAAAAAATCCAAAGAACTTTTTGCACTTCTTGTAGACCGTAAGGGTGGGTTTGTCACTTCGGATGAGGCTATCAGTTTCTTATGGGAGGATGAGCCGGCCAATGCACTGACGTTAGCCAGATATCGAAAAGTGGCATTGCGCCTTAAAAGTACCCTCGAGGAATACGGGATCTCCGATATCGTGGAGGCAGTAGACGGTAAGAGACGACTGGTAATGGATAAGGTTGACTGCGATCTGTACAACTATCTTTCCGGTAAAGAAGAGTATACCCAGCTTTTTAAGGGTAGTTATCTTACAAATTACAGCTGGGGCGAGGTTACACTGGGAGAGCTTTTAACAAAATAAAGTCATTGTTGAGGGTCAGATATGGATTCCGAAATATGAAATAATCGGAACAGGGCTCAGAGTATATTTCCCGGCACTTAAGAGTGCCCTTATAGATCAGCCTAAAGCACCAAACCGCCAGATTGGCGGATTAAGTGGCGGAATAGATGGCGGATTGGCGGAAAAGATTATTGATTTGATTTTAGAAGATCCCGAAATCAAAATGTCTGAGATGGCAGAAAAGCTGATACGGAGCAATCTGTATCAGTTTTTTAATATTTTACCAAAGCATATGAAGATTATCCATATTGTCTTACAAAGTTATTTCTTATAATAAAAATAATTAAAAAACAGTATAAGGGGGTTCATATGAAAGCTTTTAAGAAAATTGTAGTTCTTGCATTGGCAATCGCCATGCTGCTCACAACTGTGGAGAGCTTTACCAAAAAGATTTCGGCGGCTGAGACGAAGACAAGCACAGAGTATTTCGCTTACAGAGTGGATGTGCTGGATGCGGGAAAAGGATACACCGAAAATATTGCGGTCCAGGTTTTGTCGAGTATTGACGGCAGGGTATATGTTTATGTAAATTGTGCCGGCGAGGAAAAGCCGACCGCAAAGACTGTCATGGACAGCGGCAACAGCGTTTACGTGACCGCCGGTGAAGAGAACGAACTGTACGGCCGTATCAAATCATCGAAGAGCATCAAGGCCGGAGAAAAGTACGATATTTATATCGTTTTCGAGGATCCCGCACATGTTGCTTACGGTCCTTATGTAGTTAAAAAATGGACTGCAAAATATTTCCCGGCAGGCAATGGTACTAAAAAGAAGCCCTATCAAATCTGGACGCCGAGACATCTGTACAACGTAAGCAAATTTATGGGCGACACAAATGAGGGAAAGTACTTTAAGGTTATGCAGGATATTGATCTGTCGGAGAGTATTTATTCTGGCAGGATCGGAAGTTACGCTTCGACCTTCTACGGTGTATTCGACGGCAACGGAAAGACCATACGCGGGCTCGTTGGAAATATGTTTGATGATCTTGCGCCTACGGCTGCCGTTAGAAACGTTTATCTTTCGGGAGCGGACTCGACACTTGCCAGTAATGGAATAATGGGTCTGATTGCCGAGGGCAATCGTGGGATTATTGAAAAATGCGTAGTGTATAACTCCGAACTTGGGTGCTCATCATATCAGGGCATTATCTGCGGTTTTAACTATGAATCGGGTATCATCAGGAACTGTGCAACAGTAGACTGCATTATCTATGCAAGTGACTGGGCCGGCGGTATCGTAGGACGTAACGAAGGCAAGGTCGAGAATTGCTATTCAAATATTACTGTGAAGAGTAACTCTACGGCCGGCGGTATTGTGGGGGCCAATTTCGGTGGAGGTGTAAGCGACTGTCTTGGAAACATCACAGTGATCCCCAAAGGCGATACTCCCAATTCGACTCAGAATATCGGAGGCATAGTGGGAATAAATACCGGTTCATACGCATATATCTGTAATTGTACTTCTCTTTTTCTGCCCGAGGATCTTTATGATCTGGGCGATGTAGGCTCTATCTGGGGCGATCGCAACGGAGGCGGTGATAATATTAATCTGGAGAATATTGTCGATAATGTCGGAGCTGTAAAGTACACTATTGATGATATCAAACTGACCGATAAAGAGGTTGGTAGTTCAAAGAATGAGGAATATCTCGCAAAGAAGCTTGAGGAAAAGCGAAGCAGCTTTGCAAGCCATCACGGTGCCTCATCAGATACAAGGGATGTTGTAAATCCCGTGAAGAAGCTGATTGCGGGCGGTAACCCGGACGGAAAGAATAAGGCAGAACTTTCCAAACTGAATATAAAGTACAAGCATGTTTTTGAGAACGAGACCAAAGCATATAATGCAAAAAAGAAATTCCCCATGACTCAGAAGACACTGAAGGTTAAGGGATATTCCACACCGGACCGGGTTAAGATCAAAAATGTCTCAATAGATTCTGAGAACAGGCAGGTCACCATTACATGGAATACGGTTAAGAAGGCTGATGGTTACGAGATCTACAGAGCTGAATGGGAGTATGCACGTAAAGGAGGAAAGTACGGAACATACGAACGCGAGAAGACGATTGAATCGGCAGACATAGCCGAGTATACAGATAAGTATCTGGCTCAAAAGAACAAATATTACTATAAGGTAAGAGCTTATTACAAGGTAAATAATGTCAAGATTTACGGACCGTTCTCCGATATAGAGGAAGTTAAGTTTGTAAATGACTGACAGTAGAAAATAGACGGGCAGGAGGGTAAAACCCTTCTGCCCTATTAATGTACGTTCGGATATAATTATTAAGGAAGAATTTTTTCAATAAAACCTGGTTTAGTCTGTTATATTAACAATAAAAAAAGAAAAATGTCCATGAGATTTATAAAAGTCAGACCTTATCTGTTGAAACTACTTACGATTTGATGTATACTTAAACACAAATGGGAATGATTTACTTTTTTTATTGACCTAATAAAGGGTAAATATAAAATATACAATTCGTGTGAGAGAAAGTATTTGGAGGTACGGGAACATGAAAACCCTTAGCTATAAAAGAATACCTGTTTATATTCTTATATTGACTGTTTTTGTAAGCCTTTGTGCTCCTATGGGGATCAGGGCTGATGAACTGTCAATGTCGGAAAAGGGATATAAATTACAGCAGGTGGTTGTTTTAAGCCGGCACAATATTAGAGCACCGTTATCGGGGAACGGGTCTGTACTTGATCAGGTGACTCCGAACACCTGGTTTAACTGGTCGTCTAATGCAAGCGAGTTGTCTTTAAGAGGCGGAGTACTTGAAACAGAGATGGGGCAGTTCTTTAGGAAGTGGATGGAATCGGAAGGGCTGATACCGGAGAACTATCATCCTGAAGGGAATGAAGTAAGGGTTTATTCAAATTCAAAACAGAGAACCATTGCCACGGCGAAATATTTTACCGCCGGATTTGCTCCGACGGCCAACATCGATGTTGAGTACCATATGGATTTCAATGTGATGGATCCTGTGTTTACTCCCGCACTGAATTTTACAGGCGAAAAGTATAATGAGGATGCCACCGCACAGGTATTTGAGCTTTACGGTGATAAGATGGCAGGTTTAAGTGACAATTATGAGCTACTGACTGATATCATAGATATGGATAAGTCGGAAGCATATAAGGACTATGACTTTTCGGATGAGAACACGCTTATCCTGAAAACCGGTGAAGAGCCGATGGTTTCGGGACCTCTTAAACTCGGTACACAGATAAGCGACGCGCTTGTTCTTCAATACTATGAAGAGAGTAATCCCGTAAAGGCGGCGTTCGGTAACGAGTTATCCGAAAAGGAATGGCAGGATATTTCCGAGATTAAGGATGTTTACGGTGACGTACTGTTTACTTCTCCCATGATAGCAGTAAATGTAGCAAATCCTCTGATAAAAGAGATTTATTCGGAGATGAATACAAAAAATCGGCTTTTTACATTTCTTTGCGGTCACGATTCCAATATTTGCAGCGTGCTTGCAGCGCTGGGCGTAAAAGACTATGAGCTTGAGGATTCTGTTGAAAGTACGACGCCAATAGGATGTAAGCTTGTTTTTTCCAAATGGGTAAGTAAAACAGGCAGGTCTTACTGGTCAGTAGACCTGGTCTATCAATCGTATGATCAGCTGAGGGAACAGCCTCTGCTTGATCTTGAAAATACTCCAATGGTCTGTCATTTGAGCTTCAAAGGGATAAAACAGAACAAAGACGGATTATATAAAAACAAAGCGATAAAGAAGATTTTTGAAAACGCCATGAAAGAATATGATTCTCTTTTGGAAAAGTATTCCGGATCGTGACTTTATAGAAAATACATACAGGAAGCGTGTGGGAAACACTTTGTGAGAATTGTTGAGGGTTAAATATGGACTGTCCGTACGCAAAAAAGTGCGGGGGCTGTGATTACAGCAACCTGCCTTATGAAGAACAGCTAAAGAAAAAAGAGAGAAGGATCCGGGAGTTATTAGGCGGATTTGCAAAGCCGGAGCCAATCATAAAAGCGGAAAATCCGGAGCATTACAGGAACAAGGTTCACGGGATATTCGGAAAGGACAAAAAAGGGAATGTTTTTACCGGAATCTATGAAGAGAGAAGCCATAATATCGTTCCCGTAAAAGAGTGTGCTATAGAGGATGAAAAGGCGACAGCCATTTTAAAAACTCTTTGTGAGCTTGCCGGACAGTTTAAGCTATGGGTGTATGATGAGGATAAAAGAACAGGGTTGCTTCGACATGCCCTGATACGTGTCGGTCGTAAAACCGGAGAGATAATGCTGGTACTGGTACTCTCAGGTCCTGTCATGCCTTCGAAGAACAATTTCATCAAAGAGCTGAGACTTAAACATCCCGAGATCACGACCATTGTGCTGAACATAAATAATAAACGTACAAGTATGGTACTCGGAGACAGGAATATTGTCGAGTATGGGAAAGGATATATTGAGGATGAACTGTGCGGACAAAGGTTCCGTATATCACCGTCTTCGTTTTATCAGATAAATTCGGAACAGACGGAGCTTTTATATGGTAAGGCTATAGAATATGCACAGCTTACCGGTAAGGAGCGGGTGATAGATGCATATTGCGGCATAGGAACCATCGGGATATGTGCAGCTTCAAAAGCGGCAGAAATATCGGGAGTGGAATTAAACAGGGATGCAGTTAGGGATGCAATTAATAATGCAAAGCTGAACGGGATCAGGAATATCAGATTCGTAAATGACGATGCCGGCAGATATATGGTCAGGATGGCTGAAAATAAGGAAAAGGCTGATGTTGTATTTATGGATCCTCCACGCAGCGGAAGCACTCCCGAGTTTATAGATTCGGTAAACCGATTAAAGCCGGAACGCGTGGTTTACATATCCTGCGACCCCGAAACCTTGAAACGGGATCTTGGTCTTTTTGTTAAAAAAGGCTGGAAAGTACAAAAGATACAGCCGGTTGACATGTTCCCGAATACTAAGCATGTGGAAAGCTGTGTGCTCCTCGAGCGTGTGAGCAACCGAAAAGCAGATTCCTATGTGAAACTGAACGTGAAGATGGAGGATTACTATCGGATCAAAGATGCAGAAGGTGGTGAAGCGGATGGATAAAGAAAGTATTATATATGATACTGCAACAATAAGTGATATTCCGGAACTTGTAAGGCTTAGAATTCTATACATGATAGACGATTTTGGCTCCCTTACCAATGAAGAAAGAGAAGGTATGGAAAAACAGCTTCCGGGATATTTTGAGAGAGAACTCGGGAAAAAGCTGATTGCGTTTGTAGCAAGAGCAGAGGACAGGCTTGTTGCTGCTGCTTATCTGTTGATTATCGAGAAGCCGGCAAATCTATTTTTTCTAAATGGATTGGATTCAGAAGTTCTAAGCGTATACACAGAAGAAGAATACCGTGGTAAAGGAATCTGTACGAGCCTTATGAGCAATATGATTGAATATGCCAGAGAGCATCAGATATGCCGCATTGATCTGGTAGCAACGGATGAAGGATATCCTATATATAAAAAACTGGGGTTTGAAGATAAGGTTCAGAAGTATACAGATATGCGATTGATATTATAATATGGAATAGTATTCCGGAATGAAAGTGAAATGAGTAGCACATGAGTCTGCAGGCATTGGGGGAAATCCTGATGTTTCTGCAGGCTTTTTTGTTTGCAGAAAAAAAGAATAACGAATATAATAAACATGACATACAGTTGTCGTGTTAGGCTTGCTATGATATATACGGAATGGGAGAGATTATGAAAATAGACAGGCTGATCGGAATATTGTCAATCTTACTGCAGGAAGAAAAGACAACGGCTCCTGAACTGGCGGAAAGGTTTGAAGTATCCCGCAGGACGATAAATCGGGATATTGAGGATCTTTGTAAGGCAGGAATTCCCATAATGACTACGCAAGGTACCGGTGGTGGTATCAGCATTATGGACGGATATCGTATGGACAGGACAATCCTGACATCAAAGGATATGCAGATGATACTTGCGGGACTTCGCAGTCTGGACAGTGTAAGCGGAAGCAGTTACTATGGCCAGCTAATGGAGAAAATCCAGACCGGATCGTCAGAGTTTATCAGTGGCAGGGACTCCATGCTGATCGATCTGTCCTCATGGTATAAGGGCTCTCTTGCCCCAAAGATTGAGGTGATTCAGAGAGCAATAGAGAACAGGCATCTTATACAGTTTGAATATTATGCGCCATCCGGAGAGAGCGACAGAAGGATAGAACCATATTATTTGGTTTTCCAATGGTCAAGCTGGTATGTATGGGGCTGGTGCTTAGAACGCAAGGATTACAGGCTTTTCAAACTGAACCGTATGGATCGGGTTGCTGAAACTGATAAGGAATTTGCTTGCCGGAATGCACCTATGCCTGATCTGTCGAATGAGAAGATCTTTCCGGGCGGTATAAAAGTAAAGGCTCTTTTTACACCGGATATGAAGTGGCGGCTGGTTGAAGAATTCGGACCGCATTGTTTTTCTGAAACCGATGATGGGAGGCTGCTCTTTACGGCAGATTATACAGATATGGAGAACCTTGTGACATGGCTCATGACCTTTGGGGCAAAGACCGAGGTGCTAGAGCCGGCAGAAGCGCGGGATATTATCCGCAGGAATGCTGAAGAAACATTAATAATATATGGAGGACTAGCATAATGAGATTAGATGGTTTCGGTTTATTGGTCGAGGACATGGGAAAGATGATCCGTTTTTACAGGGATGTACTTGGATTCGAGATTAAGGAAGAAGAGAACACGTCTAATGTTTACCTTGTGAAGGACGGAACATTATTTCTGCTTTATGGCAGGAAAGATTTTGAGAAGATGACAAACCGGAGATATGAGTATATCAAGGGACTGAACGGTCATTTTGAAATAGCGCTGTATGTGGATACATTCGAAGCGGTGGATGAGGCATATAGGAAGGCCGTAGAAAATGGTGCGACATCTGTGCTTGAGCCGGAGCTTGAGCCTTGGGGACAGAGAACCTGCTATATCGCTGATCCGGAAGGAAACCTGATTGAGATCGGTTCCTGGAATAAGCCTTATGAAGAGAAGGATCTGACGGAGGGATAAAAGGTATGGCGTTTGATTATAAGAAGGAATATAAAGAATTCTATATGCCGAAGGGTACGCCCTCTATCGTCACCGTTCCGAAGATGAATTATATTGCAGTTAGGGGCAGCGGCAATCCGAATGATGAATATGGAGAATATAAACATGCCATAGGTCTTTTGTATGGGATCGCTTTTACCATCAAGATGAGTAAGAAGGGCGATCATCAGATCGATGGATACTTTGATTATGTGGTGCCGCCGCTGGAAGGGTTCTGGTGGCAAGACGGTGTGGTCGGAGTAGATTATGCCAATAAAGATTCTTTTCGGTGGATCTCCGTCATCCGCCTGCCTGACTTTGTAACGAAAGAAGATTTTGACTGGGCTGTCATGGAAGCAACGGCAAAGAAGAAGCAGGATTTCTCAAAGGTCGAATTCTTTACGTATGATGAAGGTATGTGCGTACAGTGTATGCATGTCGGGGCTTATGACGATGAGCCCGCTACAGTAGAGGCGATGCACAGATTTATGGAAGAACAGGGGTATATGCTTGATATTACAGATAAGAGAATGCATCACGAAATATATCTGAGCGATGCCAGGAAGGTTGCACCGGAGAAGTTGAAAACTGTTATCAGGCATCCAATAAAAGTGAAGGGGTGATTGTATGGAGTACATCAGAGTTACAAACGATAATCTGGAAAAGGAGCACATATGCTGTGCTATTTCCAATAATAAGGACGTACAGGTTTCTTCCAAGAAGGCCTGGCTGGCAGACAGATTTGATGAGGGGCTTGTTTTTCTCAAGAGCGCAGAGCGAGGGAAGTGTTTTATTGAGTATATTCCGGCTGAGAATGCGTGGGTTCCGATCAATGCCGATGGATATATGTACATTGACTGTCTATGGGTGTCCGGTTCTTTCAAGGGACATGGGTACGGGGCGGAATTATTGGATGCCTGCATCGAAGATAGTAAAGAAAAGGGAAAGAAAGGACTGTGTATACTGGCGGCGGCAAAGAAGAAGCCTTTCCTTGCTGATCCAAAGTTCCTGAAATATAAGGGATTTACCGTATGCGATGAGGCGGACAATGGCATTCAGTTGTGGTTCTTGCCATTTGGAGAGGAAGCAGAAATGCCGAAGTTCAAAGAATGTGCAAAGCATCCTCACATAGAGGAACGAGGATATGTGCTGTATTACACCAGCCAATGTCCGTTTAATGCGAAGTATGTTCCAGTGCTAGAGCAGACTGCCAGAGAAAATGATATACCGTTCCATGCGGTACATATCGCAAACAGAGAAGAGGCGCAGAAGGCGCCGACTCCGATCACAAACTATGCGCTGTTTCATGACGGAGAGTATATTACGAATGAGCAAATGAACGATATAAAATTCCTGAAACTAGCGGCTCTTCGTTAGTTTGTGTGGGTATATAAAACGCTATAACCCCTGTAAATATTGAAAAAGCATACATTTTCCTGTACGATTTTTTTTGCGGAAAAAATCTATGTAAGTGTGGAGGATGTTTTGTGAATCTTCCGCCCGGCGAGACTAACGAATCGGAAAACCGGCCTTCAGATTCCGGAAGAAAAAGGATATAATAGAGTATATCTTACCTGCGGGAATACCGTTTCAAGGAGGACAGAGCATGAACAGAAGCATACTTATCATTGCTGAGGCCGAGGGCTTCATAATCAAGGGACTCGAGGCAAAGCTTAAAGGCATAGGCATGGAGTCCTCTTTTGCGCCTTTTAAGCTCAAAGAGCTTGAAGACGACAGCAGATGCAGGGATGCAAAGCTCCTGATCCTGTTTACGGATGAAACGGTGAAGGATAAGAGCGACCTGCTCATATTTATCGGTGAGCAGTGCGCAGTCGGAAATACAAGGATCATTGTTGTCGGGACAAAGGAAGAGTTTGAAAGTGTTGAGAGGCATGTTACGAAAAGCCTTATCTTTAAGTTCTTTAACAGGCCCCTTGAGATGGACAGGCTGCTTGATGCCGTAGAGGATCATATGCTGGAGGAGGAAAAGCAGGCTAAAAGAAAAAGCATCCTGGTCGTTGATGATGACGTGGCTTATATGAGCATGATTTCAGACTGGCTTAAGGACAGCTACCGCATATCCCTTGCAAACTCCGGGATGCAGGCGATCACCTGGCTTGCCACAAATCACGCCGATCTCATCCTGCTTGACTATGAAATGCCGATAACGAGCGGCCCGCAGGTGCTTGAAATGATAAGGTCGGAGGAAAGGACAAGAGATATCCCGGTCATGTTCCTTACGGGGAAGGGGGACAGGGAAAGCATAATGAAGGTGCTTTCTTTAAAGCCTGCCGGATATCTCCTTAAAACCATCGATAAATCGGGACTGCGTGACAGCATCGAAAAGTATTTTGCTCGGTAAGCGCAGGCTACGGAGGAAACGGGCTTTGAAAGATCATTCGGACATTTCCAAAAGAAACGGAATATTGCGCGCGGGATGTATCTTTGCGGGGATCGCCGTAAATCTCCTGCTGTCATTTCTTTCGGGAAGGTTAGATCTCCCGCTTTATCTTGACACGACCGGAACTATCCTTGTCTCAATTACAGGCGGCCTGCTGCCGGGCATAATCACTGCGGTGCTTTCCAACACGCTATATATGCTCATTAATCATGACGTGGTTTATTTTGGAGTGGTAAACGCGCTTGTTGCCATTTACGCTGCCTGGGCTGCGTGGAAGAGGGAGCGGTTCGATCTCTTCACTATCATAAAGTTTACGATCGCGGCGGGATTTATCAGCGGCATTATAAGCGGGCTCATCCAATGGGGCCTGTTCGGCGGGCCGCAGCTGCCTTATATGACCGCTTCGATCGAAAGACTTTCGTCCGGGACGGCTGTTTTCCGACTTCCGGTATTTCTTGTCTTAAACAGTCTTTTCAACATGGTGGACAAGGGGATCTCACTTTTGCTGGCTCTTCTTGTCCTTTGTTTTATTCCCGGAACCGTTAAGGAAATGATCAGAGCCGGCGGCTGGAGGCAGCATCCCCTGTCAGCGGAGGAGCTTTCCGCGATCCATTCCTGGGGCAGGGACATCGGCCGTTCGGTAAGGAAAAGAATGGCATACATGCTCATAACCGTGTCTGTCCTGATCGTCGTAGTGACCGGAATGATCGGGATCCGTCTGTATTTCGAGAAGGAAAAGGAAGAGAAGACCGAAACTGCCATAAATACGGCAAAGATGGCTGCGGAGCTTATTGACGCGGAGAAGGTTGACGAGTATATCGAAAAAGGCAGGGCAGCGGACGGATATGCCGAAACGGAGCGGCTGCTCTATAAGCTCAGGGACAGCGCGGCCGGAGTGGAATATCTTTATGCGGTCAAGATAAAGGAGGATGGCTGCTATTTCGTATTTGACCTCGCGACGGAGGATGTGGAGCCATATGAGCCGGGCGAACGGATCGATTTTGAGGAGGCCTTTGAGCCCTATCTTCCGGCCCTCTTTTCGGGCGAGGAGATAGAGCCGATAGAATCGAATGATATTTCCGGCTGGGTCATGACCGCCTATTACCCGGTAAGGGATAAGGACGGAAACTGTGCCTGCTATGCCGGCGCAGATGTATCGCTTGCATATATGGCGGACTATCTGGGAATTTTCGCCCTGCGGGTAGGCGTTATACTTGCGGGTTTCTTCATACTGCTTCTTGCTTATGAAATGTGGACGGCTGATACCTTTTTCGTTTATCCGATAAGCAGCATTGCGCTCTGTGCGGAGAATTTCATAAGTTCCGACGACGACTGGGAAAAGCTTGATGAAAATGTTGATAAGATCAAGTCACTTGAGATACGTACCGGGGATGAGGTCGAGAAGCTCTATATGGCGATCGGGGATATGGCGGAGAACCAGAGGGAGCAGATCCGCAGCATGGCTGAACGGAACCGGATCCTTGTGGACAGCGAGGAGAAGCTCAAGGAGCAGATGGAGATCATTTCTACGATCGCAAATATCTATAATTCCATGTATGAGCTGGATCTTTCAAACAACACCTTCAGGGAGCTCAGAGCAGGCTATGCCTCAACGGAAAGCCTGGAAAAGGCCGAACAGCTTGATCTTCAGCAGATCGTGAATATAATGATCCGCAAAACCGTAGATGAATCCTGCATAGATGATGATCTGCGGGCAGCAACAGATCTTTCGACTATCAACGAGCGGATGCGCGAAGAAGATGTCTGGACCAGGGAGGTCCTGAACAGGGGAGGGCAATGGAAACGCGGAAGGATCATAGTGTCAAACAGGGATCAGGACGGAAGGATCACCCGTATCTTATGGGTTACCGAGGATATTGACAAGGAGAGAAAGGAACGCGAGCGTCTTATTGATATGTCGGAACGGGCAATGGCGGCAAGCGAGGCCAAATCTTCTTTCCTCTCGAATATGTCCCATGAGATAAGGACTCCGATCAATGCGGTGCTGGGAATGAATGAAATGATCCTGAGGGAGAGCGGCGAGGAAAATGTGCTGGAATATGCCGAGAGCATCCGCACAGCCGGAAACACGCTTCTCGGGCTTGTCAACGATATCCTTGATTTTTCGAAGATCGAGGCCGGAAAGATGGAGATCATTCCGGTGGAATATGACCTGTCCTCGGTGATAAACGATCTTGTAAACATGATCCAGATGAAGACTGATGCCAAAGGACTGGAACTGAGGCTTGACATAGGCAGGGATATCCCCAAGCTTCTGTACGGCGATGAGGTGCGGATAAAGCAGGTAGTTACAAATCTTCTGACCAATGCCGTGAAGTATACGGAAAAGGGCAGCGTCACTTTTCATGCCTCTTATGAAAAGATACCTGACGATGGGGAAAACATCTTCCTGATCATTTCGGTTGAGGATACGGGGATAGGCATAAAACCGGAGGATATGACAAAGCTCTTCTCGGAGTTTGAGAGGATCGAGGAAGAGCGCAACCGAAATGTAGAGGGGACGGGGCTTGGAATGAACATCACAAAGCGGCTGCTTGAGATGATGGATACCTCCCTTCAGGTTAAGAGCGTTTACGGAGAAGGTTCTGCCTTCTCTTTCCGGCTGAAGCAGAAGGTCACAGGCTGGGAGGAGATCGGAGACTACGAGGCCTCCTATCGCGCGTCGCTGTCCTCCAGGAAGAAATACAGGGAGAAGTTTACTGCGCCTGAGGCGATGATCCTTGTTGCCGATGATACGGAGACCAATCTTACAGTGTTCGGGAATCTCCTTAAGAGGACTCTTGTGAAGATCGATACGGCACAGAGCGGTGATGAATGCCTTAAACTATCTCGTGATAAAAAGTATGATCTGATCTTTATAGACCATATGATGCCTGAAAAGGACGGGATACAGACCCTTCACGAGCTGCGGGGGGAGGAAGCCAATCCGAATACCGGCACACCGGCTGTCTGCCTTACCGCAAACGCCATATCCGGGGCAAGAGAGAGATATCTTTCAGAGGGCTTTGATGATTACCTTACAAAGCCTATAGATACCGGCAGGCTGGAGGATATGCTCATAGAGTATCTGCCGGAGGAAAAGGTGACGATATCAGGGGATGACGCAGATCAGGATACCGCCGAAAAGGAAGAGGAGCCGCTTCCCGAATGGCTCCTTGGCCGCGAAGGCCTTGACACGGAAGCAGGTGTAAAAAACAGCGGAGGGACGTCGGAGTACCTTACCGTGCTCGAAGGCTTTTATGCTGCGATCAGTGCCAAGGCGGAAGAGATAGAAAGCTATTACAGGCAGGGAGACATAAAGAACTACACGATCAAGGTGCATGCGCTTAAGTCATCCGCAAGGATCATAGGAGCCGTAGAGCTTTCCGCTAAGGCGGGGCGTTTGGAGGATGCCGGAAATGAAAACAACACGGATTACATCAAAGAGCATACGGATGACCTGCTGAAGCAGTATCGGTCCTACATCGAAATACTGTCGCCTGTTGCCGAAAAATCGGAGGATCAGCCGGAGATTCCGCCGTATATGCTGGCGGATGCTTATGCCGCGCTTTCGGAAACAGCGGAGGTCATGGATTTTGATACTGCCCGGATGATAATGGAATCCATACAGGAATACAGGCTTCCGTCGGAGGACGAAAAACGCTTTGGGGAAATACGGGCAAAGCTCTCCCAAATGGACTGGGACGGGATCAAAGAAATACTGAAGAGCTGAATGGAACTGCTGGCGGATGCGGATAATCGCAGAGCCGGGGCGGCTTAAGGCATTGTGGATATCTCACATGGAGTAGTGACAGCGGCTGTTCCTTGGGCGAGACATAAATCACGCTTCACGAAAGAGTTCGAGGAACTTGCAACATGGCTTACGGCTTCAGGAACATGGGCAACATGCTTGATATGATCATGCTCCGTTGTTCTGATATAGAAGTCCGACTAGCTAACGGATAGGAGTGGGAGCATATCGAGATTACGATTGATGCAGATACTACAGAATAAAGGATTCTGAGAAGGTGGAAGGCTGCATGAGAAATTTTAAACAGTGGCGATAATCCTATGAGGGGATGTCGCCACTGTTTCTTG
>JAEEGJ010005844.1_pt1 | contig 37891 bp, 22 predicted proteins | sample 8958761 | NCBI WGS metagenome assembly JAEEGJ01 (sample SAMN16246546, study PRJNA631951) | gut metagenome | biome: gut microbiome; feature: rumen; material: RS-attached | host: Bos | place: Iran: Karaj | collected 2018-10
ATTGTCGGTGATGAAGCCCATATTGTAGTTGTCAGTGATCTGACGCACCTCCTCATTACCCTTGGCGATCAGGTCGGCCTTCTCTGGCGGGATGATGATATCGTCGAGGTTGAAGGACAAACCTGCAAGGTATGCCATGCGGTAGCCGAGGTTTTTAATACCATCGAGGAACTCACATGCCTTGGCGAAGCCCACCGTCTTGATGACATCGGCGATGATGTCGCGGAGACTCTTCTTGGAGATAACCTTGTTGACGTATCCTACCTCTTCCGGCACGATGCCGTTGACGATGACACGTCCCACAGAAGTTTCTACCATCTTGTCGACAAGCTGTCCGTTCTCGTCCAAGTCTTTGACGATGACGCGCACCTGGGCGTGGAGGTCGCACTTGCCCTCATTGTGGGCGATGATGGCCTCTTCTGGACCGTAGAAGGTCAGTCCCTCGCCTTTGGCTCCCGGACGTATCTTGGTGATATAGTACAGACCGAGCACCATATCCTGTGAAGGCACGGTGATAGGAGCACCATTGGCCGGATTGAGGATATTGTGGCTCTGGAGCATCAGGATCTGTGCCTCCAGGATAGCCTCATTGCTCAGTGGGAGGTGTACAGCCATCTGGTCACCATCGAAGTCGGCGTTGAAAGCGGTACATGCCAGTGGGTGCAGCTGAATGGCCTTGCCCTCGATGAGTTTAGGCTGGAAGGCCTGTATACCGAGGCGGTGGAGGGTAGGTGCACGGTTGAGGAGCACGGGATGACCCTTCATCACATTCTCGAGGATGTCCCAGATGACGGGATCCTTGCGGTCGACAATCTTCTTTGCGCTCTTTACGGTCTTCACTATGCCGCGCTCGATGAGCTTGCGGATGATGAACGGCTTGTAAAGCTCGGCTGCCATGAACTTAGGCAGACCGCACTCGTGCATATTGAGCTCAGGACCTACGACGATAACCGAACGTGCAGAGTAGTCCACACGCTTACCGAGGAGGTTCTGGCGGAAGCGGCCCTGCTTACCCTTGAGGGAGTCGGAAAGGCTCTTGAGTGCGCGGTTGCTCTCGCTCTTGACTGCGGAGCTCTTCTTGGAGTTGTCGAAGAGGCTGTCGACGGCTTCCTGGAGCATGCGCTTCTCGTTGCGCAGAATCACTTCGGGAGCCTTGATCTCGATGAGCTTCTTGAGACGGTTGTTGCGGATGATCACACGCCTGTAGAGGTCGTTGAGATCGGAGGTAGCGAAACGGCCGCCATCGAGGGGGACCAGAGGACGGAGATCCGGGGGAATGACCGGGATCACCTTCATGATCATCCATTCGGGACGGTTGACGCGCTTGCTCTCCGCGAACCACTTCACCACCTGGAGGCGCTTCAGGATTTCGGCCTTGCGCTGCTGGGAAGTCTCCACGAGCATCCTCTGACGGAGTTCGAAGCAAAGCTGCTCGGGGTCGATCTCCTTGAGGAGGTCGTAGATACCCTCGGCGCCCATCTTTGCGATGAACTTGTCAGGATCGGAATCGGGAAGATTCTCATTTCCGGGAAGCTTGGCGAGCACGTCGAGGTACTCATCCTCGGCGAGGAGCTCGTACTTGGGCACATCGCTGGCACCCTGGCGGGTGACGATGTACTTCTCGTAGTAGATTACCGACTCGAGCTTCTTGGAAGGAAGTCCGAGGACGGCGGAAATCTTATTGGGAGCACTCTTGAAATACCAGATGTGTGCAACGGGCACGGTGAGGGTGATATGGCCCATCCTTTCGCGGCGGACCTTCTTCTCGGTAACCTCGACGCCGCACCTGTCGCAGACGATGCCGCGGTAGCGGATCCTCTTGTACTTTCCGCAATAGCATTCGTAGTCCTTGGTAGGACCGAAGATCTTCTCGCAGAAAAGACCGTCCCTCTCGGGCTTGTAAGTCCTGTAGTTGACGGTTTCCGGCTTGAGGACCTCTCCGCAGCTGCGCTCGATGATGTCTTCGGGCGATGCCAGGGAGATGCTGATCGTCTGGAAATTGCTCTTTACCTTGTTTTCTTTGTTATTGAAATTAGGCATATTCCTTTTGAGTTATCCGTTAAAAACTATTCCAGAGTAACCTTAAGGCCCAGACCCCTGAGCTCGTGCAGGAGCACGTTGAGCGATTCGGGGATTCCTGCCGGCGGCATAGGGTCACCCTTGACGATGGCCTCGTATGTCTTGCTGCGGCCGGTCACGTCGTCGGACTTGACCGTGAGGATTTCCTGGAGCACATTGGCTGCGCCGAAGGCCTCGAGGGCCCAGACCTCCATCTCACCGAAACGCTGGCCACCGAACTGGGCTTTACCGCCGAGAGGCTGCTGGGTGATGAGGGAGTAAGGTCCGATGGAACGGGCGTGCATCTTGTCATCGACCATATGGCCGAGCTTGATCATATAGATGACGCCTACGGTAGCGGGCTGATCGAACCAGTCGCCGGTGCCGCCGTCGCGGAGGCGGGTCTTGCCATAGCGGGGAACGCCGGCCTTGTCGGTCCATTCTGCAATCTCGTCGTTGCTGGCACCGTCGAAGATAGGGGTGCTGAACTTGACGCCGAGCCTGCTTCCGGCCCAACCGAGCACGGTTTCGTAGATCTGACCGAGGTTCATACGGGAAGGCACGCCCAGAGGGTTGAGCACGATATCCACGGGAGTACCATCCTCGAGGAACGGCATATCTTCCCTGCGGACGATCTTTGCTACGATACCCTTGTTACCGTGACGTCCTGCCATCTTGTCACCGACGGTGATCTTACGCTTCTTGGCTATATAGACCTTGGCGATCTGCATTACACCGTTGGGAAGGTTGTCGCCGACCTTGATCTGGTCCATCTCCCTCTTGCATACTGCAGCCTCGTTCTTGAGGGTGAGGCAGTAGTTGCCGATGAGGTCGCGGATCAGAAGGTTGGTGTCCTTCTCGGTGGTCCATTTGCCTGTATTCACATTCTCGTATTCGATGTTCGCGAGCACGTCCTTGGTGAACTTCTTGTCCTTGGCCACCACTTCGACTCCGAAGAGGTCGAACACGCCGGCGCTCTTCTTGTCTTTGGTGAGGACTTCGAGTTTGTGGAGGAATTCGGTGCGGAGCTTCTCAGCCTTGGCATTGAATTCCGCCTCGCGGATCTCGAGACGAGTCTTCTGATCGTTCTTCGCAGCGCTCTTCCTTCCGCCTTCCTTGTTGAGTTTGGCGTAGAGGGAAGTCTTGACCACGGTACCGCTCAGTGAAGGGTTGGCCTTGAGGGATGCATCCTTCACATCACCGGCCTTGTCGCCGAAGATGGCCTTGAGGAGTTTCTCCTCAGGAGAAGGATCGCTCTCGCCCTTAGGGGTGATCTTACCGACCATGATGTCACCGGGTTCGATGTGGGCACCGACGCGGACGATACCGTTCTGGTCGAGATCCTTGGTTGCATCCTCGCTGACGTTAGGGATGTCGGAGGTGAGTTCCTCCATACCGCGCTTGGTGTCGCGCACCTCGGTGAGGTACTCGTCCACGTGCACGGAGGTGAGGATATCCCACTTCACCATCTCTTCGGAAAGCACGATTGCATCCTCGTAGTTGTAACCCTTCCAAGGCATGAACGCCACTTTCAGGTTGCGGCCGAGTGCGAGCTCGCCGTTCTGGGTGGCATAGCCTTCGGTGAGCACCTGTCCCTTCTCGACCTTGTCGCCCTTGCGGACGATAGGAATGAGGTTGACGGTAGTGCTCTGGTTGGTCCTGCGATAGTTGGGGAGTTTATATACGGTCTCTTCCGGAGCGAAGCTTACGAAGGCTTCGTCCTCGGTACGAGCGTACTTGACGTGGATTTCGTTGGCATCGACATAGGTGATCTCACCCTTGCGCTCGGCCACGAACTGGGTGCGGGAATCCAGGCAGACGCGCTCTTCCAGACCGGTACCCACGATAGGGGATTCGGGCTTGAGGAGCGGCACGGCCTGACGCATCATGTTCGCGCCCATAAGTGCACGGTGGGCATCATCGTGCTCGAGGAAGGGAATCAGGGAAGCTGCAACCGAAGCCATCTGGTTAGGAGCAACGTCCATGTAGTTCACTTCTTCCTTGGTGACGACAGGGAAGTCGGCCTCGAGACGGCACTGGATGCGGTCTTCGAGGATGTTGCCCTCGTCGTCCATGCGCACGTTGGCGAGCGAGACGTACTTGTTCTCCTCGTCTTCGGCCGTCATATAGTGGCAGCCAGCGGCGCTCAGATCCACTTTACCGTTCTTGACGTCGCGGTAAGGTGTCTCGATGAAACCGAGGGAGTCGATGCGGGCATATACGCAAAGGCTGGAGATCAGACCGATGTTCGGGCCTTCAGGGCTCTCGATAGGGCAGAGACGGCCATAATGCGTATAGTGCACGTCGCGGACCTCGAATCCGGCACGGTCGCGGGAAAGACCTCCCGGGCCGAGAGCGGAAAGACGCCTCTTGTGGGTGATTTCGGCAAGAGGGTTGGTCTGGTCCATGAACTGGCTCAGCTGGCTGGTGCCGAAGAAAGAGTTGATCACCGAAGAAAGGCCCCTGGAGTTGATGAGGTCGGAGGGAGTGAACTGCTCGCTGTCGCGGACGTTCATCCTCTCGCGGATAGTACGGGCCATCCTGTTGAGGCCGACGCTGAACTGGTTGGCGAGCTGTTCGCCCACGGTGCGTACGCGACGGTTGCTGAGGTGGTCGATATCATCCACGGTAGCCTTTCCGTTGATGAGGCGGATGAGGTATTTGACGATTTCGATGAAATCCTCCTTGGTGAGAACGCGGAGGTTCTCGTCGGTGTTCAGCCCGAGCTTGCGGTTCAGGCGGAAACGGCCCACATCGCCGAGGTCATAGCGCTTCTCGCTGAAGAAGAGCTTGTCGATGACGTCGCGGGCGGTGTTCTCATCCGGCGGTTCGCTGTTGCGGAGCTGCTTGTAGATGTAGTTCACAGCCTCGATCTCGGTGTTGGTGGGATCTTTCTGGAGGGTGTTGAAGATGATCGAGTACTCGCTGGTGCTCACCTCGTCCTTCTGCAGGAGAATGCTCTTGACGTCGGTGTCCAGGATGGCTGCGATGGTCTCGTCGTCGAGCACTGCATCCCTCTCCACGATGGGTTCGGTACGCTCGATAGGGATAACCTCGCCGGTGTCTTCGTCTTCGAAGTCCTCCATCCAGGTCTTGAGCACCTTAGCTGCGAGCTTGCGGCCTTCATTGGCCTTGAGCGTCTTCTTGTTGACCGGAATCTCGTCGGCAAGGTCGAAGATGTTGATGATGTCCTTGTCGGAGTTGAAGCCAATGGCCCTGAGCAGGGTCGTAACGGGAAGCTTCTTCTTGCGGTCGATATAAGCGTACATCACGTTGTTGATGTCGCTTGCGAACTCTATCCACGAACCCTTGATGGGGATTATCCTCGCGGAGTAGAGCTTCGTGCCGTTGGCGTGCATCGTCTGGTCGAAAAATACACCAGGGGAACGGTGCAGCTGCGAAACGATGATACGTTCCGAGCCGTTGATCACGAATGTGCCGCCCGGAGTCATATAAGGGATGTCACCAAGGTACACATCCTGTATCTTGGTGTCGAAATCCTCGTGTTCCGAGTCGGTGCACGAAAGGCGGAGTTTTGCCTTCAGAGGCACGCTGTAAGACAGTCCTCTCTCAAGACATTCCTCGATCGAATACTGAGGCGGATCGACGAAATAGTCGATGAACTCCAGCTTGTAGCTGTTCCTCATATCTTCGATGGGGAATATTTCCTGGAAGACCTGATAAAGACCTTCGTTCTTTCTGCTTTCAGGAGTGGTATCCAGCTGGAGGAAGTCCTTGAAAGACTTCAGCTGGACCTCAAGCAGATCCGGGTATTCCAGTATTTTGGAGCTTGCGAAATCAATTCGCTTCTGTTGGGTCTTTTTTGACATAAATCTGCCTTAAGGAAAGTAATAAATTTTATACGGAAAAAGGTTTAGAGCCTATTATCCCCGGCTCTAAACCTGTTTTGTCCCTTGGCAAGGGAGGGGCGAAGTTACTTAACCTCGACCTCGGCGCCGGCTTCCTCGAGGGTAGCCTTGAGCTGCTCAGCCTCTGCCTTGGAAACTTTCTCCTTGACTGCCTTAGGGGCACCGTCAACGAGGTCCTTAGCTTCCTTAAGTCCAAGACCGAGAGCTTCCTTGACGACCTTGATCACCTGAAGCTTGGCCTGACCGGCGTTGGTAAGGATAACATCGAACTCAGTCTGCTCGGCGGGAGCGGCCTCAGCGGCTGCTGCGGGACCGGCAACTGCTACTGCAGCGGCTGCGGGCTCGATACCATATTCTTCCTTAAGGACCTTAGCAAGTTCCTGAACATCTTTTACAGTCAAGTTTACCAACTCTTCTGCAAGTGCTTTTACATCTGCCATAATTGTTTGATTTTTAAATTGTTATTATTGTTATTACTGATTTTTTTCTTCGAGAGTCTTAACCACACCGGCGATGGTCTGTCCGCCGCTCTGCAGAGCGCCAAGAACGTTCTTGACAGGGCTCTGGAGCATTGCGATGATGTCGCCAATGAGTTCTTCCTTGCTCTTGATGGAAACGAGTTCTTCGAGCTTGTCGGCACCTACGAATGCGCACTCCTGCACATAAGCACCCTTGAGAGCGGGTTTCTCACCCTTCTTCTGCCAATCCTTGATAAGTTTGGCGGGAGCGTTTGCAGAAGCAGTGTACATGATGGCGGTGTTGCCGACGAGGGTCTCGACGAGAGCCTCGAGCTCCGGGTTGCCGGAGGCTTTAAGTACGTGAGTGAAGAGAGTGTTCTTCACGACGCTGAGCTTGATGCCCTTTTCGAAGCATTCGCGACGAAGCTTCGAGGTGTCACCTGCATTCAGGCCGGCGATATCCGTAATGTAGAAATTGGGATACTCCTTCAGCTCGGCCGAGATGTTCTCGATAATCTGATTTTTAAGTTCTTTCTTCATAATCCCAAATTTTTACTCGGCATTGTTGAGGAATGCCTTGATATCTACCTTGACGCCGGGGCTCATCGTGGTTGCGAGAGCGCAGCTCTTCATATAAGTACCCTTGAGGGCCTGGGGTTTCAGCTTTGCGATTGCGTTCAGCACCTCGGCAGCATTCTGATAGATCTGCTCGGGGGTGAAAGAAATCTTGCCGATTCCAGTGTGGACGATGCCGGTCTTGTCGACTTTGAAGTCGATCTTACCACCCTTGACTTCCTTCACTGCGTTGCCGATTTCCATGGTAACGGTGCCGGTCTTGGGGTTAGGCATGAGACCGCGGGGACCGAGAACCTTACCGAGGGCACCGACCTTGGCCATGACGGAAGGGGTGCAGACGATGACGTCGATATCGGTCCAACCGCCCTTGATCTTCTCGATATACTCGTCGAGACCTACGTAGTCGGCACCAGCTGCCTTTGCCTCTTCCTCCTTGTCGGGGGTGCAGAGAGCGAGCACGCGGACGACCTTACCTGTTCCGTTAGGAAGGGTGACGACGCCACGGATCATCTGGTTAGCCTTGCGGGGGTCGACGCCGAGGTTTACGGAAAGCTCGACGGTCGCATCAAACTTGGTGAAAGTGATATCCTTCAAGATTGCGCACGCCTGTGCGAGAGGATAAACCTGGGTGTGGTCGTACTTGGCCATCACCGCTTTCTGATTCTTGGTAATCTTACTCATAGCGCGTCAATATTAAAGGTCCTTGGGGAATTCACCGGTGACGGTGATACCCATACTTCTTGCTGTGCCTGCAACCATCTTCATAGCCGAAGCGATAGTGAAGCAGTTGAGGTCCGGCATCTTTCCTTCAGCGATAGCCTTTACCTGGTCCCAGGTAACGGAGGCAACCTTCTTGCGGTTAGGCTCACCGGAAGCCTTGCTGATCTTAGCTGCTTCCTTGAGAGAGACTGCCACGGGGGGCTGCTTAACTTCGAAAGTGAAGGATTTGTCGGAATAGACTGTGATAACTACAGGAAGGACTTTGCCTGCCTGAGCCTGCGTGGCTGCATTGAAAGCCTTGCAGAAGTCCATAATGTTCAAGCCTTTGGAACCGAGGGCCGGTCCTACAGGAGGCGCAGGGTTAGCTGCTCCGCCTTTGATTTGGAGCTTGATAAATCCGGTAACTTCTTTTGCCATTGTAATTGTTATTCTTTAGTTACTTGTGTAAAGCTGAGTTCGAGCTGAGTCTTGCGGCCGAAGATGACCACGATAACCTTGACTTTGCTCCTGTCTTCCAGAATCTCATCGACTGTGCCGCTGAAGCCGCTGAAAGGTCCGTCGGTGATCTTTACGGATTCACCGATTTCGTAATTCACGACGGTCTCTGCCGCGTTGTCGATGTTCTCGTCCTGAACACCGAGAATCCTCTGCACCTCATCCTCACGGATGGGAACGGGGATCCTTTCTACCTGCGAGCTGCTGATAGTCTTTTTTTCCGTAAGGAAGCCGGACATACCGGGAACCAGGTTGCGGATGATATTCTCGAGTACGGGGCTGAGCGTTGCCTCAATAAGGACATAGCCGGGGAAGAGCAGTTTGTCAACCGCTTTCCTCTTGCCATTCTTGGTTACTATTTCCTTCTTTACGGGGACCAGTACCTGGCCCACCTGGTCAGCAATTCCGCTCCGCTCTATCTCTTTCTCGAGATATTCCTTAGCCTTGCGTTCCTTTCCGCCTGCTGCCCTCAGAACATACCATTTCATTTCAGCCATTGCGGTAAAAATTACAGGGTGTAGATGAAGGTCATCAGATGCTGGAAAGCATAGTCGATTACAAAGAGCATCAGCGCGAGGATGACGGTGGCGCCCATGACGAGGAGTGCAGAACTCTGCAGCTTCTGCCAGTTGGGCCACGTAGTCTTCTGTACGAGCTCTACATAGCAATCTTTAAAGTAATTGATAATCTTTCTCATCTTTACATTTAATTGATCCGGAAAGTTGGAAGCGGAGATCCGGGTCTTTTAAACATTTACCAAATCGTAACCTTTGGAATTTTGCAGGGGAAGCAGGAATCGAACCCACATTGACGGTTTTGGAGACCGCTGAATTACCATTATTCTATTCCCCTAAAAAGTGGGCGCCCCTGTTGGGGAACCCACTTGGAATATCCGATTCAGGATTAGTCAAGAATCTTGATAACCTGACCTGCGCCAACGGTACGGCCACCTTCGCGGATAGCGAAACGGAGACCCTCGTTAAGAGCAACAGGAGTGATGAGCTGCACGTTGATTTCCACGTTGTCGCCAGGCATCACCATCTCTACGCCTTCGGGGAGGGAGATCTCACCGGTAACGTCGAGGGTACGGATGAAGAACTGAGGACGATACTTGTTGTGGAAAGGAGTGTGACGGCCACCTTCTTCTTTCTTCAGAACGTAGATCTGACCGAGGAAGTGGGTGTGAGGAGTGATGGAACCGGGTTTGGCGATAACTTCACCACGCTTAACTTCCTTCTTGTCGATACCACGGAGGAGGAGACCTACATTGTCACCAGCCTCACCCTGATCGAGGAGCTTGCGGAACATCTCGACGCCAGTGACGACGGTGCTCTTAGGTTTGTCGTTGAAACCAACGATTTCGGCAGGGTCGTTCACGTGAACGGTACCGCGCTCGATACGTCCGGTAACAACAGTACCACGACCGGTGATGGAGAAGATGTCCTCGATAGGCATGAGGAAAGGCTTCTCGTTCTCACGGACAGGGATGGGGATGTACTCGTCGACAGCGGCCATGAGCTCCATAACCTTGTCTTCCCACTCGGGCTCTCCGTTGAGGGCACCAAGAGCAGAACCACGGATAACGGGAGCGTTGTCACCGTCGAAGTTGTACTTGCTGAGAAGGTCGCGGACCTCCATCTCGACGAGGTCAAGCATCTCGGCATCGTCAACAAGGTCGACCTTGTTGAGGAAAACGACCATCTTAGGAACGTTAACCTGGCGGGCGAGAAGGACGTGCTCGTTGGTCTGAGGCATGGGACCGTCGGTAGCAGCAACCACGAGGATTGCACCGTCCATCTGGGCTGCACCGGTAACCATGTTCTTCACGTAGTCAGCGTGGCCGGGGCAGTCAACGTGTGCATAGTGACGGGTCTCGGTCTCGTACTCAACGTGAGCGGTGTTGATGGTAATACCACGCTCTTTCTCTTCGGGAGCGTTGTCGATCTGGTCGAAGGACTTGATCTTGCCTTCGTTACCCTTTACGCGGGCTGCGAGCACCTTGGTGATAGCAGCGGTAAGGGTGGTCTTGCCGTGGTCAACGTGGCCGATAGTACCGATGTTGACATGCGGTTTGGTTCTTACGAATGTTTCTTTTGCCATAATATTATGATATAAAAGTTATCAAAAAAAGAGCCGATGATGGGATTTGAACTCATGACCTCATCCTTACCAAGGATGCGCTCTACCCCTGAGCTACATCGGCTTTTCATATTTGAGCGGGGTAGGAGAATCGAACTCCCATTTCCAGCTTGGAAGGCTGGCATAATAGCCATTATACGAACCCCGCTATTCAGGGAGCGAAGACTCAGCTTCCGCTCTAGTGTTTGTGGGAGGAGGTGGACTCGAACCACCGAACCCGAAGGAGCGGATTTACAGTCCGCCGCAATTGCCGCTATGCGATCCTCCCAAGTTGTGTATGCCTTTGTATATCAGCACCAGATGAGCCGATGGGCGGATTCGAACCGTCGACCCCGAGATTACAAATCACGTGCTCTGGCCAGCTGAGCTACATCGGCAGTATGTCAAGCCTTTCTTCAAAAGGACTGCAAAGATAGAGATTATTTGTGATTCTCCAAAAAAAAATCAAAACTTTTTGATTAGATCTTCCTTATATAGACATCGGTGCCGTTAATCTCGTACTGGAGCATGGAGGAGAACTTTATGAGGTCCAGCACCCTTGTGATGGATTCCGTCGTGAATGTGGCGGTAAGGCGGTAATCCAGGATTTCTTTGTCGACGATATGCACGTGTACGCCATACCAGCGTTCGAGTTGTTTAACTATCTCGGGCATGGCGGTGTTGTTGAAAATGAGTTCGCCATTTACCCATCCCGTGTTCTGCTGGATGTTGGCGCGCTTGATCACCGGCCTGGGCAGAGGCTTGTCCAGCTCGCCGGTGCGGGAGGCTATGCTTATCTGCTGGTTGGGACGCACCTCATGTTCGGAGCCGGTCTTCTCTTCGCGGACCACGACCTTGCCTTCGATGAGCGTGAGCTTTATGTTGTCGTCGTTATCATAGGCGGAGAGGTCGAAGGTGGTTCCGAGCACCTTGACGACCACGCCCTTGGAGGTATGGATGTTCATCGGCCAGTCTTCGTGGTGGCGGATGTCGAAGTATCCCTCTCCCGAAAGGAAGAGCTCCCTGGAGCCGGCGGCAAAACGCGAAGGCACTACCAGCTTGGATGCACCGTTCAGGCGCACCACCGAGCTGTCCGGAAGTATTACCAGGCTTTTGGTTCCGGGGTTGGCGATGTATGTTACGTCGCCTGAGTTCTGGCTCTTGAGTATCTCCACCTGCCTGGAGGCGTCGGCGTACTGCTCCCTGGCTTCGTTGCGGGAAAGCAGGAGCCATATCGCCCCGGCGAGGAGCGGGATCGAAAGAGCCGCTGCCATATGTACCAGTATAGGACGTATCGGGCGTTTCTCGGGGACTATGGTATCCGGGAAGCCGGAGAAGACATGCTCCGCCTTCATGGTCGCGAAGCGTTCGAGGTTGTCCTGCGACTCGTTGATCCAGGATACGACCTCGCGCCGCTCCTTCCTGCTGGCCTTTTCCATTATATATCTGCGTAATAACTTGTCGTCCATTATTTTCTGACGGTCTGAACCGCGTTGTTATTGTAACTTGAACCTAATTTGAGCCGTAGCGCCTTAAGCGTGATGCTTATATGGTACTCGACAACCTTTACCGTGATGCCGAGCTTCTCGGCGATCTCGTTGTAAGTGAACCCGTCCTGCCTGCTCATGCGGAAAGTGTTCACCACTTTCTCGGGGAGCGACAGATACACCCTGTCGATAAAAGACTGCAGATCGAGTGCGTTGATCTCTTCTTCCACCGAAGGGGAGCTCAGGGCCAGTGAGTTGATGAGGGTCTCCGATTCCTGCAGAGAGCTGCTCTTCAGGTGATTGGCGTTGTCCCTCAGATAGTTCAGCGACTTATTGCGCGCGATAGTATATAAATAAGAACGGAAGTTTCTTTCAGGGTCCAGGGATTCCCGGTTTTTCCATATGGCCAGCATGGTTTCCTGAACCAGGTCTTCGGAATCCAGGCGGTTCCGCGTGTAACTGTTCACGAAGTGCACCAGGTTGTTGAATTCCGCACGATATACCGATCTGAATACGCCCTCGCTCCCTGCCTTTATGGCAAGGGTGATTTCCCGCATTCTCTCAAGTATTTCGTTATCGGCCATTAGTTTTCAAAGATAATCATTTTCCGTTGAATCCAGATACTATCGCGGGCGAAGTCACATCCGGGCCGATGCGTAGTTTGTATTTGCCTCTGGCCCTCTTCCATGTCGCGGCGGCCTCGTCGTACGAAGCCAGCCACGAGGCGGGAATCTCCATTCGGACCGTTTCCGATTCGCCGGGTTGCAGCTCTCCGGTCTTGGCAAAGGCCTTAAGCTCCCAAGCGGGTTTGTCCAGGCCTCCGGCCGGTGCCGAAACATATACGCCTACGGCTTCCTTGCCTGCTACTGAACCGGAATTGGTGACGGTGACGGATACGCTCACCTTGCTGGAGCCAGCCTTTACTCGGAGGCCCGAATAGTCGAAGGTGGTGTAGCTGAGCCCGTATCCGAAGGGGTAGGACAGCTTGAGGTCCTTGGTGCAGAAATACCTGTAACCGACATAGATGCCCTCCTTGTACTCGGTAAAGTCGCGGTTTCTGCCTTGCTTGGGCTGGTCGTAGGGGAAGTCATAGGCCGAGGGGAGGTCGAAATAATCCACGGGAATGCTCACGGCAAGCTTTCCGCAGGGATTCTTCCTTCCGCTCAGCAGGTCGCAGATTGCTGCGCCGCCTTCCTGCCCGGGAAGCCAAGCATTGAGTATCGCATCGGGCATATCCTTCCAGGACTGCATTTCTATGATACCGCAGATGTTGAGCACCACCACGACCTTCTTGCCTTTGGCATGGAAGAGCTCGCAGACATCCTTTATGAGATTCTTTTCCGTGTCATTGAGGTAGTAGTCGCCTTCCAGTACCCTGTCTTCGCCTTCATTGGAAGTCCTGCCGAGGGTGATGAGGGCGTAGTCGTTGCTTTCCGCAGCGGCTTCAACCAGCTTGCGGGAGATTTCCAGCTCCGGAAGCAGGGGCTTGCCTATCGAGATGTCGGATTTCTCGTTGTAGTCGAAGTCGGCCCGCGCGAAACTCACGTACTTCTTGTAGAGATCCTCCAACTTGGCGTCGACTGCGGTCCCGGCCTCTTTGAGGGCTTCGTTGATCTGGGAGATGTGGGCGCAGGTGACGTATGCCGAACCATTACCGGTGGCGACCAGGTCGTAGGAGCGCACTCCGAAAACCGCGGCAGATCCGCCGGCAGGCAGGGGAAGCATGCCCCTGTTCTCCAGCAGCACCGCGCTTTCGCATGCCGCCTTCCTGGAAACGGCTGCTCCGAGGCTGAGGTCGGGTGCCTGGCCCGGAGTGGTGAAATAGCATCTCTGGCCAAGTTTCACCACGTTCCGGCAGGCCCGGTTCAGGTCTTCGATGTCGATGGTGCCGTCATTGACTCCTTTGATTATGTCTTCCACTTGGTCGTCGCATCCGGGCATATAAAGGTCGTTACCCGCATGAAGCTGGGCGGCGGTATTGTGCTTGGAGATGCTCCAGTCGGTCATGCAGAGGCCGTCGAAGCCCCATTCGTTGCGGAGTATGCCGCTAATCACCCGCCAGTTCTCCTGCATGGGGACGCCGTTCAGGACGTTATAAGAGGTAATCACGGTCCAGGGGGACGATTACTTGACGCAAATTTCGAAACCGCGCAGATATATCTCCCTCAGGGCCCTCTCGCTCACCATGGTGTTGACGTGGGACCTGTTCGTTTCCTGATTATTGCAGGAGAAGTGTTTCACCGATGTGGCAACCCCGTTGGACTGCACGCCGGCTACATATGCGGCCCCCATCTTGCCGGTAATTACGGGATCCTCCGAAAAGTATTCGAAGTTCCTGCCGCAAAGAGGATTGCGCATGATGTTCACGCCCGGTGCCAGCAGCACGTTGATATTGTATCCGCGGGCTTCGTATCCCGCAGCGGCGCCTACCTCGCGGGACAGGGCCGTGTCCCACGACGAAGCGAGGGCGATGTTGGCTGGGAAAGCCGTGGACCTGTCGGACTCCCTGCGGCTCAAACGCAGGCCGGAAGTGCCGTCGGCAAGGGCTATGGTCGGGATGCCGTACTCGGGGAAGGGTACGGTCCTGGCGCAGACACCTTTATTTGTATCGGGGAAAAACTCTCTTTTCCACCCTACGACGCATTTCGCTTTTTCTTCCAAGGACATCCTGTCCGTCTGTGCTCCGGCCGTGATGCAGGCGGCGCAGAACACTATAATACAAAGTATCAAATCTTTTTTCATACAAGAAAAATACACCCTTTGTATATTTATCCCTGAAATAACGCTTTATTTCTTACGTGCTTGAGCCGATGCCGGGTAAGGGAAAATGCACGTGGCGTTTTTGTGGTCACGCTCGATCTCATCCCACAGTGCCGGACGGGTTTCCCCGTCTTTCAGCGGCCTGGGGAAGAAGAATCCCCACTGGCAGTATGTTGCGACCGCCCTGTCTTCTTCGAGCCTGAGAAGGGTATAGCCAATGTCTCCCCAATGGCCTGTCGAAGGAACCGACAGGTTGCGTAGCATGTACAGGCCCTTGTAGCGGTTGTGGGTCCAATCGGTGATCCACATATGCTCGTGCCCGTAGATGTATCCGCAGCAACTGGGGCATTCGTACAGTATCTTCTGCAGCTTGACTTCACCCATGGGATGATGGGCCATCACGAACACCGGTTTATCGGTGTATTCTTTCAGTTTCCCGGCAAGCCAGGCCTTCTGCTGCTCATCGATTTCTCCCGGGGTGATCCAGGTTTCGGGGTCTTCGCTTTCTATCAGTGAGTCCAGGAGGATGAAATCCGCCTTCGGGGTGCGCACGGTATATACGAAACGGTGCCCCAGCTCGGATGCGGCGGCTTTTTCGGGGAAGGCGGCGGCAAAGGCATCCCGCCTGTCGTGGTTCCCCACGGTCATCGTAAGTGTCATCCCGGCATCTTCCAGCTGGGACAGAAGCGCCTTTGCTACAGCATATTCTTCCGCTTTTCCGGTAAGATAGGCTATGTCGCCCAGGCAGATGACATTGCGGGGCCTGGGCCTGAGTTCGAGAATCTCCTTGATGGTCCGTTCCAAGTGCTCTTGCTGGTACTTCCCCGGCCGGACGTGCAGGTCGGAGATTATGCACACCAGGTCGTCGTCGAAGGTTATCGGTCCCCGGTCTGCCGGCTTCTCGGGAGCACCCGCCGAAATCTTGAGTATCCTTATCGCATTCAGCACGCTGATGCCTTTGGTGGGTGCGAAATCCACGCTGATTCCTTTCCCTCCGCTGACGTCCACGGCAAATCTCAACACCACGGCGGTGTTATATCCGTATTCTCTGTGGATATCAAAAGCCTTCACCACCGTAGCCCCGTTTATGGCGACATCGAAGACCCGCTCGGTGTCGGTGCCGCTGAGGGCGTCGTTGCCGAGGTTGTAGGGCATGGGTTTACCGCGGTAGGGCCCCGTCAGCTCAGCGAAGTACAGATATACGAAATATCGTCCGTCGGGCACGTCCGCCTTGAAAGCATCCAGCCCCGCGCGCTGGGTCTGGAAGATGGGGTCTTTGTCGGTGCCCGCTATATCGGCCTCGAAGGCAGGTCGGGGGCCGGCGCTGCGGCGCTGGCGCATTATCTCTCCGCCCACATATCCCCAGGAACCCGGGCGGTACTCTTGCTCGGGAATCCAGATCTGCCCGCCCGCACGGTCCTCGAAGAATCTGCGGGAACCCAGCATGACGTTGATTTCCTTGAATGCGGACATGTCTTCCGGCACCAGACGGAAATCCACCCTCTGCAGGTCGGACGCGCCATCCGACCCTTTGGCCTCAAGCACGTTCTCTCCGTCGCGGAACGGTACGGAGAAAATCGCGGAGCCATCTCTTACCGCCTTGGTGCCGAGGAATTCTCCGTTCAGGCAGAGCCCGACCTCGGTGCCCGAAGCAAACACTTCCACGGGTTGCACGCAGGTGCTTCCGGAGGCCTGCCCGCCACGTATCTTCCAGTCGGAGCCTCCTATCCTGAGGAACGGCCCTTTCCCCAGCAGGGCTTTGTACAGCCAGTAACTGTCTTTGGGTGTCCTTTCGAGGGTGGTGAGCCCCTTGCAGTTCACGTGGGGGACGGCGAACGCCCTGCCTTCGGAATAGAAATCGTTGATGTTCCAAACCGTGGAGCCTGCGAGGTATTCTTTTTCAAGAATTACCGGAATATAGGCCTTGTGGAACTTGAGGGCATAGTCGCAGGTGTAGTCGAAGCATTCCGCTTCGAAACTGTGCAATCTGGAATCGGCGTCGGCACCATATTCCGTAAGGAACAGGGATTTCCCGGGGAACATTGCGTGCAGCCTGTCCAGTTCGGGCCCGAAGGAGTCCAGTTCCCCTGAATACCAGCCGTTGTAGAGGTTGAATCCCAGTATGTCGGGAATATCCGTAATGCCGCTTTCCTTGTATCGTTCGGGATAACTGTGGCAAGGTATCATCGTAGGGCGCAGGGGATCCGCGGCCTTGATGGCCGAATCTATCCCCGAAGCGCAGTCGCACAAGTCCCGGAAGTATTCTTCTTTGGTGAAAGCCCCCTCCTTCCATGGCGAATAGATGAGGACCTCGTTCATGTAGGCCCAGATGATGGTGGAAGGGTGATTATATGCCTGGTATACCATCTCGAGGGCCATGTTGACGCAGTTGGCCGGGAATTCGGGAGATGTGCCGAGACGGTTGATAATGGGGATTTCTATGGAATTCAGAATCCCCAGCCTGTCGCATTCCGAATATACCAGGGGGTCCTGGGGGTAATGTGCTATGCGCAGGAAGTTCCCGCCCATGTCTGAGAGCAGGCGTACGTCCCGCAGATGCATCTCGTCCGGGAGGGCGTTCCCGAGGTCCTTGAAATCCTGATGGCGGTTGGTCCCCATCAATTTCAGGGGCCTTCCGTTCAGGAAGAATCCCTTCCCGGCATCGAAACTGAACGAACGGATGCCGAAAGTGTTCCTCTGCGAATCCACGACTTCTCCGCGGGAGTCCAGCAGGCGGGTCACGACAGAATACATCTTCGGCGAATCCACGTCCCACAGGCTGGGATTGCCGATATGGAATCCGGCAGATACCGTCAGGTCCGCACCCGAGGCATCCTTGCGCAAGCGTTTGCGGACAGAAGCGACCTGCTCCCCGTCCGGCGAGAAGACGATCTGCTCCAGCACCATCGCTTTCCCGGGACGGGCCAGGGTCAGATGGACCTCGGTTTTTACGAGGGCGGAGGATGGCGATACTTCCGGTGTGGAAATATAGACTCCGTCGCTTGCAAAATGATCGACGCTGATATGGTTCTCCGGCACGAACACTAGCGAGACGTCGCGGTAGATTCCTCCGAAGAAAGTGTAATCCGCCGATATGGGAGGGATGCCTTCGTCGTGGGAGTTGTCGACACGTATCCTGAACTCGTTGAGGCCTTTGCGTATCAGCGTGCTGATGTCGAAGATGAATGCCGTGTATCCGCCTTTGTGATTGCCGGCGTGCTCCCCGTTCACATACAGGTCCACATCCTGGCCGGCGCCCTCGAACCTGGCATATACTTTCATTCCCTCGGTACTGTCGTTTATGCTTATGGTTTTCGTATACCATGCGGCGCCTCTCCAGTAACCCGGCGTATCGTCCTGGCAGTCAATGGCATTCCAGGTATGGGGAAATGAAACCGTGCTGCACCGGGCATCCCCCTCTTTGCGGAACGCCCATTCATCATTTATGCTCCTTTCGTATCTCGGAGCGGCCGTCAGGTTCAGGCTCGCCAGGAACGAAAGGAGCACAAAAGTTATAAAGGTAAAACGCTTATTCATTCAATACTGCACGGACACGGAGGCCGTCCCAGATCCAGCTCTTGTTGTTCATGTAGTTTTCGCCGGCGTCGATGCGCATCTGGCATGCGCGGTTCCAATAATTACCGCTGTTCGGGTCGTAGATGATGTTGCCGTAGTCCGTAGTTGATGTCCAGTAACGGCTCTTTGTGCCGCTGTTGGTAAAGCTGCCGTTATCGGTATAGGAGCAGCGGTAGAGCGAGAGTTCCGCACCATTGGCCTTGATGGTCACCGCTCCGTACTTGGTGGAGGTATAATTGGAGCTGTTGGTGTATGCACCGGGGTCATACTCGTCGATGATAATCTTGTTCTCGGTGTCGATTTCGTTGGTAAGCAAGAGGTTGGTGCCGTCCTTCAGTATGTTGGTACTGACTTCATTGGAGGGCATTCTCCATTCGCTGCCCCACTTCACGCGCGCAACATCGAACTTGGTGCCTCCGATATCGTAGTAGGTTCCGGGGCCGTGCTGACCACCTTTGCCGCCAGCTGCCCAATACTCGATGAAGGGGGGCACTCCCTCGGCGGCTCCGATGTACTTGTAACCGAGCTGGGTGTTGTAGGACGAACCGTTGAACCATCTGTAATTGTTCTTGCTGAAAGAGACCTTAGGTTCGGTCTCGCCCCAGGAATAGAGATTGCCGGCGATAGCCTCGTCCGATGTGGGAACATCGCCACCCACGTTGAAGGGTGCCCAGCTGCCGAGGGGATAATCCTTTCCGTTATAAGAAACAGTTCCGAGCTTGATGGCTTCGCTTGCGAGAGGACGGGCCATGAGTTCAAGGTCGCTCATGTCGAAGGTGCCTGCATGGCCACCCTTAGGGCCCAGGTTCATGGAAGTGACTTTACCCTGGGATTTGCGCTTGTCGGCCGACAGGATCGTGACGATGAGTCCGGCGACACGGTTGTCGGAGGAGTTCATCAGGTCGATGGCAGGTACAGCAAGATAAGCTATCTGCTTTGCCGTGGAAACTGCAGGCATGCTGAGCATCTTCACGGCTTCCTTTTCGGTAGAAGAAACGGTACCCGTAGCCTTGCCGGCAGAGTTGACATCCCAACCGCCATTGTGCTCCTTACCCGTATTGAACTCGATGTCCTTGATTCCTGCAGGCAGAAGCAGCCTCATCAGGAAGGTAAGGGGCTTGGATTCGCGGGACGAGAAGTCGAAGACGGGGGCCTTGCCTTGGGCCTTGGCAACCACATAGTCGTAATTGCCCACATTACCTATGGTTCCGTCCTGACCGTCGTAAGTGCAGACTATCATATCGTTTTCGACCTTGGCCTTGCCGTTGACGGCCACCCACTGGGTGTTGTCGTCGGGCGCCACGGCCCCGGCGGCCTTGAACTCCGCACTTTTGCCGGTGCCGGTAGTGGTGAACGTTACGGCTGTAATGGTAGAGCCGTTTATCTCGAGGGCGACGAAACTGTCGCCGCTCTTCCAAGCGCCGGCCACGATGTCGGTAATGCTTTCGACATCGGAATAGCTGTCGGTGTAATCGGCTTTGGTAGCGACAAAAGCCCCGTGGGCTATTGCGGTGGCAGTGACCTCTGCTCCGTCAAGTTCCGACGATACGGGGGAAACATCCATGGTTTCTTTAGTGCATCCGAGCATGAAAATGGCGGCTGCGCATATCAGTGTTATTCTGAATAGTTTCATGGCGAACCTCCTTTTTACTCGTCCCAGACCATGGGGCCGTCATCAACAAAACCGGCGGGTGCGGCATTATTCGAAGTAATCTCGGTTCCGGGATCAGGACCCGGACCCGGTTTAGGATCGTCATTAGGTTTCTTTCCGCAGGATGCCAGTGAAACAGTGGCCAACACTGCGACTAAAATCAGAATGCTTTTCTTTTTCATAATCATATGGTTTTATGTTATTAATCATTAAAACGACACCGATGTGTCTTCGCCAAGAGAAGGAGACTCGGCGCCCGGGCCGGGATCAGGTCCGGGACCGGGACCGCCGTTGTTCCAAAGGAAGTGGCTGTCAAGTCCGTAACCGGTATAATCCCTCGACAGGACATCTGTGTAATAAGTCTTTTCTCCTCCGGGGAGTTTGTGGGTGGCGGTAATCTTCCAGTTCTTTACTGCGGCCGGATCTCCGCCGGGAGCATCGATCACCCACCAAGTGTAGGAGGTCCTCACCCAGTTGCCGAAAGGCGCATGGAGCACCTCATAGTAGAAGGAATCTCCGCATTGGTCTACGAGCGCGCTTCTTACGCGTGTCATCGGCACGGTTTGCCCGTCGTGTACGAAGTTGAGGGTCCAGGTCTCGTCGGCAGCCGCTGTCTCGGGATCGTCGCCGTCCCAGACGCGGGCAAGGAACTTCCCGCTGTAGGCATCGTCCCACTTGTAGCCGGAATAGCTGTCATCGCCGCTGTACACGCGGATCTGGAAATCCTCGCTCTCCTTCCAAGTCTTGTTGTATCCCCAGTAAAGGGTTGCTCCGTCGTAGGTATGTACTCCGTATCCTGCAGGACTTCCGTTCGCAGATACGTCGGCACGCCAGATCTGGCCGCTGAGCGACTGCAGGCCATGCTCGATAATGGGACGTCCGTTCTGAGTCTTGTAGGTGCTGTGCGTGTAGTTCTTGAGATTGTGCAGATGCCCGGAGTAGATGTGGGCTTCTTTGAAAGCGCGCAGTTCCAGCTTGGCCTCGTCCGCATTCATGCAATTGGTCAGAGGAGCGTGGGTGCACAATAGGACCACCTTGCCTGCTTTGTTTTCCACATGGGCTATATCCTCCCTCAGCCAATGAAGCTTTTCTCCCGTCAGGCCTTCCCTGTACTTGATGTGGTTGTAGCCACCGCTTCCGCCTTCCGTGTTCCCGTTGAAATCGATATCATCTACCACTATTACATGGGCGTCTCCTATGTCGAAGGAATAGTCCGTGGGTCCGAAATTGTTCAGGAAGCTATCCGTACTCTGGTCGTCGGTGCCGTTCTCGACACTTTCGTGGTCGTGATTGCCAATGACGTAGAAGAAAGGCATCGTGCCGCCGGCAGTATGGATGCTGGTATAGACCTCCCGTACCGAGGAAGATATAGCCAGGTTGTCGGTAAGCTGGTCGCCAAGGGCTATGCCGATCACCGGTCCGCTGCCGGTCCCGAGTTTATCTACCGTCTGCTGTATGTCGGCGATGGGGCCGTTGGTGAAAAGCTCAAGATGGTCGTTGTTCTGGACATGGACATCGGCAACCGTAATCAAGGTGAAACGTGTCACGGGGGCCGGACGCGGTGTCAGCGAGAAGTCCGCTTCCACTTCGGTGTGTCCTGCGAAGTTCACGAGCTTATAGAAAGCGGGACGCCCGTCGGAGCCCAGAGGAATTTCGTAAGCCGAAGGAACTGTTATGGTAATATAGCGGGCTGCGGGATTCGCTTCCATGCTGTACGCACCTTCCGAATCGGTGGTGCAGCAGGAATAGCCATCGGAAACCGTTACTCCGGCAATACCCTTCCCGGTAACGGAATCGAGGACATGGCCGCCGGCCGTTACTACCGGGTTCTCATCCGTATCCTGGGCGAGCACGGGCCTTACGCAGAAAGCATATTCGCAACCCTCCGAAAGGAGGTCGACCAAGGAATTCCTTACATATAGGCGGTAAGCCTCGTTCCTGCCGGGGGTAATGTTGTGCACGCCGCCGAAATAGAAGCCGGCCTTGCCAACCATGGAAGGCTCGGAGGCGTTGCCGCCGGAGGTGTAGTAATACCGGCCTGCGAAGGGGAAGAAAACGGTTTTTCCGTTCCTGCTGAAGGTCCTTCCGTTCACCGTTACCCCGTTGTATGACGATACATCCGCCGTCCTGAACAAGTTGTCGGTAGATGAGGACTGGCCGGAAGTGCAGGTGAAGTTGCCGTTGCTGCCCACGAAACTCATCATCTCTTCGATGAAGGGCATCCTCCAGGCACTTCCCCACTTCACGCGGGCGACATCATATTTGGTACCTGAGATAACGTGCAGGTCGACGCAGATATCCTTATGCCCGGCATGGGTCCTGACATAGCCCAGGGCCTCGTCTTTGCCGTCGTACTTGTAGGATTCGTGGCTGTAAACTTCCCTCTGCTCGGTTTCTCCCCAGGCGAAGTAAGAGCCATATACCTCTTCGGCCGTAGCCGGGGCGGCTTTGGCACCGACGTTGAACGGGGCCCAGTAAGGTGAGCAGGAGAAAGTATATTGGTCCTTCAATCCGTCCCAGGACGTATTGCCGGCGTATTGCAGGGAACTAGAGAGTTTCGCCATGAAATTCACTGCGTCGCCGGGGAGAGGGCGGTCCATCAGGCTGCCGAATTCGAGAGAAGCCACTTTGCCGCCTTTGGCAGACAGGTCGGCGCTGAGAACTTTGCCCTGGGACCGGGTGCCGGCCTCGTTAAAGGCCGTCACTATAAGTCCGGCATCGGAATAGTCCACGGCCGGAACTGCAAGATACACGTAATCGCCTTCGGCGGTTTCCTTCGCGACCTGGAAAGTCTTCGCGGCCTTGGGACGGTAATCCGGCGTGCAGGACTTTGTCGAACCGTCGCTTCCGATCACCCATTCGGGGCCGTCTGCCCAGGTGTTGAACTCCATCGCACCCACACCTGCGGGCATCTTGATCCTCAGCAGATATGTAAGATGCTTGCCGTTAGCATAATCGAAATCCGGGGTGTCTCCCGTAGAGGTTGCGACCATGTAATCGCATTTCTCGAGGCCTGCGAGGGAACCGTCCTGGCTGCCGTAAGAGCAAGAGATGGCCCCGCCGTCGAAGCCGGCGCCTTTACCCAGGACCGCCACCCACTTGGTGGAGTTGTTTGCTTCGACAGCTCCCGAAGATGTGAAACTGGCCTTGATGTCGGCAGAAGCCGTCGCGGTAAACGTGACGGGCGTTATGGTGTTTCCGTTAATTTCAAGGGCAAGAAAAGTGTCGCCGGTTTTCCAGCCGGCTTTGATGCCCGGAGAATCCGGATAACCGTCTTCATACACCATCTTGGTGCGGTACTCGGGCAGTGTTGCGGTGGCGCTGATGCTCACTTCTGCGCCGGGAACAGGAACAATCTCCTCCCGGGTGCATGCCGAAATCAGGGAAAGCGAGGTAATCAGGATTAGCAAATGTGTGGTTAATCTCATACTTTGAATACACGTACACTTTGTTTTTCCCTGAAATTTACAATAAAAAAAAGGGCATTTTTACTGTTTCGTGTAAATAGTTGAAAGAGAAACCAGAACACTAATGAAACCAAACCAACTGCCAGGCTGCCTGTTGGCAACCCTAGTAATCATCACTTCGTCTTGCGCAAAAGAAATAGTGCAGAATCAGGACCACGGAGATCCGCACATCATCTATGCTAAAGCTACCCTCACTCCTAAACACGAGACAAAACTCCTGTACAGCGAAATCGATCCTGTCGGGCTGTCGTCCGGACTTTCTTCCGTATGGCAAGACGGTGACTTTTTCTACGCACTCACTCAGAGCGGAGACTGTGCCCGTTTCGACCTGGTTTCCGGCGCCGGCACATCTACTGCCAGTTTTTCGGCAGATATGAGCAATCTCGATGTCGATGCGGGCACGGTTTGGACTGCGGTATTCGGCAACCATGGCATCGAAACCATAGGCGCCATCCGTTGCAATTACGACAACCAAAGCGGCGAATTGGCCGATATAGGCGACTATAGTTACATAGTTGCCAACGGCACAGGAAGCTCACCGCAATTCAACTTCGGGTCCGCTACGCGCCTTTCGTATTTCGTGCGTTTCAGGCTTCCTGCCGGAGTCCGTTATGTCGAATACTGCACCACCGCGAACTGGAAGGTGACACCTTCTTCGACCAGCATAATCTACGACGGGCATTTCAACGACGTGTATGAAATCGACCTCGGTAGCGCATCTTCCTCCGGAGATGTCTGCTACCTTGCCATCCCTGCCACCCAATATGGCAACTACATAAACGAGAAGCCCAAGGGCGTTATCGTGACCTTCTTCAATGCAGATAAGACCAAATCGAACGGCGCTACCATCGGAACCTCCCTAAGTGCGTTCGCCGGGAATGTCGGCACCGTTGATTTAAGCGGCCTGGAGCTTATCGACCGTCCACTCCCCGAAGATGCCATTTCCCTGGGTGCCATCCAAGTTACCATGGAAAAGGACCCTGACGGGGATTTCTGCAATAAATACGATAATCTGGGCGACTATCGCTATACTACGATGGTTTCCCCGGCCTGGGCACCGTTCAACCTGGGGGCCAAGGTGACGGCCGCATCTCCTTCCGCAGATGACCTTTACGGCGACTTCTTCATGTGGGGCGAGATTGCGCCCAGGACGGAGTTCTCTTCCACCGATTGGATCTACGACGGTTCCCACACCGTGGGCAGTTACGAGAACTTCCCTTCCACCCAGATAGGAAAATTCTTCACATATGCCGTGACCGACGGCAATGAAAACGGAGTCCTCAAGCTGCAGAAGATATCCGGCTCCAAATACGACCCCGCCAGGGTACGCTGGGGCAGTGCCTGGCGTATGCCTGCTATCGAAGAACTGCTCTCGTTGACGGGCAGCAGCATCAGTATCGATGCCGATGCGGACGAGACCGTGACCGCTTCGGGGCTCACCACCGAAATAATCACCGCCGACTACTACAACACCGGCTGCAGCATAAAAGGACGCACGTTCACCAAGGATGCCAACACGGTATTCTTTCCCTTCGGAGGCTTCTACGGCACAGGGCGAGGCTATCAGGGGAACAGGGGCTTCTACTGGAGCGACAGCCGTATACGTGCCACGCCGGATTTTTCCGCCCTGGTCAATAACGCCCTCCGGCTGGAAATGACAGGCGGCGGCATAAACTACGGCAGGAACAGCAACCCGTCAACCGAGATGTACTTCGGCCTCAACATCCGTCCGGTCAGGAATTATCCGAACAAGGAGACAAGCGCCACCTCCCCCTCGGTGCTGGAAGATTATGGGGATGTTCTATTGTCTCCCTCCACCAATCTGTTTGGTTTCGTCAAAGACAGCCACGGTAACGGAATCGCCGGCGTGACAGTGTCGGACGGATACTCATGCGTATCCACCAATTCCGAGGGTTTGTATGAGATTACGGCAAATGCTGCCGCCAGGACCGTGAACGTGACCATCCCTGCCGCATACGAAATTCCCATCGGACCCGACGGACGTCCGGCTTTCTTTTACCCCATCTCCATTCCTTCTTCGGGATTGGTCCGCAAGGATTTTACCCTGACTGCCCGTCAGGGAGGAGCCCCCGCCCGCTTTACGATATTGGCCCTGTCCGATGCCCACGTGCAGAATTCTTCGAACCTGTCCAGATTCAATACGACAATGGCCGACGTCCAGGCTACGGTTACCGCACTTGGAACTGGAATCCCTGTGGGGGACGGCGGTTCTGCGGGAGAGGTGATAGGCATAGCCCTTGGCGACCAGCTCTGGGACGATATGAGCATGGCCGACGAAGTCCGCAGCAAATTCTGCAACCTTACGAACACATCCGGCGGCACCGTCCCCGTGTTCTACGTGATAGGCAACCACGACCACGATGCCTCCGGCAGCACTGATTATGAGCGCGAGAATTGTTTCGTCAACCATTTCGGCCCCACGAATTATTCGTTCGACATAGGCAATGCGCATGTAATCGTAATGGACAACATCCTAAGCAGCGGCTCCCGGAGCGGAAGCAACGGGACGTATACGGTTACTTACAGCGAAGGATTCACCAGCGCCCAGGTAGCCTGGCTGCAGGCAGATGTGGCGAAGGTCAGCGGCCACAATTCCAAGCAGGTGATATTCTGCTGCCATGCGCCACTGAACGTTTCTTCCGGCGGCGACAGCGGAACCCAGAACGCGGTTATGGGCACCCTGAGGAGTAACTTCTACAATGTCCACGTGCTTTCCGGCCACACCCATTCCATTAAGAATAACCTCTATGCCGGCTGGTCTGCCAGAAGCGGACGGAGCATCTACGAGCATACGATGCAGAGCATGTCGGGATACTGGTGGGATGCGGATATCTGCTCCCCGACCGGCAGCGCTGCGGGATACGGAGTGCTTACCTTCGGAACTAACGACATAGTGGCCGAGTACAACAAGGTCACCAAGGAATCCGCCGGATTCCAGATGCGCGTATATAACGGAAAACAGACTTACAACAAAAACGATTATTGGGGTCAAGTGTGGCACGACGGTGACCGAGGTTACAAGGAATACAATTGGGACGATTCGGTGAAGAATAAGTTCGTCGTAAGGATACTGGATGCCGGATCTTCGAACGACTCGGAGGATTATTGGACCGTGCAGCTTACTTACGGAGGCACTACCACCAACATGACTCGGGTGTCTGCTTCCATAAAAGATGCTGCCACCGCTTCATATGTGTTCAACCAAATCAAAGGTACGTACGGAGATGCGGAAGAAACGATCGACCAGATATGGTATTCGTCCGTCAATTTCGGAACACCGTTCACCATTACCGCGACGCATCATATGCGCAGTGGCTGGACGGCCACCTATACGACCTCTTCATATGTCGGAACAGATTACAAGGGCTTCGCTTATGGCCAACATTACGACTAGACTTGCATTATTGCTTCTGCTCGCGTCCTGTGTTCCTGACCGGGGGCGCTACGCGGACCCTTTCATCGGGACCGATTACACCGGTCACACTTCGCCTGCTGCATCATGCCCGTTGGGTATGGTGCAGCCGGGTCCTCATACCGGGAACTATCTTTGGAAATACTGCAGCGGATACAATTGGTCCGATTCCCTCATCCTCGGCTTTACCCAGAACCGCCTGAGCGGTACGGGAGTCCCGTCTCTGTGCAATATACTTATAATGCCTTTTTCGGATTCTCACGGGCAGGATTATGTCAGTGTCAAGAGGAATGAAACCGCATCTCCCGGTTACTATGGCGTGAGCCTGCCGGACAACGGCGCAAGGGTGGAGATTACGTGCTCGCCCCGCGTCGCCTGCTATACGATGCACTTCGACGGCTCCGGGAGGAAACTCTTCGTCAACCTGCAGAACATACAGCTCCGCGACAGGACATCCACCCCTTCGATGCGGGGCGGCATACGGCTGTGGGAAGGTACGCAGCCATCTTCCGACACGCTCCGCGGAAAGATAGCGGCATCGTCCTGGGTGGATTATGACCTTTGGTATGAGATGGTCTTCGATCAGCCCGTCCGCAGTGTGGACACCCTCTGCCTCGATCCATCTTACGCCGCTCCTGCATATGTGCTTGATTTCGGGCCGGCAGATAAAGACCTTAAGGTCAAGATAGCTCTGTCCTACAGTTCTGCCAAAGGGGCCCGGAACAATCTTGGCGAGGTCCCCGGATGGAACTTCGGCCGGGTCCGCCGCGAGGTGGGGAGAAGTTGGGAGAAACTGTTCTCCCTCATACGCATAGAGGCCCACGACAGCGTCAAGACGGCTTTCTATACCTCGATGTATCACCTCTATCTGCAGCCGAACCTGATCTCGGACCAGGGAGCCCCCGTGCGCTACTCTACATTCTCGCAATGGGACACTTTCCGCGCTGCGGATCCCTTGCGCACCCTGCTCACTCCTGACATCGAGGCAGACATAGTGAACAGCATGCTCGACGAAGCGGAACAAAGAGGACATCTGCCCGTCTGGGACCTTTGCGGTAAGGACAATTACTGCATGATAGCCAACCATGCAGTCCCTACCGTGGTGGATGCCTGCCTGAAGGGATTGCCCGGCGTTGATCCAGTCCGCGCATGGAAGGCCGTCAAGGCATCCCTGACCACCAATCACCAAAAATCCGACTGGGACATATACAATAAGTACGGATACCTCCCGTTCGACAAGGTAGAGGTGGAATCGGTGTCGCGTACGTTGGAATTCTGCTACGATGACTGGTGCGCCGCGCAGCTTGCCGGATATCTCGGCCTGGAGGCCGACCGGGAATTCTTCCTGCATCGTTCGAAGAACTACCGCAACCTTTTCGACCGGGCGACGGGTTTCTTCCGCGGGAAGGACTCATCCGGCAACTGGCATGAACCGTTCGAGCCGTACAGATACTCACATGCATCGCATCAGGGGGGAGATTATACCGAGGGCAATGCCTGGCACTATCTGTGGCACGTATTGCATGACCCGGACGACTTGATATCCCTGCTGGGAGGGAGGGAGACCTTCGTTTCCCGCCTCGACACCTTGTTCGGCGTGAGCGTGCCTGCCAGCATGACCGGCGAGGCCTCCGATGTTACGGGACTGATAGGACAGTATTCGCACGGCAATGAACCCTGTCATCATGTGATATATCTGTACACGCTCGCAGGCAGGCAGGACAAGGCGGCAGAGAAGATCCGTGAAGTATTCCGGGAGTGCTACAAGAACGAACCCGGCGGCCTTTGCGGTAACGACGACTGCGGGCAGATGAGCGCATGGTACATCTTCTCCGCGCTGGGCGCGTATCCCGTGAATCCTGTGGGCGGCGGGTTGGTCCCCGGAGAAAAACAAGTCCGTAAGGCTGTCATAAGGAACAGCCGGGGCCACAGAATAAGGCTTTTTAATTGTAGTGTGTATTAATCCATATGAGACGATTCTGCATTCCCCTGGTGATTGCGGCGATGGCCGCTTGTAATCCCGTGCAAACGGGAAATATTGCCTTGAACCGTACGGCAACCGCATCCTCGAACTACGACTATAACCTGACGGCGCAGTTGCTGACGGACGGCATTTATCTGCAGGGAGATCCTGCTTTCCTGGAAATATCGTCTTCCGAGGGCCCTGTGGACAGGATTGAAAGGGAAAACGCCCTGGACGGAGACGACAACTCCCGCAACATAATCACCGGGAAAGACGGTTGGATTGAATGGCGCTTCAATGGGTACGACGTGGTGGCAGACAAGGCGGAAGTGCTATATCAGGAGGCGCTTGCCGGCGGCAGGGGCGGCCCCAAGAACAAGGTATCCGTTCCGGTCAAAGTTTCGGAAACAGGGGCGCTGCGCATAGAGTTGACATTTCCCCATGAAGGCCGCTGGAGGGTGAAGAGCGTGGATTTCTTTAAAGACGGGCAGCCCTTGGGCAATCTCCTTCCTTCTGCTCATTTCACAAGTGCCTGGATGAGCGGGGGAAATACGGATGAATGGGTGATGGTCGATCTTGGAGGGGTCCGGAGGATCGATTCCGTGCGGCCGCACTGGGTATATGTGCCTGACGGATACACTGTAGAGACTTCCAAAGACGGACTGAAATGGAAGCCTTTCAGGCCCGGACGTTGGCGTTATGTCCGCCTGATCATGCACAATGCGTCGGGAGACAGATTCTGCCTTACGGAACTAGAGGTCCTGGGCCCGGTCAAAAAAGAAAAACCGGAGAGTGACTGGAAGGTCCGAAGGGCCTCCGAAGTCACCGGCGATGGCGAGCTGGTATCTTCTACGGAGTTCGATACGCAGGACTGGCTTCCGGCAAGCGTCCCCGGAACCACCCTCGCCAATTACATAAAGGCCGGTGCCGTGCCCGACCCGGCATTTGGCGACAACTGGAGCCAGATTTCCGATTCCTTCTTCAATTCTGATTTCTGGTACCGCAAAGAATTCGACTACAAGCGGAACGACGATGGCCGCCGTCCATTCCTGGATTTCGACGGCATAAACTGGAAAGCCGATGTCTGGCTGAACGGCGTCGCGCTGGGCAGCATAGAGGGTGCGTTCATGCGCGGGCATTTCGATGTGGGGTCCGTTCTCAAGGACGGCCGCAACGCCCTTGCCGTGAAGGTCAGGTGTAATGCCCATCCCGGTGCGGTCAAGGAAAAGAACGCCCAGTGGACGGGCTATAACGGGGGAGTGCTTGGTGCAGACAATCCCACCTTCCATGCAAGCATAGGCTGGGACTGGATGACCACCGTCCGCGGCCGCAACTGCGGCATATGGAATGATGTCCGCCTTGTGGAGAAGGGCCCCGTGGAATTGGGCGACCCTCTTGTGGTGTCGAAGATATCTCCCGATGGCCTGGCGAGCGTTACTCCGTCTGTAATTGTGAAGGGCCTTGATGCTGTGCAGGGGCAGGTGCAACTGGAGGGATGGATAGGCGATATAGCCTTCTGCAAGGATATTACTGACGGTGGCGAGATTTCATTCTCTCCCGACGACTTCCCTCAGCTGAAAGACCGCGGAATGGACCTCTGGTGGCCGGTGGGATATGGCGAAGCTGCGCTGTACGATGCCGGATTCGCCGTCAAGGTAGATGGAGTGCTTTCCGATTCCATACATTTCAAAGCCGGAATACGGGAGGTAACCTGGGACGATGCCGACGGTGCATTGAAACTGTATATTAATGGCCGCAGGTTTGTCCCTCAGGGTGGTAACTGGGGCTTCTCCGAGCAGAACCTGATGTTCGGAGCCCGGGATTACGACATAGCTCTCGACTACCACCGCCAGATGCATTTCAACATGATACGGAACTGGGTAGGGCAGATCGGCGACGAAGAGTTCTACGATAGCTGCGACCGCTACGGGGTGATGGTTTGGCAGGACTTCTGGCTGGCGAACCCCTCCGACGGCCCGGATCCGGACGATGAGGGCATGTTCCTTTCGAATGCCAAGGATTGGGTCTCCCGTATACGGCGGCATCCCTGCCTTGCCCTTTATTGCGGGCGGAACGAGGGCAATCCTCCTGAATCGCTGGACAAAGCCCTGCGGAGCGACGTGGTGGCCCGATTGCATCCCGGCATGCTCTATATTTCGAATTCGGCCGACGGCATCGTAAGCGGACATGGCCCGTACCGTGCAATGCCGGTCGAGTACTACTTCTCGGACCAGAGCGGCAAATTGCACTCCGAGCGCGGAATGCCAAATATCCCGGTCATCGAGAGCCTTCGTAAGATGATGCCCTCAGAGGACCTCTGGCCTCAAGGGGAGATGTGGGGAAAGCACGATTTCACGAGGGACGGAGCCCAGAAAGCGACCACCTACAATGCCCTGATTTCCGACACATTCGGGGAATGCACGAGCGCAGAGGAATACGCCGCGCTTGCTCAGTGGCTGAACTATAATGGTTACAGGGCGATATTCGAATCGGCCAATTCCGCAGGAAGGATGGGACTTCTGCTCTGGATGTCGCACTCCTGCTGGCCGTCCCTGGTATTTTGCCCTTACGATTACTATTTCCAGCCTTCCGGAGGATTCTTTGGCTGTAAAAAAGCCTGCGAACCCCTCCACATACAGTATAATCCCGTTAGCAGGATGGTCGAGGTCGTAAGCATAGGGGAGGTTGCTGCCGGCGGCGAAGAAAAGCTCGTCGCCAAGCTGACGGTCTGTTCGATGGCCGGAAAGATTCTTTACGAGAAATCGGCCGCGCTGAACATTACGGAAGACTCCACGCAGGAGTGCATCTCCGTCGACGCGCCTTCCGGAGAATCCATCTACCATCTGGTGCTCAGCCTCTGCTCGAAGGATGGGCGGGTCCTTTCGGATAATACTTATACCATTGGCGCTTCTGCAGATTTGCGGGAACTCCGCAGCCTGCCCTCACCCAAGTTGTCGAAGACTGTGAAGAAACTGGGCGGGAGGGCCATTGAAGCGACTATCTGCAACGAAGGCGATGTCCCCGCCTTGATGGTGAGGTTAAAGCTTACCGACCACAATGGCGATGAAATCCTGCCCGTGGATTATTCCGACAATTATTTCTCCCTTATGCCAGGAGAACGTAAGAAGGTGGTAGTCAGGTGGAGGGATGGTAACTATAAGAACTTGGAGATTCTCTCCTTAAGCGAAGCCTCGTCCAGCCCGCACATGGCTCGTTGCTCGGGGGCGGAGGCGTGACGTATGAATTCATCGGGGATGCCTATGCCTTCCAGCGACGGCGCACCTGCTATGCCGGCGATGTGTTCCGCCACCGCGCCATAGAGCCCGCCGGTGAGGCTTCCGTCCTCCAAAGTAATGATGTGCTTGTATTTTCCGGCTATGCGCTCCAGCATCCCGGTGTCGAGGGGCTTGATGAAGCGGAAGTTGTACACTCCCACCTCAGAGCCGAAGCGCCCGGCAATCCTCAGGGCCATATTGGTGACGGGCCCTGTGCATACCAGGGCGACGGTGCTGCCTTCTTTCATCTCCTCGGCCTTTCCCATGGGTAAGATTTCGTAGGATGCATCCCTCCAGTCCACGCCCTCTCCGCACCCGCGCGGGTACCTTATGATGAATGGACCGTGGTCGGTATTCAGGGCGGTGTACATAAGCTGCTTGAGCTCGGTTTCGTCCTTGGGGGAAGTGATGATGGTATTGGGTATGGGGCGCAGGGCCGAGATGTCGAAGGCTCCGTGATGGGTGGCGCCGTCCTCGCCCACCAGACCTGCACGGTCGAAGCAGAGGGTGACGTTCAGCCTCTGCAGGGCGATGTCGTGGACTATCTGGTCGAAGGCCCGCTGGGCGAAGCTGGAGTAGATGTTGCAGAAGGGCTTCATCCCTCCGGCGGCGAGGCCTGCCGAGAATGTTACCGCGTGCTCCTCTTCGATTCCTACGTCGAAGAAGCGCTCCGGGAAGCGTTCGGCGAAGTGGTGCATTCCGCATCCGCTGGCCATTGCAGGGGTGATCCCCACGACCTTGGGATCCATCTCCGCCAGCTCGCAGAGCACCTCTCCGAATACATCCTGATATCTGTCGATATCCGTATCTTTCTTTATGCGTTCGCCGGTTTCGGGGTCGAACTTGCCGGGGGCGTGCCAGGTGTAGGGGTCGGCCTCGGAGGCTGCGAATCCCTTTCCCTTGACGGTGTGGGCGTGGAGTACGCGGGGCCCGGGGATGTTCTTGATCCTCTGCAGGGCGTTCACCACCGCCGCGATGTCGTTGCCGTCCACCGGCCCGAAATAACGGAATCCCAGGGCCTCGAAAAGGTCCCCGCCCGTGCGCTTGACCAGCCAGGATTTCAGGCTCCTCCACCAGCGCTGGATGACGTGGCGTATGCCCCTCTCTCCCAGCACGTTCCAGACCTTGTCCTTGAAGGCGTTGTAGGGCTGGGAAGTGGTGACGCGCAGCAGGTAGTTATGCAGCCCGCCCAGGTTGCGGTCGATGGAGATATTGTTGTCGTTGAGGATGATGAGGATGTCGGATTTAGCCGCGCCGGCATTGTTCAGGCCTTCGAAGGCCAGGCCTCCGGTCAGCGCGCCGTCCCCGATGAGCGCCACCACCTTTTCCTTCCTGCCGTCGATGCGGGCGGCTTCGGCGAGCCCTAGGGCCGCGGAGATGGAGGTGGATGAGTGCCCGGTGCCGAAGTTGTCGTAGGGACTCTCGTCCCTGCGGGGGAACCCGCTTATGCCGCCGGCCTTGCGGAGGGTCCTGAAGGCCTCGCGGCGGCCGGTAAGTATCTTATGGGCGTAAGCCTGATGGCCTACGTCGAAGACTATCTTGTCCTGGGGGGCGTCGAAGACGTAATGGTACGCTACTATAAGTTCCACCGCGCCGAGGCTGGAGCCCAGGTGGCCGGGATTTTCGGAGCAGACCTCTATGATGTACTGCCGCAGCTCCGAACAGAGCTGCTTAAGTTCTTCGATTCCGAGGCCTTTGATGTCGGCGGGAGAGTTTATCTTGTCTAGCAACGGGTACATTCCGGACGCAAAGATAGGAAATTCAGGCGATTTTCATTCGGTCGAGGCTGGCGGAAATCGCCAGGGCGGCGACGCACACTCCTACGAACATCAGTTCCACGTGCACAGGCCCCTGCGCTGCGGCGCTGCCCAGGATCACCCCGGCAAGCATCTTGAAAAGCATCAGGCCCAGGTTCTGTATCCAGTAGATGAGGGAGAAGGCCGTGCCCAGCACTTTGTCGGGCACTATGCGGGGGACGGAGGGCCACATCGCGGCGGGCACCAGCGAGTATCCGAAGCCGAGGAAGACCATGCTGAGGTATCCCCAGAAGGGCACGCCCTGGGGCGCGAAGGCCAGCAGCAGATGGGCTGCGAGCGCCAGCACGGCGCCGGCGAGCATCCATCTGGTCCCGTGTCCGAACTTGTCTACCAGTATACCGAAGAGAGGGGCGAAGACCACGGTGGCGAAGGGCAGCATGCTGACCATCCAGCTCGCGGCTTCGGCGGGCACGTCGAAGCGGGGCACCAGTATGGCTCCTGCGAACTTCTTGAACGCAATGATGCTGCTGTAGAAAAATACGCAGAGAAGGGATATCAGTATGAAGCGCTTGTTGGTGAGTATCTTGCCAACGTCGGCAAGGCGGAAGCCTTCGCTCTTGCCGTCATCCGTCATTCCCGGCCTGACCGGGAATCTTTTCGCATCCAGCGCCACGAAAAGCGCCCATAGCACGCAGCCCAGGAGCAGCAGGCCGAGGCCCAGCACCGCCGGCCTGGCCGTCACTTCCAGCGGCAGCACACCCTGCCCGATGCCCACAACGTCCTGGCCTACGCCAGCTACGTCCTGCCCGACGCCCAGCACGTCCTGCCCGACCTGATCGGGCATCCTCCCCACCAGCCGCGGGGCCATCACCAGCGCGAACGCCGTCCCCAGCCTGGCGATAGCAAGCTGCAGGCCCATCGCGAATGCCATAGGCCCGTCCTTGAACCAACGGGCGATGCTGCGCGTGACGGCCACTCCGGCAATCTCGCTGCCCAGGCCGAACAGCATGCATCCGGCATAGGCAACGCTCAGGGATTGTTTAGGATTGAGGCCGGATGTGATGGCCCAGAGCACGAGTGCGGCCCCGGCCGTCATCATCCCCACGAAAATACTTCCGGTGATGCGGACGCCCCAGCGGTCCAGCAGCATCCCGCAGACTATGAGTCCGCCGAATACGCAGAGGACCGAATACCCGCTGGTGTACAGCCCGTATCCAGCCGAATCCCATCCCAGTTGGATATGGGACGGGTCGCTGAATATGAACGATATGCTGGAGAACATATCGTCGAAGAAATACGAGCCGAACATCGGCACTACCAGGCAGGCCAATGCTACCCAGGGCAGCCACCTCTTTCCGGACATTGCTATCTTTCGATATTAGGAAGCTCGAGGCCCAGTCCCTTCTTCTTGTCAACAACCTTGAGCAAGAGCCCGAGAAGCAGTGCGGCTACGCCGAGGCAGGCCAGCATCGCCAGAGGGGCGGTGTAGTTGAATTCGGTGGGGTTGGTGATTCCGGGATTGGTCTTGTCGAGGACCTTGCCGATAAGCATGGGGAAGAGCCAGAGGCCAATGTTCTGGATCCAGAAGATCAGGGCATAGGCGGACCCTATCACCTTGGCGTTCACCAGCTTAGGTACCGAGGGCCAGAGTGCGGCCGGCACCAGCGAGAAGCTCGCGCCAAGCACCAGGATGGTGGTATATGCCACTATCGCTCCGCCCACTGCATTGCCCTTGAAGGCCGGCAGTACGAATGCGAAGGTCAGATGGCAGGCAATCAGCAGTACCGAGCCGAGTACCAGCATCGAGGCGCCCTTTCCGTGATGGTCGAGGTAGTTGCCCAGGATGGGGGTGATTAGCACGGCGAGCAGCGGGAACACTGCGAAGATCGATTCTGCCGACTGACGCATATAGCCCATATAGCAGTAGACGAGCAGCGAGACGACCGAGATGCCCAGGAGCACGAAGCGACTGCTGTTCTTCTTCTGGAAGTTGCTCGCGAATCCGGCCGCCGCCACAAGCAGCATTATGACATACTGGACGATAGTGATGCTGGATCCGTTCCAGAACGAACCGGCTTCGGGGGGAGTCAGCGTCAGGTTGCACTGAAGCATGTTGACGGCATATTTCTGGAAGGGGAAGATGGCGGAATAGTACAGCACGCACAGCAGTGCCACAATCCAGAATCCACCGTCCGACAGTATGGTGCCGATATCGCTGATCTTGAAGGGATCATCCTTCTCTTCGGCTTCGCCGGTCTGCGAATCGAGCTTGCGGTCCATAAAGAAATAGACGATGGTCATTATGAGGGCGATGCACAGAAGCACCACTCCGAATGCTACGGAACGGGATACGTCCACGTTGCCGCCGAGTTTGGCGAAGAAGGGCGAGAAAATCATGCAGGTGGCGACACCGAGCCTGGCGAGAGCCATCTCGGAACCCATTGCGAGGGCCATCTCGCGGCCCTTGAACCATTTGACTATTCCGCGGCTCACGGTAATGCCGGCCATCTCGCATCCGCAACCGAAGATCATAAAGCCGACTGCGGCGAACTTGGCGGAAGCCGGCATCCCCCTATAGAAGGGAGAAACGCCCAGCTCGTCGAAGCCCGGGATATAATTGAGGTTCTGGGAGAACCAGGTCTCCAGGCCGCTGCCGATGAAGGATTCGCTCACTGCGAACCACTTGATGCAGGCGCCTGCGAGCATCACTCCGGCAGAGAGTACCGCGGTGAAGCGGACTCCCATCTTGTCGAGAATGATTCCGGCGAAGATCAGGAAGAACACGAAGACGTTGAGGAACACTTCGGATCCCTGCATCGTGCCGAATGCGGTGGAATCCCATCCCCTGGTTTCCTGCATCAGGTCCTTGATAGGGGAGAGGATGTCCATGAAAATGTATGAACAGAACATGGCCAGCGCCAGAAGCAGCAGGGCAGTCCAACGCATAGCTGCTGAATCGCGCAGGGTTTTCTTAATGGTATCTGACATTTTAATTCGTTTTTAATCGATTGTGCGTTTATCTCCGGTGCTTTTCCGCCAGAGATGATCGCTTAGAATATTAGCGCCCGGCCGGGACGGATGCTAGAACGGCAGGTCGTCGCTGGGATCGGATTCAAGTCCGGCGGGCACAGTCGTGGCTGCAGGCTCGGCCGCCTGAACGGGAGGCGCGGGCTGGCTGTACTGCGGCTGGCTATACTGCGGCGCCTGGCTGAACTGCTGTCCGCCCTGGCCCTCCTGACCGCCTTGGTAGCCCTGGCTGGCCTGGTTCTGGCCGCCCTGGTAGCCCTGGCTCTGGCCATAAGGCTGGCCGCCCTGCCCATAAGGCTGGCGCGGCTGCGCGGCAGCATCCTCACCATCCGGACGGCGGCTGAGCAACTGGATATTGTCCGCCACTACCTCGGTAGTGTACTTCTGGACTCCCGCCTGGTCGGTGTACGAACGGGTGCGGAGACGGCCCTCCACGAAGATCTGCGTTCCTTTATGTATGAATTTTTCTGCAAGGTCTGCGGAATTGCGCCAAGCAACGATGTTGTGCCATTCCGTATTCTCTCTAGTCTCACCGCTGCGATCTCTGTACCTTTCAGTGGTTGCAAGCGTAAAAGTTGCGACTTTGCTTCCAGCTCCGCCGCCCTGGTTTCCATCAAGGTAACGTACATTCGGGTCTCTTCCAACGTTACCGATCAGCATAACTTTATTCAAACTCATATCTCAAAAATTTAGGATTTGCAATATAGGAAATTTCCCGCCAACTTGCGCCTGCCCGCCCCGATTTTTTCTCGCCATGCCCAGTCTCCGCCCTTTTGTCATGCTCGGCCCCAAACCCCTTATTGTCATTCCGAGCGAGTGCAGCGAGCCGAGGAATCTGGTCGCTGGGCTAAGGCCGCCGGCGAGGAGGCATCCTGGCGGATGCCAGTTGTCTTGTCAGGGGCTCTGCCCCTAACGTACCCCGCAGCTCTCGGCCTTCATACTTCGTACCGGCCTCCGCCGTTCGCGCTGTGGCGCTCAGGGATGTTGCTCCCCGCAGCCGGCGCCGCCGTAGCTGCCGGCCCTGCTTCGACCGGCAGCGTTGCCCACCAGTCGCACCCCATTTCCTGCCACGACCTGCAGCATTTTTCGCCATTATTGCTCCAGGTCCCCTGCAAAACACTGTGACCTGCAGCGTTTTTGGCGTTTTTTGCTCCAGGTCCCCTGTAAAACACTGTGACCTGCAGCATTTTTGGCTGTTTTT
>JAEEGJ010005845.1_pt1 | contig 37888 bp, 28 predicted proteins | sample 8958761 | NCBI WGS metagenome assembly JAEEGJ01 (sample SAMN16246546, study PRJNA631951) | gut metagenome | biome: gut microbiome; feature: rumen; material: RS-attached | host: Bos | place: Iran: Karaj | collected 2018-10
GGGGCAACGTAGAACGTAGCATTGAAGCCGTACTTATCCATTACAGTCTCAAGGTTCGCCCTGTCCATGGCCCAACGGTCAATGACGGAAGCGTCAGGAAGCAACACGGCTACTTTTTTATGAATACATACCCAATCGTCTGTACAGGCAACTGCCATTAGTGCTACTGCGACAAGAATCAATGCTTTATCTATGATGTTCTTTTTCATGTTTGTAAAAAATGATTTATTTTAACTACAGAAAATTTATTCAAGATACATATTCCCCTTCTTCTGAGCAACAGCTTAAAAGAAAAATTGACGCAGAATCAAAAGGAGGGGGTAAAAATTTACGCAGAATCAATTTTTTACCCAATCTTTGGGTAGCTGTCCCGCGATGGCCGTGAAAGTGCGGCTGAAAACGGAAGGCGATGAAAAGCCACAACTGGCAGAAACATCGGCCATTTTCATGCCGGGGTTCTCGTTCATCAGGCGCTTGGCTTCCTCTACCCGGTAACGGTTCACGAAAAGATAAAAACTGCAGCCGTATTCCGCGTGGATAAACTGCGACAGGTAGGTGCGGTTCATGGGCAGCACGTTCTGCAGGTCCACGAGCTTGAAATCCGGATTCAGATAGGGTTTCTCCTTTTCCATCCATTCTTCCAGCGCCTGGCGGTATGCCTCGTTGGACTGCGTCTGAATATCCTCCTTGGGAGAATTACTCTTCATGGACAGCCACACCTGCTCCCACGGGTCCCGGCGGAACAAAATGAGGTCTGTCCCGTAGGCAAGGATGAAGATGACCAGCCACTGCTGGGTAAAACCCCGCGCATGATCATGGGAGACGCACATATAAATATAGACTGCCACAATCAGGAACCCTACAAAAATGTATCGGATGATACTCCTTTCATCTATGTCTTCCAGAGAGGAGAAGTTATCCTCGCACCAGAGCCTGTATTCTCGCACGTGAGTAAGCAGCAGCACGATCAGGACGGCCGGATATAATGCAACCAGAATGCGCAGATTCACAGGAAGAATATAATCCAGCGCAATCAATACATACATAGGAAGAATTTGAAGCAGGGCGCGCCGGGCATTCAACCAACCCGGCCGAAGCGCCTCCGTGGGAAACAGGAGCAGTGACCATCCCAGCAGATTGCCCAGCGCAAGCTCCATCGTGGTGAGTTCATAGGCGCCCATATTCATCACGGGCTTGCCCATTAACAGCCAGGATAAGACATATATCCCATCCAGAAGGCCCCAGATAAGAAGTGTCCAGGCCCATATTCTACGCATACGGTATCCCTCCGAATGCCGGACAGTAATCCAGGCACAACAAAGGGCGACGGCTGTGGATGCCGACATGAGAATGGGTGTAATGGCGCCATCAAAATACTCGTCGGGAATAAAGCGGGACGCCCACATGCTCAGCGCGACCACGGCGGTGAGAATGACGGCAAATCGAATTTCGGCCTTATAATGGGTAATGGCTGTCATTTCATGGATGGTTTAAAAGGTCCAATAACAAATAAATCCCACCAACAGCGCGACAATGCAGTTGATGGCCTTTGCGCGCAGGAAAGCACCCTTCGATTCAGCCAGCAGCGGCAACGAGGCGTGGCCGTCCTGGGAGATGCAGCTGGCGATGAGAACCGGGGCGGGGATGACGCCGGCGGCAAAGAGCGTGACGAAGATCAGGTGCGGACCCGACTCGGGAATGATGCCGATGAGCGTGGCCAGCACGATCATCAGCGGGATGTTGTCGCTGATCCAGCCGCTGAGGTCCCAGACTTCGGTGATGAAACCCAGCACGATGAGTACCCCGAAGGTCCAGGCGAAGATCTTCAGGGCATGCCGGGCGATGACATGGTGCCACAGATGTTCCTCCACGAAGTGGTCGGTGCCGAAAGCCACTACACCCACCATGATGAGGCTCACCGCCGCAAAGAGCAGGTTCATCCAATCTTCACTCAGCAGGTTGAAGCCGTGGTCGTCGGAAGGCGCAGCGCCTTCGTGCTCATGCTCGAGCATGCCGGTAGCCAGGGCGACGATGTAGAGGGCGGTGCCGATCAGCAGCAGGATGCGTTTCCAGGTAAAGAAATGACGTTTGCGCGCCCGGGCCTCCGCCGGATGGACGTGCTCGTGCGCGTGTTCGTGCTTGTCCTCCTCGTGGATCTGCATCTCGTCGCAGGAGCGGAGTGCATAGGGCTTCAGGCCCAGTTTCGGGCCTATGTAGTCGATCAGCACGCCCGTGAGGATGCCGATGACCAGGATCAGGCCGGAGATCCAGAGCGCCTTGCCCGGGAAGAGCGTGAGCATCACGAATGCCTCGTCACCCGACGTGGCGATGAGCATCGCCACCAGAGCGCCGAAACTGATCATGCCATGGGAGAAGAGCGACACCGAGGCGAAGCCGCCGATACAGCCGGGAATCCAGCCCAGCAGGGCCGACACCACGATCTGCCCGAACTTCGACTTTTGCAGCCGGCTGAAAAAGCGGCCGCCCGACGAGATGTTCAGGCTTTCGATCATCATCATCATGATCACCACCATCCCGGTGATGAGCACGGCCGCCCGCAGGGCGTCAATCAGAATGTCCAGTACGTCCATAGGCTATCCTTGTCCTTGTGAGGGGGGCGTGATGAACCCGTCGGCCGGATTCCAGCCCGTATGTTTGAGCGTGCGTACGCAGGTCCGGCCGTCGATGCGCACATAGAGTTCGTTTCCGAGAAAGCAGATCGCCTCGGCTTGTTCCGTTCCGAAGGGGAGTGTGAGGATGGCCCGTACGCGGCCGTTCTGGTCACAGACCTGGATGCCGAAAGGCGTGAGCACGTAGAGGTTACCCAGCGTATCGAAGGCCAGGTCGCGGGTGATTGGCCCTTCGAGCGTGTGATTGTCGGGATTATGCAGCCAGTAGAACTGTTCGCCGGCCGTGCGGGTTCCGTCGGGCTTGACAAGGGCGCAGCGCAGCCAGTTGGACTGCGGCTCGACGGAGATTTCCAGCTTGCCGGAGGGATAGAGCAGGGTGGTCACAGGCGCTTCTAGCCGTTTGCGGACTGCCTTGGGCAAGTCTTTCGCCGCGATCTCCTGCCATCTGCCTTCGCGGTCTTTTCCCGTGCCCAGCAGCGATTGCAGCATATCGTTGCGCGAGTCGCCGGCTTTGACGGGCGCGGGCCAGCCTTTCCAGAGCCAGCGCATGGCGTCGGGGAACATCTTCGTACCGTGCCAGATGCTGTGGCCGCCGCGGTCCCAGTGGGCGATCTCTTCATAGCCCGCGAAATCGAGCGCCGATTCCAGCAGCAGGTTCTGTTCCCACCATTCGCCGAAGAGGGGATTCCAGGCGTCTTTCAGGCCGTCCTGCAGGAAGATGCGCAGCGGCTTGGGTTCGTACTTGCGCACCAGCGCAGGATATTCGTTGCCTCCCCGCATGGCCACATAGGTGCCGACGGAGCTATAGACGCGGTGGAACAGGTCCGGTCGGTTCCAGGCGGCCGAGAAGGAAGCGATGCCGCTGCTGCTGGCGCCGCAGATGGCCCGGTCATCCGGGTTGTGCGACAGTCTCACCGGCCGGCCGTCGGGCGTGACGAGGCGTTCGGCCATCGGCAGGATTTCTTCTTCGAGGAAGCGGGCAAAGGTTCCGTCGGTGCGGTCGAATTCGTTGCTGCGGTTATAGCGCAGCACGTTCCCGTCAGCATCGTACGAAACACCAGGCTGCACGAACACGCCGATGGTCACCGGCATCTCGCCCGAAGCGATCAGATTGTCCAAAACCGTCGTGGCATTGAACAGAATCCCATCCAATCCCACCAGCAGGCACGCCGGCGTTTTCCCGTCGTACTGTACCGGCACATAGACTTTCCATTCCCGCCGTGTCTCGGGATAAATCGCCGAATCATTGAATTCGCCGCTCAAAATCACGCCCTTCAGCGAATCTGCCACAGGTACGAAAGCCGGATCGTCCGGATACTGGGCATTATGCCTCAGCTCCTGCGCTCCGGCGATGCAGGTAAAAAACAGACAGATTATCGTTAAAATTCGTCGCATTCTCATAATTCTTTAATGTAGCAGCGGGCGCGCTTGTGGAGACGGTTTTCGAAGCGGTTCCACATGTTCTGGACGCTGTTGTTGTCTTCGAGTTCGCGGGTGGTTTCGACATAGCGGATGCCGTAGCGGTGGATGGCGGGGGCGATCTTGTCGAAAATCATGGCGTTGAGCCCTTTGTTCTTGTACTCGTCCCGGATGCCGATCAGCAGGAGATCGAGCGTGTCGTTGTGCCGGATGGCGTGGAGGACGTGGCGGAAACCGAACGGATAAAGCCGTCCCTTGCACTTCTGCAACGCCTTCGACAGCGAAGGCATGCTGATGCCGAAGGCCACCACCCTGTCGCTTTCGTCGAGAATCACCGACACGAAATCGATGTTCAGATTCGGCACGAACTGATTAATCAGATCGTCGATCTGCCCCTTCGACAATTCGGAAAATCCGTGGATGTCGCGGTAGGTCTCGTTGAGCACCTGCGCACATTCGGGGAAATACGACACCATCTTCTTCTTGGTGCTGATGTCGGCTTGGCGGAGATGGTAGCGCATCGCGACCAGTTTCGCCGGCCGGGTGAACCATTGGTCGATGTCGTCGGGCATAATCAACTGATACTCAACCCAGTCGGTGTCTTTGCGGTAGCCCCGGCGCAATAGCTGCGGCTCGTAGTAGGGATGATTGTATTTGCCGTAGGCCGTCGGCAGTTCGTCGAAACCCGCCACCAGCACACCCGACGCGTCGAACTCCAGGAAGCCGAGCGGACCGTTCATCACGGTCATCCCCTTTTCCCGCGCCCAGGCCTCGACCGTGTCGAACAGTGCGTCGACGACCGCATCGTCGTCGACGAAGTCCATAAAGCCGAAACGGGCCTGCTTCGCGCCGATCTTCTCGTTGTACTTGTGGTTGATGATGCCGGCGATGCGCCCCACGGGTTTGCCGCCTTCGTCGTAGGCCATCCAGTATTTGCCTTCGCAGAATTCGAAGGCGTGGTTCTTTTTCGGATCCAGTGTTTCGAGGTCGCCGCTTTCCAGTGTAGGTACATAATACTTGTTGTCCTTGTAGAATTCGTTCGGGAAATGGACGAAGCGCCGCAAATCCCGCCGGCTGGCAACCTCTTTGATGGTTATTGTCATAGTCAATTTTATTGTTCTGTCACATTCATTTCTTCACGGAGGGCCCGACCGGTCCAGGTCCTGGCGTTAGCCAGGTCTTCCGGTGTCCCTTCGAACACTACCCGGCCGCCCTCGTCTCCGGCGTCGGGCCCCAGGTCGATCACCCAGTCGGCGGCGCGGATCACGTCGAGATTGTGCTCCACCACCAGAACGGAGTGGCCTCTGTCGATCAGTGCGTCGAAAGCCTTGAGCAACTTTTCGATGTCGTGAAAATGCAGGCCCGTAGTCGGTTCGTCGAATACGAAGAGAATGGAACCCTTGCTGTCGAATTCCTTGCCCAGGAATGACGCGAGTTTGATGCGCTGGCTTTCGCCGCCGCTGAGCGAACTGCTGCTCTGTCCGAGGCTCAGATAGGAGAGTCCCACGTCGACCAGCGGCTGCAGCCGCTCAGCAATGCGGCGGGCTATCGGATCGGTCTGCGTCCCGAAAAAAGCGATGGCTTCCTCCACGCTCATATCGAGTACGTCGCTGATGTCCTTCCCCTGGTATTTCACCTCCAGGATGTCGCTCTGGAAACGCTTGCCTCCGCAAGCCTCGCAGGCCATCTCCACGTCGGCCATGAACTGCATCGGGATGCGGATTACGCCTTCGCCCAGACATTCGGGACAGCGGCCGCCGTCGATGTTGAACGAGAAATGCGAATGCCCGTAGCCGTTCATCTTGGCGTAGGGCTGCTCGGAAAAGAGCCGCCTGATGTCGTCGTAAACCTTGAGATAGGTTACGGGATTCGAGCGTGAACTCTTTCCGATGGGATTCTGGTCGATGTATTCGACCGCTGCGACCTTGCCGAGGTCGCCCCGTAGTTCTTTGAATATGCCGGGCTTGCTGCCGACCTGGTTGAGATGGCGATAGAGGGCGGGGTAGAGGATGTCGCCCACCAGCGAGCTCTTGCCGCTGCCGCTTACGCCCGTGACGACGGTCAGGCAGCGCAACGGGAAGCGGACGTCAATGTTCTTGAGATTGTTTTCCCGTGCTCCCGCCACTTCCACGGCGTATTTCCAGCTGCGTTTGCGCTTCGGCACGGGAATCTTCCGCACACCGGACAGATAGTCGAGCGTGAGAGACCGGGCACCTGCCTTCAGGCCCTCGTCGATCCGGCCCTGGAAAACCACGCGGCCGCCTTCCTTGCCGGCCAGCGGGCCGATGTCTATCAACTGGTCGGCCGCGTCGATGATGTGCCGGTCGTGCTCCACCACGATTACGGTGTTGCCCAGGTCACGCAGGCGCTTGAGCACGCCGATCAGACGCCGGGTGTCGCGCTCGTGAAGGCCGATGCTCGGTTCGTCGAGGATGTACATCGAGCCGACCAGATTGTTTCCCAGCGAGCTGACCAGATTGATGCGCTGGCTTTCGCCGCCGCTGAGCGTGTTGGAAGCCCGGTTCAGGGTCAGATAGCCGAGTCCCACGTCGCAGATATATTTCAGGCGGGAACGGATTTCGCGCAGCGGCCGTTCGGCCACCGTGCGGTCGTAATCGTCGAGTTCGAGCGTGTCGAAAAAGGTCGCCAGTTCTCCGATCGGCATCGACATCAGTTCGTGGATGTCGTGTCCGCCGACTTTTACGTAGAGGGCTTCCGGACGGAGTCTCGATCCGCCGCAGGCGGGACAGGTGGTCTTGCCCGAGTAGCGGCTGAGCATATACTTGTACTGGATCTTGTAGCGCTGACTCTCGACCCATTTGAAGAAAGCGTTGATGCCGGTGAAATACTCGTTGCCGTCCCAGAGTAGTTTTTTCTGCGCTGGAGTGAGCTCGATGTAGGGCTTGTGGATCGGGAAGTCGAACTTGTATGCGTTCATCACCAGCTCGTCGTTGAGCTGTTTCATTACCTCGCCCCGCCAGCAGGCGATGGCTCCCTGATAGACGCTCAGGGTGGGGTCGGGTACGACGAGGGCTTCGTCGATGCCGATGGTCTTGCCGTAGCCGCCGCAGACCGGGCAGGCGCCCAGCGGACTGTTGTAGCTGAACAGGTGCTCCGAAGGCTTCTCGAAGCGGATGCCGTCGGCCTCGAACAGATTCGAGAAGTTGCGCGCTCCCGCCTTTTCGTTCCACAGGCAGAGGTAGCCTCCTCCTTTTTCGAAGGCGGTCTGGACGGAATCGAGTGCGCGGCTGACGGTGTCTTCATCGTAATCCACGGTAAGACGGTCGACCAGCAGCAACCACTCGTCTCCGAAATCCCCGATATGCTGCAGGGCTTCTTCCATCTTGGCATAGCGGCCTTCGCGCGTAGCCAGGCGGGTGAAACCTTCTTCCTTGAGGTTCAGGAGTTTCTCGATCTTTCCCTCTTCCTTCCAGCGGATGTCGGCCAGGATGAGGGCCGTGGTCCCTTTCTCGAGGGAGACCAGATAGTCCACCACATTTTTGGCCGTGTCGCAGCGCACTTCCCGGCCGGAAACCGGGGAATAGGTTTTGCCGATGCGGGCGAAGAGCAGGCGCAGGTGGTCGTAAATCTCGGTATTCGTTCCGACAGTGGAACGCGGGTTGCGGGTGTTGACCTTCTGCTCGATGGCGATAGCCGGCGGAATGCCGCTGATCTTGTCGACATCGGGCTTGTTCATCCGTCCGAGGAACTGCCGTGCGAAGGAGGAGAGGCTTTCCGCGAAGCGGCGCTGGCCTTCGGCGAACAGCGTGTCGAAAGCGAGCGAACTCTTTCCGCTACCGGAAATGCCGGTGATTACCACCAGTTTCCCCAGCGGAATGTCCAGGTCGATGTTCTGCAGGTTGTTAACCCTGGCGCCTCTTATTTGTATCTCCTTTTTCTCCATCTTTCTGTTTGGGTTTCCAACTGACTTCGATCATCCGGTAAGGATAGTTCTCGCGCAGGCGGGCGGCATTGGGACAGTTCTCGCGGTGGATCTTGATGCCGTCGCGGATGGTGATGAAGCCGAAGATCGGATCGCCGTAGGACGGCGTGCAGCATTTGGCCAGTTTCAGTTCCACGCCCATCAGGCGGCGGTCGATGATGAATTCGCCGCTGGCCACGCCGGTCGTCCGCTCGCCGTGGTCGGTCCCGGACTGCCGCGCAGCGGCTGCCGGCTCCGCCTCCATCTTGCGGGTGAGATAATCCTTGACGACGGCCACGTCGATCTGCCCGTTGCCCAGGGCACCGAAAAACTCGTTGATCGTACCGATTTTGTACATCTTGGCCAATGCGTTCAGGTCGGCGTCGGTGATGACCATCTTCCAGTTCTTGAGCCGGCGGGCCAGGAGTTCCTTGCCTGCCGCGGCCCGGGCGTGCTCCTCTTCCTTGAGCTTCTGCTTGATCTTGGAGCGGGCTTTCGATGAGACTACGAAGTTCAGCCAGTCGGCCGTGGGCCGCTGGTTCTTACTGCTGATGATTTCGACCACGTCGCCCGTATGGAGTTTTTCGCGGATCGAACACATCTTCCCGTTGACCCGGGCGCCGGTACAGCGCAGTCCGAGGTTCGAGTGGATCTCGAACGCGAAGTCGAGCACGGAACTGCCCGCGCGCAGTTGCCGCAGGTCGCCGGTCGGAGTATAGACCAGGATCTCCTGCAGCGCGATCGACGCGTGTTCATATTTTTCTTCTTCATCGCTCTGCATCAGGTCGCGCACCTGGTTGAGCCAGTCGGTCAGACGGTCCTTGCTCTGGATTCCTTTGTATGACCAGTGGGCGGCTGCGCCCTGCTCGGCGACATAGTCCATCCTCCGGGTACGGATCTGCACTTCCACGGGCAGCCCTTCGGCCGTCTTGACGGTGGTGTGGAGCGACTCGTATCCGTTGTCGCGCGGTTTCGAGATCCAGTCGCGCAGGCGTTTGGTGTCGGGTTCGTACTCTTCCGTCACCAGCGAATAGACCTTCCAGCATAGAGCTTCTTCCTGGGCGTGGTCACCGTCGCATTCAATGATGAAGCGCATCGCGAAGAGGTCGTACACCTTGTCGAAGGTGATCTGTTGCGCCTGCATCTTCCGCCAGATCGAGTAGGGGCTCTTGGTGCGTGCCTTGAGCGTATAGCGGATGCCTTCGCGGTCGAGTTTCTCGCGGAGCGGATTGATGAATCGCTGAACGAGGGCCTCCCGTTGGGGTTCCGTTTCCTTGATTTTCCGGACGATCTCCTTATAGCGCTCCGGCTCGGTGTATTTGAGGAAGATGTCTTCCATCTCGCTTTTGATGCGGTACAGGCCGAGCTGGTGTGCCAGCGGGATGTAGAGCATCATCGTCTCCATCAGTTTCTTCGTGCGCTTGGCCGGCGGCAGGATATTGATGCTGCGCATCACCTCGAGCCGGTCGGCGAGTTTGATCAGGATTACGCGCGGGTCGGTGGAGTAGGAGATGATAAGCTTGCGGTAGCGCTCCTCGTCGAGATTGGCCTCCTGCAACTGGATGTTCGAGATGTTGTTGAGGCCTTCGATGATTTCGATGATATTCTTCGGATACTCCGCGCGGAAAGATTCCAGCAGCGGTGTATGGTTGAGTTCGGATACTTTGTCGGTCTGGAAGCGGTTGGCTTCGTGGAGCAGGACGGCGCAGGCGGCGTCGGCCCGCAGGCCTATTTCCTTGCAGACGATATGGGCGACGGCGAGCGGGTGTTCGATGAACGGGTGGCTGTTGCTTCGCATTTTCCCTTCGAGGGCTTCAGATGCGGCTTCATAGGCTGAGAGCAGCATTTTCTTCTCCCTGTCCGAAATGTCGGAGAGGATTTCCTGCAATTTTCTGGGTATCGTGTTCTTCATCGCTTTCCTGCAAGGGTTTCAAGGGCTTTCATTTCATCGCGCCAGCGGGCGGCGTTGAGGAAGTCGAGCTGCGCGGCGGCAGCTTCCATCCGCTTTTTCGCCGCTTCGGCGGCCGTGCGGAGTTCTGCGGGACTCATCCGGGCGATAACCGGGTCTTCTTCGAGGAAGCGGACCTTGTCGTCGACCGGCTCGGAGTAGTATCGGGAGGACTGGACCGTCTGGCGCAGGCTGTTTCCCACCTGTGTGGGTACGATGCCGTTGGCTTCGTTGTAAGCCATCTGTTTGGCCCGGCGCCGGTTGGTTCCGTCGATGGTGGCCTGCATCGATTCGGTGATCTTGTCGGCGTACATGATGACGCGGCCGTTGACGTTGCGTGCGGCGCGGCCGGCGGTCTGCGTCAGGCTTCGGTCGGAGCGCAGGAATCCCTCCTTGTCGGCATCGAGGATCGCCACCAGCGACACGGTGGGCAGGTCGAGACCCTCGCGCAGCAGGTTCACGCCCACAAGCACGTCGAAACGGCCGGCCTTGAAGTCGTCGAGGATTTCTACGCGTTCCAGCGTATCGACATCGGAATGGATGTAGCGCGTGCGGATCTCGAGCCGCGTGAGATATTTTTCCAATTCTTCGGCCATCCGTTTGGTGAGCGTAGTGACCAGCACCCGCTCGTCTTTCTCGGCTCGGATCTGGATCTCTTCCAGCAGGTCGTCGATCTGGTTTGCGATGGGACGGACCTCGATCGGCGGGTCGAGCAGGCCGGTGGGACGCACCACCTGTTCCACCACTACGCCGCCGCTCTGCTCAAGTTCGTAGTCGCCGGGCGTGGCGCTCACGAAGAGCCGCTGGCCTACGAGCGCCTCGAATTCGTCGAAGCGGAGCGGACGGTTGTCGGCCGCTGCGGGGAGACGGAAACCATATTCGATGAGGGTCTGTTTGCGGCTGCGGTCACCGCCCGACATCGCACGGATCTGGGGCACGGTGACGTGACTCTCGTCGATGAAGGTCAGGAAATCGTCGGGGAAATAGTCGATCAGGCAGAAAGGCCGCATTCCGGCACTCCGCCCGTCGAAATAGCGGGAGTAGTTTTCGATGCCGGGACAGTAGCCCATCTCCTTGATCATCTCCAGGTCGTATTCCACGCGGGTCTTGAGCCGTTTGGCCTCCAGATGCTTGCCGATGTCTTCAAAATATGCGCACTGCTTTACCAGGTCGTCCTGAATGGTCGCGATGGCGTTGCGCGTGCGTTCCTTCGTGGTCACGAAGTTGTTTGCCGGATAAATGGCGATTTCCTGCAGGAACTCGAGCGTCGCGCCGCTGACCGGGTCGATGCGCTCGATCGACTCGATCTCGTCGCCGAAGAAAACCACGCGGCAGCCGTAGTCGCCGTAAGCCAGGTAGATATCCACGCTGTCGCCTTTCACGCGGAATGTTCCCCGTTTGAACTCCGCTTCGTTGCGGGAGTACAGGGCATCCACCAGACTGTAGAGGAATTTCTGCCGGCCGAGTTTCTGGCCGGTTTCCACGCGGACGGTCGTTTCGTGGAAATCGTCCGGGTTCCCGATACCGTAGAGACAGGAGACCGACGAAACCACGACCACGTCGCGGCGGCCCGACAGGAGGGCGCTCGTTGCGCTGAGCCGGAGTTTCTCGATCTCATCGTTGATGCTCAGGTCTTTCTCAATGTAGGTGTCGGTCGTGGGCAGGTAGGCTTCCGGCTGGTAGTAATCGTAGTACGAGACGAAATACTCCACCAGGTTCTTCGGGAAGAAATTCTTGAACTCGCCGTAGAGCTGTGCGGCCAGGGTCTTGTTGTGGCTCAGGATCAGTGTGGGGCGGTTCAGCTGTGCAATCACGTTGGCCATCGTGAAGGTCTTGCCCGAGCCGGTCACGCCCAGGAGCGTGGTGGCCGGGTTCCCTTCGCGGATCGAAGCGACGATTTGCCGGATCGCTTCCGGCTGGTCGCCCGTCGGCTTGTACGGTGATTGCAGGTCGAAAGTCATTTCCTGGATTTTTTCACGTTCTGGAGATACTCTTCAAGGCCGGCGACGACCTTTTCGGCGATACGCTTGTGCGTGGCCGGGTCGGCAATCATCTCTTCGTCGGGGAGACTGCTCATAAAGAGGCATTCCACCAGGGCATTGGGATATTCGGTCGGCGCGTTGAGCGAAAAGTTGAAGTTGCCGGTCAGACCGAAGTCCGGCACGCCGAGTTCGAGCATGTGTTTGAGCAGCGTAGCGGCCAGTTCCCGGTTGGTGATATGCTTGTAATAAGTGCTCGTTCCCATCGCCGAGAGCGGGGATCCGCCTGCATTGTTGTGGATCGAGACCATCAGGTCGATGTCGGCCTCACGGAAGATTCGTTTTCGCTCGGTCATCGATATGTCTGAGTCGTCGGTGCGGCTGAGCACGACGGTGGCGCCTTTTTTCTCCAGCAGTTTCCGGAGTTCCCGAACAATGCTGAGGTTGACGTCTTTCTCCTTGATTCCCGTTGCGCTCACGGCGCCGAGGGCCTCGCCGCCGTGTCCGGCGTCCAGACCGATCTTCAGCCCTTTGAGCGAAAGGTCCGCCGGGGCGTGCCGTACTTCGATCACGAGCGTGTTGCCGTCATAGCCCACCTGGAAGCCCCAGCAGTATTTTTCTTTCAGTTTGATGACCAGGCTCAGCACGTCGCTGTCCGTCTGCTGCAGGTCGACATAGTCGACGATGCCCAGGTCCTGGTACTGGGTCATCCAGTTGCTGTTGTTCATCGCACCGAATACGTCGACGTGGATGGTGGTCGGGTCGAGTGTGGTACGGGCGGCGTAGGGGAGCCGTTCGGGAAGCGAGAGGCGGATGCGGTCGCGTGAACCCGTGTTGGTGATGCCGATATTGTTGGTGTTGACGATGTGGGCGCTGCGCGGCGAGAACTCCACATCCTCCTTGTGGATGTAGGCATAGCGGTTTTTGGAAAGCTGCACCCGGTACAGGTCTCCGATCTCGCCCGTGACCTTCATCACGATGCCCGGATCGAGCCAGCCCATCTTGGAGCCGCCCAGGCGGTCGGTGCCGGTCCCGTACTGGAGGTAGGCGCCTTCCTTCGTCTCTACGCAGAAGAGCCGTTCCTCGAACTGGGGCTGCGGCTCCGGTCGCCTTACGAAGCCGTCGTTCGGGAGATAAAAGATATGCAGTTCTTTCGTCTCGGTCTTTGTTCCCTGGAACAGGGTGACCTCGATGCGGTTGTCGCCCTCGGCCAGCCGGAGCTGGCGTCCGAAGGTGCCGGTCTTGTAGACTTTCACCTGTTCGCCGTTTACGGCGGCCAGGTTGCCCGGATCGGTGATGCCGACCAGATAGTAGCGGCTGTTTCTGACGGTATCGCGGCTGTATGCAGGGGCGCGGCGGAAGGAAATCTGGGCCGTAGCGTCGGCCAGGGCGGCCGCCAGGAGCGTCGCGGCCAGCAGGATGCGAAAGAGTCTCATATCGTTGTTGTTCTAGTCCCGTTCGCACGCGCACGACGCGCGAACCTACAAAGATACGAATTTTCGTATTTTTGTCATATCTTTGTCGAACGATTCAGTAAACTATTATGAATAAAGATATCTATCTGGCCGGCGGCTGCTTCTGGGGCGCCGAGCATTTCTTCAAACAGATCGAAGGCGTTGCCTTCACCGAAGTGGGCTTTGCCAACGGCAACACGCCCGATCCCACCTACAAGGAAGTCTACACCGACACCACCGGATACGCCGAGACGGTCCACATCCGCTTTGACAATGAAAAAGTCGGATTGAAGTTCCTGCTCCGCATGTTCTTCAAGGCCATCGACCCCACCTCGCTCAACAAGCAGGGCGAAGACGAGGGCACCCGCTACCGCACCGGCATCTACTACGTCGATCCCGCCGATCTCCCGGCCATCCGCGCCGTCTTCGACGAAGTCCAGCGCACCCTGGCCGCCCCGGTCGTCGTCGAAGTCGAACCCCTCCGCAACTTCTTCCGGGCCGAAGACTATCATCAGGATTATCTGGACAAGAATCCTGACGGCTATTGCCATCTTCCCCTCGAACTCTTCCGCTTCGCTCGCGAAGTCAAACCCACCCTCGACTGAGCCGTTTGTCATGAAAACTATCCGCAGAATCCTTAAGATTGCCGGAATCGTCCTTTGGAGCGTCCTGGCCCTCATCGGAATTTTTACCGTGGTCTGTATTGCCATAGGGCGGCACGAAGCGAACAAGACCGGTGAAAATCAGATTATCAGTATCAACCCGGATGAGATGGCTATCCTCAGGATGCGGGTTGACCGGCTTCGTTCGGCCGGTCCCTATGCGCAGGATACGGTGGTGCTCCGGATGGCCTCGGTCCCGGATCCGGCCCGTTCGGCGGAGATCCGCGAATACTTCCAGCTGGACACACTCTTTGCCGCCGATGCCCCGACCTGGGACAAAGCCCTGGCCGTCGCGCGTTTCGTGGCGACCAACATCCCGCACAACAACCAGCGGATCCAGCCGGAGAAGCGCAATGCCATCGCCCTGTGGGAATACACGAAGAACGTGGAACCGGCCTTCAACTGCCGGCTGCACAGCATTATGCTCTATGAGATGCTGAGTTCCATCGGGCTGGAAGCCCGTTTCATCACCTGTATGCCGATGGACAGCAACGACACGGACTGCCACGTGGTCAATCACGTCTGGCTGCCCGAACTGGGCAAATGGGCGATGCTCGACTCCGATATGGGCGGCAATTATGCAACGGGCGAAGACGGCACGCCGCTCTCACTGCCGGAAATCCGCGAACGTTACATCCAGGAGAAACCCGTCTGGTATCATCCGGCTTTCTGCCCCGACGGGGACAAAAACCCCGAGACGTTCTACTATGCCTATATGGCCAAAAACGTCTATTGGTTCAGCTGCTGGGAGACGCTGCACTACGACCAGGAACCGGGGGACGGCCGGGACCGCGGCCGCTACGTCCATCTGGTCCCGACCGGTTTTGAACCTTTCGGCGCCTCCTCCGGCGAAATCATCACCTCCTACGCCTCCCGGTTCTGGGCAGCGCCCGGGGCTTAGACCAGTGAGCCGGGCTCGATGTGGTGCAGGAAAGCCTCGGCGGCTTCGCACTGGCACTCGATGCCGCGGAAGCGCTCCATCGGAGCGTGCCAGCCTTCCATCACTTCTTTCAGGTCCTGGCTTTCGTGGCAATAGCTGGCTTTGTACTTGCGTTCCCGGGTCGCGGTAATGTCCACCCAGTCGGAAGGATGGAACATCTGCGTCTGCGTGCCGGACATCACTTCGAAATAATAGAGCTCGAAACTGCGGCCCAGCCGGCGCCAGGCGTCGAGCACGAGGATGCCGCAAACCGCGTGGTCGCGGTGTCCGTCGATGGGCCAGTGCGTGATGACCACGTCGGGCTTCTCACGCTCCAATAGTTCGCGCATCTCGCGATAACGCTCGAGATTGACTTCGGTGCTGCCGTCGATCTGGTTCATGAACAAGGGCCGGGCACCTGTTACGGCGCAGGCCGCTTTCGCTTCTTTTTCACGGATGGCCGCCGCCTCTTCGTGAGTCTTGCCGGGAATGCCGGCTTCTCCGCGTGTGAGATAGACGCTCACCACTTCGTGTCCGGCGTCGGCCAGCAGGCACATCGTGCCGCCGGCAGCCGTCTCCGGATCATCGGGATGCGCCCCGATCACCAGTATTTTCTTGCGGGCTTTCTTCGGTACCGGCGTCATCGTCTTTTCAGCCGCCCTGGCCAGCGGAATGCCGCCCAAAACTGTGAGCGCCGCAGCGCTTCCGGTAGTTTTCAACATCGTTCGTCTGTTCATAAACAGTTGTATATTATTGATTTAATTGCAAGATACTTTTACGGGTTCGGTATTGAATCCCCGGACTTCGATGACCACTTGTGGTTCGTCGTCCGGGACCCGGTATTCCAGTTCGCGCGTCTCGCCGGGCATCAGGTGGATGTAGTTGTCCGACCAGAGGGTGGGGAGGATGCGGGAGCCGTCGTCCCGCCGGGCCGTCAGATGAAGCATCAGGGCCGGCGTTTCAGAAGTGTTGGTCACCAGGATCTTCTCCGTAAGGGCTTTGAGTCTGATGTCGGCCTGCGGCAGGGTGTTCAGTACTTTCAGGTTATCCTCTTCCCGGGGCAGGATGTAGTCGTTCTGCGACACGAGCTGATTCCCGTCGTAAAGGCGTAAGCGGAGGATGCCCGCTTCGGGCCGCGCGTCAGCAGCGGGAAGGACAGGTGTATCGAAGCACGGAACCGTACTGTCTTCCGGCGCGTCGACCTGACTGGAGTGGACCGAGATGATATTTCCGAAGCAATCGGAGAACTGCACGTCCACGCGGAGGCCGGCGCGGTCTCCTGCGCTGTAATTGACCACTTCCACGCGCTCTTCCGAAGGGTTCCACTGGATGTGAAGCGCTTCGCAGGCCTTGCGGCAGGCGTAGTAGGAGGCGGGTGTGTCTCCATACCAGTCGTAGGTGCAGAAGGCCATCGAAGGCCAGGCAGGATGGCTCATCCACAGCAGCAGTCCGCGGCGGAATTTGCTGCGGCTCTCGAACATCGAGCGGTAGCCTTCGTAATTGACCCATTGGGCGCGTTCTGCGAAGGTTTCACCGTCGGGCGAAGGGCCGAAGAACGACTCGACCGCGTCGATGAAGGTCTGTCCGCGCTGGGCGCTTTCCAGGGCGAAATCGTGGATGCCCCACATCCGCGACGGCGGCCAGGCTTCCGAAGGACGCATCATCTGCACCAGGCTCTCCCAGTTGGGGAAGTTGGGCATACCCCGTTCGCTGTGGAACATCAGGGATTCGTTCCGGAACCAGGGGACCTGTTCGTCGAGTTGCCAATATGCTTTCGATGGCAGGCGGAAATAAGGACCGCGGCCCGAAACCTCCCCGTCCGCCGAAGAAGAGATATAGTAACTCTCGGGATTGTCGCGGGCCACCAGTGCGCGCAGCGCTTTGTCGAGCGTGGCCGGGGGGAATCCCTCGTTCCGCCCGCACCAGAGCAGAAGGCACGGGTGGTTGCGGATGCGCCGCATCAGGTTTTCGGCATTGTCCATAAACAGGGCTTCGTCGTAAGGATCCGGCCCGTCGGCGGGATTTGCGAGCCAGAAATCCTGCCATACGAGAATACCGTTGCGGTCGGCTGCTTCGTAGAATTCTTCGTCACCGACCTGTCCGACCCAGTTCCGCACGAGATTGAAGTTCTCGTGGCGGTGGAGTTGCATAGCAGTCTCATAGCTTCCCGGCCCGGGCTGCCGAAGGTTGCTCTCACTGAATCCCCAGTTCCCTCCGCGGCCTACCAAGCGCCTGCCATTGATCCAGATACGGAGATTTCCTCCATCAGCATTGTAGGTAAACAGACGCACGCCTGACTGGAACGAGAGGCTATGGCTGTCGCCGGCGCGCATCGTTACGGTGTAGAGATGGGGTTCTCCGTAGCCGTTCGGCCACCAGAACTTCGGATGCTCAAGTTCCAGATGCGTCGAGACAGGGAGCGTGCCGCCGGCCGGTACGGTGACTTCCTGCCGGAACGGAACACCGCCATAGCTGCCTTCCCACACGGTCCCGACGGGCTGGCCGGAGTCATTTACAAGTGTGGCTTCCAGATTTATCCGTACCCGTGTGGTGTCGATCTTCGGCGGCAGGGTTTCCAGCACGTTGAATCCAAAACTGACTTTCGGGTCCAGGATGCGAACGGGGCCGTAGCGCTCCAGCCGCACATCGTTCCAAATGCCCGTTTCACGGCCGCGGATGGTCGGGATCCAGTCCCATCCGATGGAGGCGTGGAAGGTGGGATTGTCGGCGCCCAGAATGCCGCCGTTGGTGGCGCAGCGTTCCTGCGTATTCTCTTTGGTCATACCGGGATGGTCCGGCGGATAAACGGTCACTTCCAGTACGTTCTCGTCGGCAAGCAGCGGCGTGATGTCGAACGAGGCGTCGGTGAAAGCGCCTTCAATGCGACCGACCTGCGTGCCGTTCAGCACGATGTCGGCCTTCCAGTTGATTCCGTCGAACTGTAGCCGGATGTGCTCGTCGGCCGTGCCGCTGCGCCAGCCTTCCGGTAATTTGAAGCAGGTACGGTACACGAACGGCGAAAGGAAGTATGAATCGCTGATATACAGTTGGTTGTCGCTGAAATTCGGATCCGGGAGGATACCGTTGTCAAGGTAACTCACCAGCACGGTACCGGGCACTGTCGCGGGAATCCAGGCCTTCGGATCGCCAACCTGTGACAGGCGGGCCAGTTTCCATCCGCAAGAGAGGTCGATATGATCGGCGTATACGGGATTTTCCGGCTCTTCCGCACGGACGGCGGCGGCTTTTTCGCCCAGCACTTCCATTTCCGTCAGCACATAGGGCTTGCCGTCGACCGATCTGTCGAGCAGCAGCCTCACCCAGCGGCCGTGGCCGCGCACCTTCAGGGTGTCGCAGCGCACCGCCTCGGAACCGTCGAGTACGGCGATGTCCCGCCACGATGTCGAATCTTTGCCGACCTGCAGCATGCCGCTGGCCGGTGCGTTCATCCAGTGCAGCACCACCTCTTCGAACCGCTGCGTTTCGTTGCCCAGATCGACCGCAATCCATTCCCGGCTGCCGGTCGCACTCACCCACGCGCTGTGGAAATGCTCCGAGGTAAGCATCGGCAGCAACTGCCCGTCGCGGTAGAAGAGCCAGGTCTGCCACACGATTCCGCTTGCTTGCGGGATATCCACCACGAAGCGCCATCCTTCCGGTGCCACACGCTGCGGCGCTTCCCATTCCAGATGGATGCCGCGCCCGGCATAATTGCCCTTGAACTCCCGCACCGGGATCCACCGGCCATCCGGATCCAGGCATTGCAGCTGCGCCGTATAGGCGGCCTGCCGGACGCCTTCCGGCAATGTGGCGGCCAGCGCCACCGTCACCCGGTCGACCGGTTCCGTGAAACCGTGCGTGCGCAGGGAAATCTCGGCTGAAGGGCCTTCCACGGCGACCGATGTCCATTCGCGCGGATCGAACAGCATGTCGTGTTCGCGTTTCGACAGCGGCGATCCGCCGTTGCCGCATACTTCTACCCAGCAGGCGGGCTGTGTCTCGACGATGCCGTCGACGGCCAGTTGGGCCGTGGCGTTGTAATCGATGGAACTGGAGTGCCAGGCGGGTCTCAGACGGGCTAGATTTGTCATAGGTTCGTTGGCGGAGCAGGCGCTCAGGGCGGCTGTCGACATCAGGAGTACGACGAGCCGCAGGAGGTTGGACGGAGCTTTCATACAGAAAGCGAAGATAGCAAAAAAAACGCTATATTTGAAGGTTGATCGATAATGAAAAACTACGCGATATGAAGAAGTTCGTCAAAATCCTGCTGCTGCTGGTCCTTGTTCTGGTCCTGGCCGTCACGCTCCTGTGGCAGGGTGAAATCCGCACCCTGCGTACGGTGAAACAGGTGGGTGGCAATCCCTATCTTTACACGATGACGTATCAGGCATCCTACGATCTGGACGACGTGATCGCGAAGGAGGTCGATACGAACGCCGAACTGCTGGATTATGTGGTCTCCCGCATCGGAAAGGGCATTCCGCTGAAGATCGGCAGTTCGCAGGTGGCCGATGAAAACGGCGAGCTCAAAACGTTCAGCTGCACCAGTTTCCAGGCGGCGCAGGCCGATGGGGACGGGTATTGGTTCGGCCGCAACTACGATTATTACAAGAACCCGACGCTGGTGACGTTTTCGCATCCGAAAAACGGCTATGCTTCGATCGGCGTGTCCGATATGTCTCACATCGGTTATGGGCTGGAGAAACTTCCGGCCGGATTCCTGAGCCGTGTCAACTGCCTTGCGGGCATTTACGCCCCGGTCGACGGCATCAACGAGAAGGGGCTCTGCACCTCGGTCATGGCGCTGCCGCATCAGGCTTCACAGCAGGACACGCCGAAAAACGACGTGGGTACGACGATGATCATGCGCCTGTGGCTCGACCGCTGTGCGACGGTGGAAGAAGCGCTTTCCCTGCTGGAAACCGTGGATGTCCGCCACGACGCGATGGTGGGAACCGGCTATCACTATATGGTCGCCGATGCGTCGGGCGATTGTGCCGTCGTCGAATTCGACAAGGACGACGCCTGGAAAACCATCATTGTCCGCAAGCAGCGCGACACAAGCTGTATGCTGGTGACCAATCATCTGCTGAATCCGAAGCATTATACCACCGAGCCCGACAGTGCCGTGGGGAATCCGCACAGCCGCAGCTGGTGGCGCTATGGGGTTGCCGGCGATTATCTTCGCAGCCACGGCGGTATCCTGACGATGGAACAGGCGCAGGAGTGCCTGGCGATGGTCCACTGGGTCGATCTGCCGATTCCCGGCGGCCAGGTCGAGGATACGCAGTACAGCAATGTGTACGACCAGCAGAATCTCACCCTGTCGCTCCGCAACTGGAACGACTACGCTACGACGCACACTTTTTCGTTGAAATAGGGAAGGCGCTTCAGTCGCCGCAGATCTCCTGCATCTGTTCGTGCAGCGAGACGATGTCGCCCAAAAGGTTGTAGAGCGCATCTTCCGAGAGTACGCCCCGCTTGAGATCCGTCGGGACGAAGCCGGCTTCGTCCATTTCGAAATCTTCCCGCCACGCGCCGCTTTCCAGATAATCCGTGAGGCGGTCGATATCCACTTTGACAGTTTCGTATTCGTCAAGAGCCTGCATCAGGGCACGGACGGCTGCTTCCGTGCGGTCGAACGCCGCTTCCATCGCAGCGATGCGCTGCAGGTTGAATTCATTCATTGTCATTTTTTTTGTAATATTGCAGGATATTCGAAAATCAAATATACAAAAAATATGAAAAAGATGGTTTTCTTATTAGCCGCAGCCGGGCTGGTGCTCGGTTCGTGCGGAACCAAACAGCCCGAAAAAGTGGCTGGTATCAACTACGATTATATGGACACGACGGTCAAGCCGGGCGACGATTTCGCACAGTACTCCACGGGGCACTGGGGCGATTTCAACCCGCAGCCGCCGGAGTATCCTTCCTGGGGCGCTTTCACGAAACTCCGTGAAGACAATACCAAGACCCTGGCCGGCCTGATCCAGGGACTCGCCGCCCAGGACAATGAAAAGGGCAGCATCGCCCAGAAGATCGGCGACCTCTACAATATGGCCATGGATTCCACGCGGCTGAACGCCGACGGCGCTGCGCCGCTGAAGGCCCACCTGGCCGAGATCGACGCTATCAAGACCCGCGGAGACCTGTTTAAATACTGCGCCAAAGAGCACGACAACCTGCTTTTCAGCATGTACGTGGGCGCCGATGAGAAAGATTCCAAGAACAACATCGTCTCCATCGGCCAGGGCGGCCTGACCCTGCGCAACAAGGAGTACTATTCCTCCAAGGATCCGCAGAACGTGAAGGTCCGCGAAGCCACGAAGGAGCATATGAAGAACCTCTTCGTGCTGGCCGGTTATCCGGAGAAGGAAGCGGCCGCCAAGGTCGCCCGCATCTGGGCCCTCGAGACCGAGCTCGCCGCCACGCACTACTCGATGGAAGAGCAGCGTGTTCCCGAGAAGAACTACCACAAGATGAGCGTCGACGAACTGATGAAGCTCTGCAAGCCCTTCGACTGGAAGACCTATCTGAAGGATTACCGCTACGACAAGACCGATGTCGTGGACCTCGGCCAGCCCGAACCGGTGGCCAAGGCCTGCAAGATGCTGATGACCACGCCGCTCGAGACCCTCAAGGACGTCTATCGCTGGCAGATCATCAGCGGAGCCTCCTCGCTGCTGTCCGACGACTTCATCCAGGAGAACTTCGAATACAGCCGCAAGATCTACGGCACCCAGGATATCACCCCGCGCTGGAAGCGTGCGGTTGGCCTGGTGGACGGCCTGATGTCCGACGCCGTGGGCCAGATGTACGTGGAGAAATACTTCCCCGCAGAGGCCAAGGCCGAGATGACCGACCTGGTCGGCAAACTCCAGAAATCGCTGGGCGAACGGATCAAGGCCCAGGAATGGATGACCGAAGAGACCAAGGCCAAGGCCCTCGACAAACTTGCCGCCTTCACCGTGAAGGTGGGCTATCCCGACAAGTGGGACGACCTCACCCCGCTGGTGATCGATCCTGAAAAGTCGCTCTATGAGAATGCCCGCGCCGCCACCGAGTTCTACTGGAACCTGAACTACGGCAAGCGCTACAACAAGCCCGTCGACAAGGACGAGTGGCTGATGCCCGCCCAGATGGTCAACGCCTACTACAACCCGACGACCAATGAGATCTGCTTCCCGGCAGCCATCCTGCAGCCGCCGTTCTTCGATTTGAATGCGGACGCCGCCGCCAACTATGGCGCCATCGGCGTGGTGATCGGCCACGAGATGACCCACGGCTTCGACGACCAGGGCCGCCTCTACACAAAGGAAGGCAATCTCGAGAACTGGTGGACCGAGGCTGACGCCGAGGGCTTCAAGAAGCCTTGCGACGCGATGGTCGAGTACTTCAACAGCCTCTGGGTGATTCCGAACGACCTCCACGCCAACGGCGCGCTCACCCTGGGTGAGAACCTGGCGGACCACGGCGGCCTGAACATCTCCTACAACGCCTTCCAGATGTGGCAGAACGAGAACGGCCGCCTGAAAGACGACAACGGCCTTACGCCTGAGCAGCGCTTCTTCCTGGCCTATGCCAACGTATGGGCCGGTACCACCTCCGAGGAGATGCTCCGCTACAATACCATGATGGACGTGCACTCCGTGCACTATCTCCGCATCAACGGCGCCCTCGCCCAGTGCGACTACTGGTACGACGCCTTCAACGTGCAGCCGGAGGATGCTATGTACGTGGCTCCCGAAAACCGCGTGAAAGTCTGGTAGCGATCCTATGAAACGGAATACTTTCCTCTGCATCCTGCTGCTGGTGCTTTTTTCCGCATCCGCCTGGGCCCAGCGTGTTCCGATGTCGCCGCAGTACTGCCCCGTACCGCCGGTCGACAGCACGCTGGTCCGCGGCGAAGCGGCACGTGACAACCTCTGGCCTGGCTTCGGGACGGGTTCCCGCCGCCAGGCTGATATGGATGCCGCGACTGCTTTCAAACTCGTTGACATTGCCGGCGTCACCCTGACCGGCGTCGGTGTGATCGGTGTTGCGGCGACGGCGCTCCAACAGGGGATGCGTTCCAATGCCGTACTCAGCGGCCGTTCGAATGTGCCGTATTTCGTGTTTGGCGGTATTGCTGCAGCGGGCGTGGCTACGCTCACCACATCGCGGATCCTGGCTGTCAGGAAGGCACGCGCCTACGATGCGGTGGTCTTTCCGACCGCCGTGCCAGGCGGTGCCGGCCTGGCGCTCAGTCTGCAGTTCTAGGAGTTTCCCCGCTTAGAAGCGGTAGCACAGCGCGAGGCGGGACTGCCATTCCTGTGCACCGAAACGATGGAATTCCGGGTCCGAACGTTTTGACTTGTTGAACGATACCATCTGATTGACCATTCCGCTCAGGCCGATCGTCCAGCGTGCACCCCAGCGGTAATAGAGCCCGGCGCGCGCCGTCCCCGTGAAAGCAAGACGGCCCATCGGATGCTTGGTGCGTATCTTTTCTTCCAGCGTCCGGTAAGTGGAGGAATCGAAAAAAGTCCACATCGGTACGGCCGATGCGTGGATCAGCCAGTGTTCCTGTCCCAATACCAGATTGTAACCGTAACCCGCGCCGAGGGAGAAGCGGTGGTAGAAGATGGTCGGAACTGCGAGCAGCGACTCGATCGAGGTGTGGCGCGAAAAGATGACGTCGCGTCCTGCGGCGAACACGTCCCAAACTGTCCACGATGCACCGGCAATGATGCTTCCGGCGCTCCGTCGCTGGATATTCGACTGCTTCATCGCGGCGCCTAAAGAGAAATTCGAATTGAAATTATAGAGCAGATCGAGGTTGCTTGCAATCAGGGTCAGGTCGTCTCCGTCGCTGGCAATGATCTTTGTGTCGGGCAGGGTAACCTGGCCGATCAGGTTGTTGGTCGCCCGGAGACTGTACTCAAAACTGAAGTGCCTGCCGTAGCTCGAAAGGCCGAAGTCGAAGCCGAGGGTTTTCCCCAGTCCCTTCGAATAACTCAGGGCCACCCCGCGGTAGCCCAGGCTGATGCCGACACGGTTGCTCATTCCGGAAGAAAGATGGATGTCGCCCAGGCCTTGCGTCGTAATGCGCATTCCGGCCGTGTTGCCGAACAAGCGCACGTCCCAGCGGTAAGGGTATGGGTGTACGAAGCTCGTGTCGAGTTTCGCCGTGGCTTTGTCGGCCCGCATCTGGAAGAAGCCGTCCAGGTCCCGCAGGAAACTGTCGCGCTGCTGGGCGGATGCGGCGCTGGCAGTCAGCAGCAAGAAGAAGAACAGGATTTTTTTCATTTTTCGGGCTTTGCTGAGACAAAAATAACGAAAAACCCCGAAAATGCATTATTTTTGTTGCTTGTACTAAAACCGATTTTCGATGAGAAAAACCATCATATTCTTCATCGTTCTCTTTTTTGCGTCCCTGGGCGCTGTCTTTGCACAGCAACCGGACAGTCTCCTTGTGTGGGAGATGAACGAAGAGCACGACGATTCCGATTCGACGATGATGCTGGTCCGTCCGATGGACACGCTCGACACTCCCGACAAGTATGTGAAGATCGTTTTGTTCAACGACCACACCTGGGACTATATCGAACTGGAACGTCCTGAGATTGACACCACCGGCCTGTTCGAGGACTGGGACATCGAGTCGATCCACGCCTATCGCGACATCAAGATAGCCGACCTGCCGGAATCCGTCGACCTGCTGCTGATCGACTCCGGCCATCGTTTCGTGGCACCGATCATCGGACGGCGCAGTTCCACTTTCAAATACCGGAAAGGCCGTCCGCACAACGGGATTGACATCCCCTTGCGTGTAGGTGATACCATCCGCAGCCCGTTTGACGGCGTGGTGCGTTATGTGGGTGGCGGCAAAGCCACGGGCGGTTACGGCAACTTGATCGTGGTGCGTCATCCCAACGGACTGGAGACCTATTACGGACACCTGTCCGAACGTCTGGTCATGGAGAATGACCTGGTGGCCGCCGGCGAGCCCATCGGCCTTGGCGGCAGTACGGGCCGCAGCACCGGTCCGCACCTGCATTTCGAGACGCGCTATATGGGAAAGCCGTTCGATCCGGAACGCGTGATCGATTTCGACAGGGGCACGATCCGCGACACGATGCTGACCCTGAAACGGCATTATTTCAATGTCGGGTCCCACTACGGTATGACCGACAAGCAGTCGAAGGCCGTGACGGATGCCGTGTACTACAAGGTCAAGAAGGGAGACACGCTGGGCAAGATCGCTCAGAAACATCATACGACGGTCAACGCGATTTGCCGGCTTAACGGTATTTCCTCCAAGAAGGTGCTTAGGATCGGGCAGCGGCTCCGCGTCCGCTAGAAGCGTCACGTCCGGTTTGACCGGACGCCTATTCCGGTTCTTCGATGGTCAGGAAGCGTTCCGGACCGAGACATCCGAGAGCACGGTCGATGACCGTGCTCTTTTTTTCGTCTTTCACGTTGCCGTAGATGTAAAGCAGCGATTCCAGGTATAACGTCAGCATGGCCGACTCGTCGCGGCGGCGGAAAGCGCTCTTGTCGATCTGGAGCCCGGTGGCCTTGATGAAGGCGTTCAGACGGTCTTCCGGGAAAAGGTCGCCGCCGCGGTATAGATTGATATAGAACAGCGCGTGTCCGTGCTCCACGTAAACCGGGACGAAACCGCCCGGGAAACAGAGCAGCTCCACAGGCAGACCCGCTTCCTGGCAGATCATCAGATAGATCAGGGCAAGCACGAAAGGATTGCCGCCGCGCGTGCGGAGCGCGCCGTCGAGCAGGGCGTATCTCGGGTCCTTGAGCTGCACATCGTAGAGCGAGAAGCGGAGCCGGTGGAAAAAGATATGGTTGAGGATGCGGATGTTCTCCACGCCGGTGCGCTGATCCGACCCTTCGGCGAGATATTCCTGCGAGCAACGGAAGAACTGGTCTTCGAAGCGTTCGCGCTGCAGGGTATAGTCGAGCATCGAACTGATGATCCAGCCGCCTTCCAGCAGCGAGAGCGGGCCGGGTGTCCGGGTGGTGAAGGTACGGAAATCCTCGATGCGGAACTCCGTGTTGAGCTGCTGTGCCCGTGTCTCGATGGCGGCTTTGCGGACAGGATCGGCTTCGCGTTCCAGGCGGTTGCGGAGCGAGCGGATGATCTCCGGGCCGTAGGAGGCGAGCCGGTTGTCCACCAGTTCCGTCACCACGGTGTCACGGTCGTCGAGCAACGCGACGATGGATTCGAGTTCCTCGGGATCGATGGACATCGGATCAGGCGATAAGGGTATCGAGGACGCGCTCGAGCAGCTGCTTCATGAGCGGCAGATAGTCGGGGTTGCTTTCCTTGACGTGGCGGTTGGCGATGGCCAGGCACACGGTGGCGGCTTCGTGGCCGAGCAGGCGCGCCATTCCGGCCAGGGCGGAGCTTTCCATTTCGATGTTGGTCACGCGGTAGCCCTTGTAAGAGAAGCTTTCCAGTTTCTCAATGAGGTCGGGCATGGTGAGGGCCATGCGGACGGAGCGTCCCTGCGGGCCGTAGAAGCCCGGAGCGGAGACTGTCATGCCCTTGACCGTCCAGTCCTGCAGTTTCTCGATGAGCTTTTCGCTGGAGCGGACGAAGTAGGGGTGGGCAAACCGCTTGGGCCAGTTCATATGTTTGACGAACGCCGCTTCGAAATCGGCCAGGTTGATGGACTCGCCGTCGCGGTACCAGTTCAGGACCCCGTCGAAGCCGATGGAGATGTGGCTCAGGATGTAGCTGCCGAGCGGGATGTCGGGCTGCGCGGCGCCGCAGGTGCCGATGCGCAGCAGGGTAAGCGCGCGGTGTTCCTTCTTGGGAAGGCGGGTCTTGAAATCGATGTTGGCCAGGGCATCGAGCTCGGTCATCACGATGTCGATGTTGTCGGTGCCGATGCCGTGGGAGAGGGCCGTGATCCGGTGGCCGTGGTAGGTGCCGGTGATGGTGTGGAATTCACGCGACTGCTTGTCGACCTCGATGGTGTCGAACATCTTTCCGACCAGCGTCACGCGGCCCGGGTCGCCCATCATGACGACGAGGTCGGACAGGTCTTCGGGTAGGATATGGAGATGGAACACGGAACCGTCATCGTTGATGATTAGTTCAGAGCTGGGGATAGGTTTATCGTTCATTGCAGGTAGGTTTAAAAAACAAATATCGAAAAAAAACCGTAAATTCACAAGTCCAAAACACCGGCTTATGCGTATCAGACCTTCCATATACGTTTCTTTTGTTTTTCTTGTCCTGCTGGCGGCGGGCTGCCAGTCCGCTCCGGCTCCGTACGGCGCCTGTCCGACACCCGCTCAGGTAGCCTGGCAGCAGATGGAGATGAATATGTTCTGCCACTTCGGTCCCAATACGTTCACGGGGGCAGAGTGGGGAAGCGGCGCCGAGCCGGAGGATGTTTTCAATCCTTCGGACCTGGACTGCGGCCAGTGGGCGGCTACTGCGCGCGCGGCCGGTTTCCGGGGTATCATCGTCACGGCAAAGCATCACGACGGCTTCTGTCTATGGCCTTCTCCCGAGAGCCGGCACACCGTGGCGCAAAGCCGCTGGCGCGATGGCCGGGGTGATGTGCTGCGCGAACTGTCCGATGCCTGTGCCGCCGAAGGCCTCCGTTTCGGTATCTATATTTCACCTTGGGACCGGAACGATCCGCGTTACGGGTCTCCTGCCTATAACGACGCGTTCGTCCATACGCTAGAGAGTGTGCTTGACGGCCGCTACGGGCCTGTTTTCGAACAGTGGTTCGACGGGGCGTGCGGGGAAGGGCCGACGGGCCGGAAGCAGGAATACGACTGGCAGCTGTTCAACGGTACGGTCGCCCGGCTGCAGCCGCAGGCTGTGATTTTCAGCGATGTGGGACCCGGTTGCCGCTGGGTGGGCAATGAACGGGGACACGCCGGACGCACCAACTGGTCGACGCTCGAGGTGGAAGGTTTCACTCCGGGTGCCGGCAGCCCGCCTGTACAGGTGCTTGGCGAAGGTACTCCCGGCGCGTCGCACTGGGCCGCTGCCGAGACCGATGTTTCCATCCGGCCCGGTTGGTTCTGGCGGGCGTCGGAAACGGAAAAAGTAAAGAGCGTACGGGAATTGATGCAGATCTATTACGAAAGCGTGGGACGCAATTCGCTGCTGCTGCTCAACGTCCCGCCCGATACGAGCGGCCGCATCGACACGGTCGATTCACTGCGGCTGATGGAATTCCGCGCAGCCCTCGATTCCGTCTTTGCCGACGACCTGGCGGCCGGTGCGACGGTTTCCGGTCCGTCGCGCGGCCGCGGTTTCGCGCCCGCCAACGTACTTGGAACCGACTACGACCGCTACTGGGCGATGCCTGACGGTGAAACGGCTGCGGTGCTGACACTCTCGCTCGACGGCAAAAAGACCTTCAACCGCGTGCTCCTGCAGGAATACATCCCGCTCGGCCAGCGTATCAGCGCCTTTCATATCGAAGCCCTCACGGACGACGGCTGGCGGGAGATCGCGCGTGAGACGACTGTCGGCTACAAGCGCATCGTCCTGACCGAAACGGTCTCGGCTACGGCGCTCCGTGTGGCCGTCGACGAAGCATTGGCCTGTCCCACGCTCACGCGCGTCGCTCTCTACTGCGATTCGATCTTTTGATTATCTTTGTGTCACTATGTGGAAGAAACCTCACAACTGGCTGATTGCCGCCGCTGCGCTGCTGATTATCGTCCTTTTGGGCCTGAATGTCTGTCACGCCGTGAATCCCGAGACGGGACAGTCGTATGACGTCCGCTTCGTGGACAGGCTTGTCTATATCCTTTTTATCGTCCTGTCGTTCATCCTTTCCGACGTGACGCTGCTCGCGGCGAAGAATCCGTTCCACCAGGTCTTCATCGCCCTGACCAACGCGTTCGTACTGCTGGGCTTCCAAGCCTGGATCCTCATCGATTTTTTCACCACGAAACTGCAGACCGGCCTGCGGATGTCATCGGTCTATACCCTTTCCGTCGGAGCGTTCTTCCCGCTGATGGCCGTCATCCTGCTGGCTGTTGCCGTCAAGATGGCCGCCGACGAAGGGACCGCGCAGCGTATCGCACGCGCCCTCAATTCGCGGCGCAAAGACGGTTGACGAACTGGAAGATCACCTGCGTGCGTTTGCGCAGGAGCGGATAGTCGATGATGGCCGGCGTATCGGTTTTCTTGTAGGTATGTTCGTGGAAAGCCGAGGTGAAGAGCACGGCCGGAATGCCGGCCCGCGCAAACGGGTGTTGGTCGCTGCTCTCGTACATCATCTTGGCGAAATTCCGGCTGCCGTAGAAGGTCAGGTCGAGATCCATCTTGTAGAGCGTCCGTGAACAGATGTACGACAGGTAGCCCTGATAACTGTCGGGCAGGGTGTTCTCGCCCAGGACGATGAGATATTCGCGGTTGCGGCGCGGAGGCACCAGGTCGGTCCCCAGCATGTCGATATTGACCATCGCGGTGATATTCTCTTTGGGGATGTCAAGGTGCCTGACGAAATAGCGGCTGCCCGCCAGGTCGAGTTCCTTTCCGTCGAAAGCCACGAACAGCAGGTTCTTGCGGGGCCCGATCCCGTCGGCCTTCATCGCACAGAACATACGGGCCAGGGAAAGCAGGGCCGTGACGCCGGAGGCATTGTCGTCGGCTCCGGGATAGACAGTATGGCCCAGCCGGCCAAGATGGTCGTAGTGGGCGCCTATGATGATATACTCGTCGCTGGGTTCGAGGGCAGGCAGCAGGCCCACCACATTGCGCACGGCAATGGAATCCGCATGGCGGAAACTCTGCGTATAGTTCCAGTGCCAGGGCTTGAGTCCGGCGGCACGGAACTGCTCTACGAGGAAGTGTTCGGCCAGTTCCTTGCCCCTGGTTCCCGAGGCGCGGCCTTCTGTCAGCGGATGTGCCAGGTATTCGAGCATCGCCTCCTGCTGCGCGACGCCGACGACATTTTCATAGCCGCTCCGGCGCCACTGCGCGGACGCTTGCGGAACCTGAAGAATCAGGAAGAACACGAGCAGGGACAGGATGGCACAACTTTTATTCATTTGCTTTCAATTGCTGCGCAAAAATAGTAATTTTGCAAAGATGTTCAAAAAGGGCTTCATTATCCTCCTGCTGCTGGTTGTCTCCCTGGGGACGGCACGTGCCCAATATGACCTCGACCATTTCTATTATAATGGCCGGCAATCGCTCATCGACGGGAAATATGCCCAGGCCATCGAGAGTTTCAACATCCTGGCCCATCTCGACAGCACGATTTACGAGGCCTATTTTTTTCGCGGCATCGCCAAATACAATCTTGGCGATTTCGTGGGAGCGCAGCGTGACTTCGACCGTACGCTGCACTTCAATCCGATTTATACGCCGGCCTATCACTACCGCGCCATCACGCTGAGCCGTATCGGGAAGTACGACGATGCACTCAAGGACCTGGAGGAGGCCGTCGACTTGCGGCCGGGCTACACCGGCCTCTATTTCAGCCGGGGCGTGACCTATTTCCTCTCGCAGCAGTTCGACAAGGCGGTCAAGGATTTCAATACGTTTATCCGGAAACAGCCCAGGGAAGGCGACGCCTATCTCAACAGGGGAGCCTGTTATCTCTATCTGAACGATACGGTCAAGGCGCTGGAAGATTACAACAAGGCCATTTCACTCAACCGCTTCGATCCGGAAGGCTATGTGCGCCGTTCACGCGTCTATGCGATGCAGGAGAAGACCGATGCGGCCATCCAGGACCTCGACGTGGCCCTGCGTCTCGACAGCACCAATACCTACGCCTTTTTCAACCGGGCCATACTGAAGTATGACAAGCGGGACATCGCCGGGGCGCTTGCGGATCTCAACCGTGTGCTGGATGAGGAGCCGGGCAATGCGCTTACTCTTTACAACCGGGCTCTGATCTATGCCCAGGTCGGGGATTACCGCGCTGCGCTGGACGATTACGACCGCGTGCTCAACATCAATCCCAACAATGTGCTGGCCTATTTCAACCGTGCCGCCGTGTTTATGGAACTGGGCCGCTATCGCGATGCGATGGACGACTATTCGCAGGCTATCAACCTGTATCCCGACTTCGCCAAGGCTTATATGAACCGTTCGTATGCCAAGAGCCAGCTCGGACAGTTCACCTCGGCGAAGCAGGACTATGACATCGCCCAGCGAAAAGTCCGTGAATACCAGGCGATGACGGCCGATTCGACCGGACATGCCGCCTTTGCCGACACCGCCCGCAAATACGACCGCCTGCTCGCCCTTGACGCCGATTTCGCGAAGAAGGATTTCGACAACGAACTGTTGCAGTACCGCGATGTGGACATCCGTCTCAAGCCGCTCTATAAGGTACAGCCGGCCGACAGCGTGGCGGGATACTCGTCGATCTCCCGCAAGGTCGAGGATGCCGTGCTCGACGCATTCATCGCAAAGAGTCCGCTGGCCGTGAAGTTCTCGGCCGACGCGAAATCCACGCTGCGCGACCCGGTCCGCGCACGCGAAGCGGTGAACCGCAGCATACGTGCCGACCGCAGCAGCGAGAACCTGTTCGCCAAGGCCCTGGTCGAGGCGGAGAACCGTCAGTTCAATACGGCGCTGGTCTGTTACGACGAGGCCATCGGGAAATCGCCCGAGACCTTCTTCTACTACATCAACCGCGGGGCCCTGCAGGCCGAGATGATCGATTTCATCTCCTCGATCGAAAACAATGTGCAGGTGCTTACCCTCGACAATTCAAACACTGTCAAGACCCGTGTGCAGGACCAGGTGACCCGCAGCTACGACTATACTCCGGCCATCCACGATATGACCCGGGCGGCCGAACTCAATCCCGATTTCCCTTATACTTACTATAATCTCGGAAACCTGTACTGCCTGTCGAACGACCTGCCAGAGGCCATCGTGCAGTACAGCCGGGCCATCGACATTTTCCCTTATATCGGCGAAGCCTTCTATAACCGGGGTCTTGTGCTGATCTATCTGAAAGACAAGGAAAAAGGATGCATCGACCTGAGTACGGCCGGTGAGCTGGGCATCCAGGATGCCTACAGCGTCATCAAAAAATACTGTAAATCCGAAGAAGAACTCTAAACTTATCATCTACTGCTATGTGGCTCTGGGCTGCGGTTGGTTCCGCCATTCTGCTGGGTATCTACGACGTCTTCAAGAAACAGGCTTCGACCCGCAACGACGTCCTTCACATTCTCCTTTATGCGACTGCTCTTTCGACCGTCCTGCTCTCGCCTTTCATCATTGCCTCGGCTTTCGGGACAGGCTGGTTCGAAGGCACGGTGTTCGACGTGTCGCGGGGCAGCCTCCGCGACCATTTGCTGGTGCTGCTCAAGTCGGCCATCGTGTCGGTATCGTGGATCACGGGCCTGATGGGGCTCAAGAATCTGCCCATCACGACGGCGGGCACGATCAAGGCTTCCCGGCCCGTTTTCGTGCTCATCGGCTCTATCCTGATTTTCGGCGAGCGGCTGAACCTGTGGCAGTGGGTGGCCATCATCGTCGCGATGTTCGCCCTGTGGCTGCTGGGTCATACGAGCAAGAAGGAAGGGGTGGATTTCGTCCGCAACAAATGGATTTTCTGTATGTGGGTCGCCGTCATCACGGGTGTGATCAGCGCACTGATCGACAAACACCTGATGGCGTCGATGGAACCGATGTTCGTCCAGGGCTGGTGCAATTTCTACATTGCGCTGATCATGGCGGCCATCGTCCTCTTCGGGCGTTTCGCCAAGCGGAGTTACTATCAGCCCTATAAGCACGACTGGGCCATCTGGCTCATCGCCCTGTTTATCACGGCATCGGATTTCCTGTACTTCCTTTCGCTCCACAGTTCCGGTTCGATGCTGTCGGTCGTCTCGATGCTGCGCCGCAGTTCGGTGATCATCACCTTCGTCTTCGGCGCCATCCTGTTCAAGGAGAAGAACCTGCGTTCGAAGGGTCTTGCGCTGCTGATCCTGCTTATCGCCATGACGATCCTGGTGTTCAGTTCCCGATGAAACGCTTCCTGTCCCTGCTGGTCCTGACGTTCGCGTTTTCTGTCTCCGCAGGGGCGCAGATCCGCTATTTCAATCCGGTCCTTCACTTGGATTACAGCGATCCCGACGTGTGCCGGGTGGGGGAGGACTACTATATGACGGCTTCGTCGTTCAACTGCTTTCCGGGGCTGCCGGTTCTGCATTCACGCGACCTGGTGAACTGGACGCCGGTCGGGGCGGCGCTGACCGGTTATGGGGAGGATTTCCGTACTTCGGTCCAGCACGCCAACGGCGTCTGGGCCCCGTCAATCCGCTATCACGACGGCTGGTTCTACATCTTCTGCGGCGATCCCGACCGGGGTATTTTCATGGTCCGGACGCAGGATCCGCGCGGCCGTTGGGAAGATCCCGTCTGGGTGGTCCGCGCCAAAGGCTTCATCGACCCCTGCCCGCTCTGGGACGAAGACGGCCGCGCCTGGCTGTCGCACGCAGCCGCCGGCTCCCGCGCCGGCCTTAAAAGCGTAGTGTTCGTGGCGCCGATGTGTCCCGACGGGACGCGTCTGCTGGGCCCGTCGCGCATCGTCTATGACGGGCACCACACGCAGCCCACGATTGAAGGGACGAAGTTCTACAAACGGGACGGTTATTATTACATTTTCGCTCCTGCCGGCGGCGTCAAGACCGGCTGGCAGACCGTGCTGCGCTCCCGCCATCCCCTCGGCCCCTATGAGGAACGCATCGTAATGGCATCCGCCCCGGGCACGATCAACGGCCCGCACCAGGGCGGCTGGGTGGAATCGCCCTCCGGTGAAAGCTGGTTCCTCCATTTCCAGGACAAGGGAGCCTACGGACGCATCGTCCATCTCCAGCCGATGACCTGGCTTGATGACGGCTGGCCTCTCATCGGCGAAGACCCTGACGGCGACGGCATCGGCCAGCCCGTCAAATCCTGGAGAGCCCCTTATGGCATCCCTAATGCCGTCCAGACCGCCGCCGACGCCCTGCCCGGCTCTGACGTCATGCCCGGCTCCGACCGGGCATCTCCCGGCCCCTACGGCCTGCCGCTCGATTGGCAGTACCCCGCCGTACCCTCGCCGTATTGGCATTATGCCCTGCCGGGAGGAGGAATCCGGCTTTATTCTGCAGAGCAGGCGAATAAGTGGCCGGATTGGCGGCAGATGAAGAATCTGCTGTTGCGGAAATTCCCGGCCGAACGGTTTTTTGTTGCGGCTAAACTCGTGTTCCATCCCAACCCCCAACTGGACGAAAGGCAGGAATCGGCGGGTTTCCTCGTTTCCGGCGACGAACTGGCGGGTTTCAACCTGGAGTCCGCCAGGGAAGGTGCCCGGCTGCACTATTTCGTCAGTCGTCCGGAGGGTGACAAGGTAGTGGATGAGGTTGAAGAAGAAACCGCCTGGATTCCGTACGATGGAAACCGCGAAGCGACGTTATGGGTTCGTCTGGAGGTCCGGGCGAAGAATCCCGCGACTACATCTCCCGACGTAGTCACGATACCTGTTCCCGATGCCATCTGCCGTTTCTATTATAGTCTGGACGGGAAACAATATGCTGAAGCCGGCGCGCCTTTTACAGCCAGGCCGGAGCAATGGATCGGATCCAAATTCGGATTCTTCTGCAACCGCTATGCCCCGAAGAACGACGCCGGCTGGCTTGACATCCTCGACCTGCGGGTCGTCCCGGAATATGATCCGCTGGAAGGGTTCAACTATGACGAAGCGGAGGTTCCCGAATACGAATTGCCCGAATTGCTGCGGCTCTCGAACGGCAATCCGGTAAAGGACGTCAGAACCTGGGAAAAACAACGTCGGCCGGAGTTGCTCAAACTCTTTGAGGAACAGATGTATGGCATTGCCCCGGCGGCGCCGGCCGCATTGCATTTCCGCCTCTTGTCGGAAGATCCGTCGGCCTTCGACGGACTGGCGACCCGAAAGGAGGTGAAAGTCTGTTTCGACGAAGCCGAAACGGAATATCTGACGCTGCTGCTATATGTCCCCAACAGGCAGCCCGGCTCCTCGCTCAAACGCCGGGCGCCGGCTCCCTGTTTCCTGGGCATCAACTTTTTCGGCAACCATACCACGTCGACCGATCCGGATGTCTCGTTTCCCGACATCTGCCGCTACCGTACCGATTTTAAACTTGACCCCCGCGGTTCCCAGTCACGGCGCTGGCCCATCGAGACCATCCTCGGGCGCGGCTACGCCGTAGCCACCTTCTGCTGTGAAGATGTCGACCCCGACGTTGACGACGGCTTCCGCAACAGTGTCCACGGCCTGCTCGGACCTGAGCTGCGTTCGGACAGTGACTGGGGCACCCTGGCGGCCTGGGCCTGGGGCCTTTCCCGCGCGCTGGACTATCTGCAGACGGATCCTGACATTGCCGGCGACCGCGTGGCGGTCTTCGGCCATTCCCGGATGGGGAAGGCCGCATTATGGGCTGGCGCCCGCGACCCCCGCTTCGCGATGGTCATCTCCAATGCCTCCGGCTGCGGCGGTGCGGCGCTTTCGCGCCGCCACTACGGCGAAACCCTCCGCCGCATCAACATCCGTTTCCCGCATTGGTATTGCGGCAACTTCCACCGCTACGGCGACAACGAATCGGAGATGCCCTTCGACCAGCACGAACTCCTGGCCCTCATCGCCCCGCGCCCGCTATATATCGAAAGCGGCAGTGAGGACCGCTGGTCCGACCCCTACGGTGAATATCTCTCGCTCATCGCCGCCTCACCGGTCTACCGTCTCTACGGCTTCGACATCTTCACCGACCCTCAGCTACCGCCCGTCGAAACCCCGCAGACCAAGGGCCGTACCGGCCACCACATCCGTGCCGGCAAGCATGAAATCCTCCTCTATGACTGGCAGCAATACCTCGCCTTTGCCGACCGCCTCCTTTGACTTATAAAACAATAATTATACTATGAAAGAGATCGACTACAAGGATTTGCGCTTCAATCCGTTCACTCTCGTCGGTGACGAATGGATGCTCATCACCGCCGGCAACCCGCAGACGGGATGCAACACGATGACTGCCTCCTGGGGACACCTCGGCTCGTTGTGGGGCCACGACGACCCGACGGCCGTGGTATACATCCGTCCGTCGCGCTACACCAAGCAATTCGTCGATCGCGAAGACCATTTCACGCTCTGCGTCATGAATGCGTCTTTCAAACCCCAGATGGGCTATCTCGGCAGCGTCTCCGGCCGCGACGAAGACAAAATAGCCAAAACCGGCCTGACCCCCGTCTATGCTGACAACTCCGTCTATTTCGCCCAGGCCAAACTGGTCCTGATCTGCCGCAAGGTCTACCACGCCCAGCTGCAGGAATCCGGCTTCCTCGACCCGTCCATCCTCGAAAACAACTACCCCCATCGCGACTTCCACACCCTCTACGTCGGACGCATCGAAAAAGTCCTCGTCCGCGACGAAGAATACCTGAAATAAACTCTTTGTCCGGGCTGGCTAGTAGTAGTCGACGTTGTAGCGGGTGAGGATGTCCATGTGCATGAAGTTGTCCTTTTTCTGGGGCAGCTTCCGGCGGAGGATGTATTCGGCGAGGGCTTCGATGGCCAGGCGCATCTGTTCGTCGGGGTGCTGGGCGATGAGGCAGGAGACAGTGCCGTCGCGCAGGGCGTCCATATTGGCTTTGAGGTTGTCGAAGCCGACGACGCGGCGCTGGGAATCGGGATGGCTCAGCAGCCAGGGTACCAGCAGGTGGATGCGGGAGTTGAACATCACGATGTGCCGGGTGCCGGGATGCTCCCGGAACCAGGCGTCGAGCGCGCCTTCGATGCTGTCGGGATCGTTGGGGTCGATGAAGACATTGCCCAGGATGCAGTCGGGGCTGTGCTCCAGCATATAGTCGACGAAGCCGGCGCGGCGGTTGATCGTCGGGTCGGACTGCTGATTCCGGTCGCGGCGGATACGGACGATCAGTGCGCTCGGGACGGCGAAGCCGCCCGTGAGCTGGTCGGCGCACAGGTATCCGCTCTTGTAGAGGGGCATGCCGAAGTAAGCCAGGTAGCCGTCGGTTTCTGGCTTGGAATCGATGTAGGCGAAAGGAATGCCGTGCTCGCGCAGCTGCGCGGCGAACAAGTCGGTCTCTTCCTGGAAGAGGGGTGCGATGACGACGCCGGACGGGCCGGCTTCGAGCACCCGGGCGCAGGCGGCGCGGAACGATTCGATGTCGTACTGGTCGTATTCGAAATGCTGCATCCGGACGCCGAGGGTGCCCACCGACTCGGCGGCCTTTTCAATGCCGCCGGCGGCCAGTTCCCAGAAAGTGCCCGGTTCGTGGGCGGGAATCAACACGGCCACCAAGTGGTGCTGCCCCTTGGCAAGCAGGGAGGCGTAGACGTTGGGCTCGTAGCCCAGCTCCTCGATGGCGGCCATCACTTTGTCGTAACTCCGGCGGGAGACCTCCCCACGATGGTGCAGCACGCGGTCGACCGTGCCTTTTGAAAGACCGGTACGACGGGCGATGTCGAGGATCGTTATTTTCTCGTTCTGGGCCATTCCGTAGTTTTCCGGATGCAAGTCTAAGCAAAAAAATCCAATTCCGCAAGAAAATCGTGTACGATAACGGGGGGTTGTTGATAACTCGTATAAAGTGTTGATAATTATTTCCGTTACCGTGCACGGAAATAAAAAACTTTTTTTACATTTGTAGTCGATAAGAAACATCCTGTCGCGCCACCATGAGAAAATGCCTCTTCTTCGCCGTCCTGCTCGCCCTGGCCACCGCCTGCACCGGCGGTTCCACCGATAAGCTCGACGCCCTCTACGAAGGCCTTCCCTTTACTATGCCGCGCGTGTCCCTTCCGTCGATTCCTGCCCGTGAAGTCGCCCTGACCGACTTCGGCGGCGTGGGCGACGGTGTCACGCTCAACACCGACGCCTTTGCCAAGGCCATCGCCGCCCTCTCCGAAAAAGGCGGCGGCCGCCTCGTGGTGCCGGCCGGCATCTGGCTCACC
>JAEEGJ010005846.1_pt1 | contig 37888 bp, 41 predicted proteins | sample 8958761 | NCBI WGS metagenome assembly JAEEGJ01 (sample SAMN16246546, study PRJNA631951) | gut metagenome | biome: gut microbiome; feature: rumen; material: RS-attached | host: Bos | place: Iran: Karaj | collected 2018-10
CTCAGATCGAAAAAGTTCTTGCAAGCTATGGAATTTCTTCCCTTGAAGAAGCTGAAAAGATCACAAAGGACGCAGGTCTTGATGTTTACCACATGGTAGAAAAAATTCAGCCTATTTGCTTCGAAAACGCAAAATGGGCATATACAGTCGGCGCAGCTATCGCTATTAAGAAGAACGCTCGTCGTGCAGCTGATGCTGCAGCAGCAATCGGTGAAGGTTTACAGGCTTTCTGTATTCCCGGATCAGTTGCAGATACACGTAAGGTTGGTCTTGGACACGGTAACTTAGGTAAGATGCTTCTTGAAGAAGAGACAGAGTGCTTCGCTTTCCTTGCAGGTCACGAATCATTCGCAGCTGCAGAAGGTGCTATCGGTATCGCTGAGAAGGCTAACAAAGTTCGTCAGAAACCTCTCCGTGTTATCCTTAACGGTCTCGGAAAAGACGCTGCTCAGATCATTTCAAGAATTAACGGATTTACTTTTGTTGAAACAGAGTATGATCCTTATACAAACACTGTAAAAGAAGTTAACAGAATCTCTTATTCTGAAGGTCTTCGTGCAAAGGTTAACTGCTACGGTGCAAACGATGTTTGCGAAGGTGTAGCTATCATGCACAAAGAAGGCGTTGATGTTTCCATTACAGGTAACTCAACCAACCCTACAAGATTCCAGCATCCTGTTGCAGGTACATACAAGAAGGAATGTATCGAACAGGGTAAGAAGTACTTCTCGGTTGCATCGGGCGGTGGTACAGGACGTACACTTCATCCCGATAACATGGCTGCAGGTCCCGCTTCTTACGGTATGACAGATACTATGGGCCGTATGCACTCAGATGCTCAGTTCGCAGGATCTTCTTCAGTTCCCGCTCACGTTGAGATGATGGGTCTTATCGGTGCAGGTAACAACCCCATGGTTGGTATGACAGTTGCTGTTGCAGTTGCTGTTCAGGAAGCTGCTGACGCAGGTAAGTTTTAATCTTGTGAATTTTTCAAATATACGGGGCAGATTTGCATAAAATCTGTCCCGATATTAAGCGGGTGCTTATGCCCGTAAAGTGCTTTGTTCAATGCTTTAAGAGGTCTTATGTTGCAGATTTAACAAAAATAAATAGTAATATTAATTTTTTGTTAAATAAATTCACAATATCTCTTGACTTTGAATAAAACACAAGTTATAGTATTTATAGTTGTATGGCAACACAATTAAATAATTTAGGAGGAAAATCGAAATGAGTAAAAAACTCGCAGCAATCTTTGCTTATTTAGGACCTGTTTTCTGGTTAATCAGCCTTTTAGCTTATCCTGATAAGAAAGATAACAGCAAGAACCTTTCACAGGGCCTTGTACTTTGGCTTATCGGACTTATCCCTACAATCGGAAATCTTATTTTCATTATTGGTGCTATCATGGCTATCGTAAAGATTTGTCAGGGCGAAGAAAATCCTGAGCTTCCTGTAATCGGCGGTTTAGATTTCTTCAATAAATAATTAAGTAAAATACGATAATTAAAATAAGGGACTTTTCAAAGCCCCTTATTTTTTTATGTTTTTATTTGAATTATTTTCTTTGCAAAACGTCGCCCATATAATTAACGCATTTTATAGCTTCATTGTAACTCGACATTCCTTCTTTAAAACTTACATCATCATATTCGCCGTCCAATGCGGTGTGAAAGTTTGTTTCGGCTATTTCGATATATTTCACTGCGTTATCTGCCAGGAACTGACAGTCTTTGAATTCTTCGGGTGTATCGATTTTTGCGAATTCGTCAAAGGATTCTTTTAATGAATCCAAAGATTCGAACATTTCGTCCACGGATGTTTCGGATGTTGTATCTATATTATTTATGATCGCATCGGTCGATACTATTTTTTCATATAAATTATTAACTTCTTTATGATATGCATTATAATTGGCTTTTCCTGCACATCCGGTAAAAGAAAGAGTGGTTATCAGCAATGCTGCACATATAAATCTGTATAATTTCATTTTGCCTCCGGAGTATTACATTCTTTAGTTATTATTCAAAAAATAAAATACCATATATTGCGTTTTCTTGCAACAAACATTATTGAAGAGAACTATTAATTGTGATAGTATAAAAAAGAATATGATTACTATTAGAGTATTGTTTTTATGGAGGTTCTCGTGAACGGAGCCGAACTTTTGGTCAAATCATTGGAATGTGAAAAAACAGATGTGGTTTTCGGATATCCCGGAGTTTCTATCTGTCCTTTTTTCGATAAATTAACGGGATCGGATATTTATCCGGTTCTTGTAAGGCATGAAGTGAATGCCGCACATGAAGCAAACGGATATTACAGGACGAGCGGAAAAGCAGGTGTGTGTATTTCAAGCTCCGGCCCCGGTGCCACTAATCTTATAACCGGTATCGCGACTGCTTTTGCCGACAGTATACCCCTGATAGTCATTACCGGACAGGTAAAAAGCGAACATATAGGATCCGACCTTTTCCAGGAAGCCGATATTATCGGAGCCTGCGAATCTTTTGTTAAATACAGTTATCTTGTAAGAAACGCAACCGATATCCCCAAAACCGTCAAAGAAGCTTTTCATATAGCGATGACAGGCAGAAAGGGTCCTGTTCTTATCGATGTTCCCGTTGACGTTCTGCTCGAAGACGGATATGAATTCAATTATCCCGAGACTGTTAATTTAAGAACATACAAACCTACTTTAAAGGGTCATTCGGTTCAGATCAAAAAGATCATAAACGAATTATCAAAGGCTTCAAAGCCCATCATTATGGTCGGAGGCGGAGTAAAGCTTTCCGGAAGCGAAAGAGATGTGCTGGAATTTGCGAAGAAGCACAACATTCCTTTTGTTTCCACTTTAATGGGACTTGGAATAGGAAGGAATGATAACCCTTTATACATCGGTATGGTAGGAAACAACGGTTCAAAATTTGCCAATAAGGCAATAAATGATGCGGACTGCCTTATAGTTGCAGGTGCAAGAGTAGCAGACAGAGCCGTAAAACAGCCGGATCTTATAACAAAAGACAAGACTTTGATTCATATAGATGTCGATCCTGCCGAGATTGGTAAGAATGCAGGCCCTAATATTCCGGTAGTAGGAGATCTTAAAGAAGTATTTTCCGAACTTAACAAATTTGAAGATAAATTTGATTTTTCGGACTGGGTAAACAGGATCAATACCTATAAGATGACGAGGGAAGGCCTTAAGGAATCTACAAATCTTTATGTCGATCCTAAAGAATTTGTTTATTCTCTTACAAAGAGATTAAAAGACGATTCCGTTATCGTAACGGATGTAGGTCAGAACCAGATTTATGCATGTTCCAATTTCGTTTCACTCGGAGCCGGTTTTGTAACTTCCGGAGGTTTTGGATGCATGGGATTTTCATTGCCTGCAGCCATCGGATGTAAGATTGGAAATCAGAATAAAAACATAATCTCTTTAAACGGTGACGGTGCTTTCCAGATGTCGATGGCTGAGCTTTCGACTTTAAAGCAGGAGAATTTAAACATAAAGATTGTTATATTTAATAATAAATCTTTAGGTATGATCAAAGAGTACCAGCATCTAAAATATAACAACAATTATACATTTAACGAACTCAACGGATATCCTCATTTTGATGATATCGCAAAAGCATACGATATCGATTATAAAGAGTGCCATTCAAATGAAGAAATGGAAGAGTGCATCAAGTGGCTTTTGAAAGCAAAGAAAACCTGCATTCTTGAACTTAATGTCGACAGAGATGCTTTCACATGTATGAATATTTAATTGTTTTGGAGACAGACTGATTTATGAAAAGGATTTTTTCCGTTTCGGTAGAAAACAGATTCGGTGTTTTAAGTAAGGTTTCTTCTTTGTTCGCAAGAAGAGGCTATAATATCGAGAGCCTTACAGTGGGCGAAACTCATGATCCCACAATTTCAAATATGACTATCGTATCGAGCGGTTCACCTCATGATCTTGAACAGATCGAGAAACAATTAAACAAAAAACTTGATGTAATAAAGGTCAGAACATTTAAAGAGGAAGAATCGATCTCTCGAGAAGTTATCCTTGTTAAGATCAAATATTCTGCGGCAAACAGAAGCGAGATAATCGAGATCTCTCAGATAACCAAAGCTGAAATAGTAGATACAACCGATTCCAACATGATTTTGCTTCTTTGCGATACTCCGGACAGGGTTGACAAGTTTATCGATATGATCAGAAAATTCAGCATCATAGAACTTTCAAGAACCGGTACTCTCGCGATGAAAAAGTGTAAATAATTATCCATGAAGAAAAGTGATTTAATCCTTATCGCCATAGCGGTAATCATTTTAATACCGATAGCTTTGCTTCTCGTTAATACAAAAAGCGGAGATAAAGCTTTAGTTAAAAGCGATGGTCAGACAATCGATGTACTCGATCTTTCCGTTGACGGAACTTACAGGTACGAAAACAAATACGGGTTTAATATCGTTGAAGTCAAGGATAAAAATGTGAGAGTGATCGATGCAGACTGCCCCGGTCATGACTGTATCAATAAAGGTTTTATTAAGAGAAACAACGAATCGGTAATATGCCTTCCTCATCATTTTGAAGTTATCATTTCATCCGATAACGAAGAATATGATGTTGTGGTTCAATAAAGAAACATGAAAAAAGTAAACATGATCACGTTTCTCGGATTGTTTACGGCGATGGCTTTGATCCTGTCTTTCCTTGAAACACTTATTCCGAATATAGTTCCGATACCCGGATTTAAGATCGGGCTTGCCAATTTTGCTGTTCTGATGGCTTTGTATTTATACGGGTTTAAAGAAGCATTGATCGTAGATCTTGTAAGGATCCTTCTTTCCGCCATCCTTTTCGGGTCATTTTTTTCATTTTTCTATGCCTTAAGCGGAGCTGCTTTGGCTCTGACGATTGAATTTATCATAAAGAAAACGGATAAGTTTTCGCCCGTTGGCGTATCCGTATTCGGTGCGATATTCCATAATTTAGGTCAGTTTTTGCTGGCCGGATTCATCATCAGGTCATTAGGTATATTTTATTACCTGCCTTTTACATTGATCTTTTGTATTTTAACCGGATTTTTTAACGGTTATCTTGTAACGATACTTAAAGACAGATTGAAAAATATAAAAAAATGAAAAAGATTTATATGATCATACCGGGGATCCTCGTTTTATTGTGCATGGCATGTACTTCTGATCCCGAAGCCGAAAAGACGGTACAGGTAATCGAGGAAACGGTTATCGAAAATGCTGAAACAGCAGAGCCTGAAAATATTGAAGAAGCTAATATATTTTATTTTGAAAATGTCTTTTCATCTTTTGAATATCCCGGCAGAAAAGTGAGTGAAATTGATACGGAAAAGTTCACAAAAGAAGAGGACCATATACCTTTTGAGGGAATGTTTTTCGGTGTACCCGTATCCGGGAAAATGCATTTTGATGAGTCAAAAGAAGAACCGGTGATCGAGTATATAACATTTACGGTTTATGAAGATGATCTTTCTCAATATGACTGTCAGGAATATTTATATAATACCTACGGAGCGTTGATAGCCGAAGGAACTGAAGAAGATGCTGACGGACAGATTTACTGGAGAAGATATTTTACCGGTCAGAAACTTCTAAAATATTCAAAGAAGGCTAAAGATGATTTTTATAATATAACTGTTGAATAGATTTTGGGGGTTGCATTGATCAATAACGAAGAAGAACATGAAGTAAATTATAGTAAAAAAGCTAAAAAAGCGAAATTATTATCGTTAGTTCCGATATTTATAAATGTCGCTTCGGTCGCTTCAGTTTTTTTCGGTATTATTTGCGAACGCGATCTTTCTTTTATTTTATTTGCCGTTGGCTGTGTTTTACCGATAATCGGCTTTATTTTTTCGATATATGTTCGTAAAAAATATCATTTTTATGTAAATACATATATGTTTACATATATTTTAAATATTCTTCTGTATTTAGGTTATGACTTTATCATTTTAATTATTGGATTTTTATACATTGTGTTTGGGAACCCCTGGTAGTTGCAAGACCGGAAAGATATATAGTTAATAAGACATTGGACTAAAAATTTATGAATAATGAGATCAGTTACGAAAAAAAAGTAATTATTGGAAGATTATTATCCCTGGTTCCGATATTTGTGAATATTCTTGCTGTAGTTTCCTTTATAGCTGCGTTTCTTCCTGAAGGTTTGCATAAACTGTCTTTTTTATTAATGGCAGTTCCGGGATTTATCTTTCCTATAATAGGTTTTGTTTATTCAGTCATTGTCCGAAAGATTTATTTTGAACGGTTTACGCCTTTGTGGATTATCGGGTTTATTGTCAATATCATTATTTTTATTATATATGGATTTGGTGTTTTTATTTGGGGATTTGTATTTTTATGCTTTAGTGGTGGAAAAATATTCCCATAGTGATTATAAAATCATTAAATATTGTTATGGAGATTACTTATGTATGGCTTTATAAAAGGTACAATAGATTATATAAAGAACAATCAGGTTTGCATAGATACCGGAAATGTGGGATATCTTGTTAATATCTCCGAGAAAACATCTAACGAATTACTTGGAGAAACGGACGAGGTTAAGCTTTATACTTATACAAGCGTAAGAGAAGATGACATTTCGCTTTACGGTTTTCTTACCATTGAAGAACTGGATTTTTACAAACTTCTTATCGGAGTAAATTCGATCGGTCCGAAACTTGGAATGAGTGTGCTTTCATACTTTACGGTTAGTGAACTTGTATCACACATTCTTGCAAAAGATGCAAAATCGATCTCCAAAGCTCCGGGACTGGGTGCAAAATCCGCCGAAAAGATCATAATCGATCTTAAAGATAAAGTTTCTTCTTACGGGATCGAAGCTGCAGAGGTTGTTTATTCGGATGAAAATGATGAAGTTGAAAAAGAATGTATCGAAGCTTTGATGTCGCTCGGCTTTAAGAAGAAAGACGCTGAGATCGCAGTAAAGAAAGTTAATAACTACACGGATCTTTCGGATCTTTTATCCCAGGCTCTTGTATTTTTTGATAAATAAAGGTTTATTTTATGAGCAGAACAATAGAAACCAAACTGACAAAAGAAGATGTTTTGATCGAAAAAGGATTAAGACCGGTAAGACTTTCCGATTATCTCGGACAGGAAAAGATCAAAACGTCGCTTGGAATATCCATTAAAGCAGCGAAGCTTAGAAACGAGCCGCTGGATCATATCCTTTTATACGGACCTCCCGGACTCGGTAAGACAACGCTTGCACAGATCCTTGCAAATGAAATGGGCGTGAACATTAAGATCTCTTCGGGACCTGCTATCGAGAAACCCGGAGATATTGCGGCTATTTTAAACGGACTTAAGCCCGGAGATGTTTTGTTTATCGATGAGATCCATCGTTTAAACAGAGTGGTTGAAGAAGTCCTTTATTCTGCAATGGAAGATTTCTGTATCGATATCATGATCGGAAAAGGACCCGCAGCGAAAAGTGTCAGGATGAAACTCCCCAAATTTACACTTATCGGAGCAACGACCAGAGTCGGAATGCTTACCGCACCTTTACGTGACAGATTCGGCGAGATCCATAAACTCGAATATTATTCCGTAGAAGAGTTGTCGCATATCGTAATGAAATCGGCAGAGAGACTCGATACATCGCTTGATATTGATTCCGCATGCGAACTTGCGAGAAGATCGAGAGGAACGCCGAGAATAGCAAACAGACTCCTAAAAAGAGTAAGGGATTATGCTATCGTAGCTAATAACGGCATTATTACAAAAGCGATCACTGATGAATCGTTGGATATGCTCGATATCGATAAATTCGGCCTGGATGCAATCGACAGAAAATATCTTGAGACCATCATTGAAAGGTTTAACGGCGGACCTGTCGGAGTAGAGACTCTGGCTGCATCATTATCCGAAGAAACGGATACGATAGAAGATGTTTACGAGCCTTATCTTTTGCAGCTCGGATTCATACAGAGAACACCCAAAGGAAGAATAGCAACAGACGCTTCTTTCGCTCATTTGGGGCTTGAAAAGGAATAATTATTTTTGTATACTTTTTTTATAATTATCGATGGGGTATGGTTCAATGACCGGAAAAAGTGAAATAGAAGTTATTATTGGCGGAAAAGTATATTATATCTCGGGTTACGAATCCGAAGAATATCTGCAGAAAGTCGCATCTTATATTAACGCCAAGATAAGTGATTTTGAAGGCGAAGACGCTTATAAAAGATTAAACGGTCAGTACCAGAATCTGCTTTTACTTCTTAATATGGCAGATGACTACTTCAAAGCAAAAACAAAGATCGCACTTCTTGAAGAAGAAGTTCGTTCTAAAGATGACGATCTGTGCAATATAAAGCATGAGCTTATTTCCACGCAGATCAAACTTGATAACGCCAAGAGTGAGATAAACGAAAAAGATATTTATATCGCGAGACTCGAGGGCGAACTTAAGAAATAATACAAAAATATAAAACTGTATGATTTATTCATACGGTTTTTTATTTATTGATACATGGAGTATTTATGGTCGAATTACTGGCTCCGGCAGGAGAATACAATTCATTTCTTGGCGCGATAAATGCAGGCGCCGACGCGGTTTATCTTGCGGGGAATATGTACGGTGCGAGAGCAAGTGCCGTGAATTTTGAGCAGGATGAACTTATAAAAGCCATTAAATACGCTCATCTTTTCGGTAAAAAGGTCTATCTTACCGTAAATACCCTTACCAAAAACGAAGAACTGGATAAATTATATGATTTTCTGTATCCCTATTACATAAGCGGACTTGATGCGGTTATCGTACAGGATATAGGTGTCTTTTTGTATTTGAAAGAAGCTTTTAAGGATCTTGATATACATGTTTCCACGCAGGCTGCTGTCACAAGTCTTTACGGTGCAAAGTATTATACTGATCTTGGTGCAAAAAGAATAGTTCTAGCCAGAGAACTTACACTAAATGAGATAAAAGATATCACAAAAGCCGGTATCGAGACCGAATGTTTTATCCATGGTGCGATGTGTTATTCGTATTCAGGAATGTGCCTTTTTTCATCTTATCTCGGAGGTAATTCCGGAAACAGAGGACGCTGCAAAGGTCCATGCAGACAGCCTTATAAAGCAGACGGAAAAGAAGCTTATTACTTAAGCCTTGCAGATATGAACACGGTTGAGATCATCGATAAGCTGATAGATGCAGGCATATTCTCTTTCAAGATCGAAGGAAGGCTTAAAAGTCCTTCTTATTCGGCCGGTGTTACTTCGATATACAGAAAATACATTGATCTCTGCCTTGAAAATCCCGGAGTAAAACCCGAGATCGATAAAAAAGACATGGATTTCCTTAGAATGCTTTATTCGAGGACTTCGACCGGATGCGGATATTACGAAAGAACGAAGTCGCCAAAGATGATCACTTTCGAAAAGGGCGCTTACGCTAAAGTAGATGAAAATCTTGAAAAAGAGATAATCTCCAAATATATCGATAAGCCTAAAAAGATAAAGGCTAATCTTTATTTTAAAGGAACTGTCGGAGAGAAAGCATCTCTAAAAATGGAAATGGCGGACGAACCGGATTACAATGTTACCGTTTATTCGGATAATCTGATAGAAAAAGCATCAAAGGCTGCTTCGGGCAAAGAAGAAGTGGAAAATCAGTTAAATAAACTCGGCAATACGGTATTTGAGGCCGGAAAGAACGAGATAATCCTTGATGACGGATTTATTCCGGTTCAGACTATAAAGAGATTAAGAAGGGAAGCCTGTGAACTTCTTGAAGACAGGCTCACTGTTTCCGAAAGAAGCACCGATATAAGAAAGCCTTTAATCTCTGATGTTAAAGAAAATGTTTTAAACGGTTTTTCTAAAACGGGAACTGAAGCTAAAGACCTTTCTTCAGGCAGCAAGATCGCTTTTGTTAAGAAGAAATATCAGCTGGATGCAATATTAAATAATTCATTTTACGATTCTTATGTTGTTTCAAAAGAAATAATCGAAGATGAAAACTTTGTAGATACTGTAAAGAACTGCGGTAAAAAGATCTATATCGAACTTCCTCTTGTTTTAAGAAAACAGAATGAGGACTATTTTAAAAAGATCACAGGATACGCATCGGAAAAATCTTTTATAAGCGGTGTCTGTGTAAACCAATATGACGCGTATGAATATTTAAAAGAATCAGGCTTTGAAAAAGAGAAGATCGGTAATCTGAATATTTATTCCTATAACGATATAAGTTATTCGTTTAACGCCGGTCTCTTTGACAGAGTATTCAATCCGCAGGAACTTGCCTTGAACGATTTCGGCAAATATGTTTCGGATTCTATGATGGTTTTGTTTTACGGAAAAGCCAGACTTATGATTACGGCTAACTGTATCCTTAACACCTGCAAAAAATGTTCGAAATATATCCCTGAGAACAAATACAGCTTTACAGATCTGAAAGACAGGATCGGGGTGAATTTTAAAGCTTATCCCGACTGTGACGAAGAACTATGTTTTAATGTGATTTATAATTCAAAACCCACTTCTTTGCATAAATATTTTGATAAATTCAAAAAGTTGGGTGTAAAATCTTACGTTTTTGTATTTACCGACGAGAACGGGAATGAGACAAAGAGGCTTACGGATGCTTATAAATCCCTGTTTGAAGGGGTTTCTGACGACATTAAGGTCGATTATACCGCCTATCATTTAAAAAACGGCATTTTGTAGTTTTTTCTTTCATTTTTCGCCTTTTTATTGTATAATTTGTTATATGAGTTTAACTTTGGGAGGTTATTATGATAAGTCGTTTATTTGGCGCTTATTTGGTTAAGGAAGGCAAGCTTACAGAAGCTCAGCTCGAGACTGTTTTCGAAACAATGAGAAAAGTCAGAGTTAAGCTCGGTTTAATTGCCGTAAGCGAAAAGCTTATGACTACGCAGCAGTCTGACGAAGTTAACAGATTGCAGGCTATCGTCGACAAGAGATTCGGTGATATCGCTGTAGAAAAGGGATATCTTACCGAAGAGCAGGTATCAAGACTTCTCGGTCTCCAGGGAAATCAGTATCTTTCTTTTGTTCAGTCAATAGTAGATAATGATTTCATGCAGATGGATGATATTGAAAGTGCTTTGGCTGCTTATCAGAACGAGAACGGATTTACTCTTACGGATATCGAGTCTTTAAAGAGCGGGGATTCCGACAGGATCATTCCTTTGTTCCTGCCTAACAATATTACCGAATATCAGACAGAGCATATCCTTGTATGCATAAGAACACTTATAAGACTTATTGATTCTGAAATTTATGTCGGAAAAGGATTTGTTACCGACTTTTACGAAGCACCTTATTTCGCATTGCAGAGCCTTGACGGTGATAACAAAGCATCCATGGCTTTCTCCGGTGAAGGAAATAACATCCTTAAGATAGCTGATGCATTTGCAGGCGAAAACTTTGATAAGGTCGATGAAGATTCCCTTGATTCCGTAGCAGAATTTATCAACTGTGTTAACGGTTTGTTTGCGACAAAGGTTAACTCATCATTTATGATCGATATGTTACCGCCCGAATACAGTACATCCAAGACGATGTTCTCCGGCAAGATCCTTGTTTTACCGGTTTATGTTCAGGGCTTGAAAGTAGATTTAATCTCCAGTTTTGGCGATATCATTAATAAATAGAGGGAGGATTAATTAATGTCGAAAATATTAATTGTTGATGATTCCAGAACTTCCAGAAAAATCTTAAGAGGTCTTCTTGAGGAATCCGGACATGAAGTTGTTGCCGAAGCAGAAAACGGACAGGAAGGTGTGGATAAATACAAAGAATTTAATCCTGATATCACTACACTGGATATTACAATGCCTGTAATGGACGGACTCGAAGCTTTAAGCAAGATCAAAGAGTTCGATCGTAATGCGAAAGTAATAATGGTTACAGCTGCCGGACAACAGAATAAGATGGTGGAAGCAATTAAAAACGGCGCCAGTGAATTTGTTACCAAGCCTTTTGAAAAAGAGAACATTTTAAAAATCATCGAAAAAATGTAATTTTTGAAACGAATAGCTTGCTATTCGTTTCTTTTTTGTAAGGATACCATATGATTTTCTCTGATTATGTTTACGTCGACGAATATGCGTATTCGAATTTCGACAAGATAAAAGAGAATATTGAGAAAAGAAAGAAGATCATTACCGAAACTTTTTTTGTGATAATTCTCAACGAATATACATCAAAACTTGAGTTTACCGAGTGGATGTTCCTTCTTCAGAGACATTACAAAGAGAATCCTCCCATGATCGTCGGTCTTGCGAAGGATTACGAATCTGCCGAAACTCTCACTTGTCATATGATAGAAAACTGTATGATCAAGGTAAAGAGCCTGGATTACATTGCATATCTTGCTTCTTTGCCCGAGATAAAAGAGAACGAAGAATTACCAAAGTTACTTAAGATTTCCGGAGGCAAAATGTATGTTTAAAGTACTTGCCGTTATCGGGATTGTAATCGCGGCGTTAATTCTTATATTTTTGATATTATTAAATATAATACTTTTCGTACCGTTCAGATATAAGATCGGCGGTTCGAATAAAGATACGATCTATGCTTATTTTCTTCTGACGTTTTTCTTATCGTTCATAAGACTTCGAGTCTATTATAAAGAAAAGATGGGATGGGCGTCTTTAAGACTGTTCGGCATCAAGATCTTTGATAAAGAGATCCCTGAACTTATCGAAATGCTCGAAGAGATCACGGATAAGCTTTCGAAGAAAGATAAGGGAAAGAAAACCGAAGGCGAAAACGCGGGTGAAGAAAATACTGAAGATGCGGCTAATCTTGAGGCTGAATCGATCCCCGATATCGATACCGAAGAGTTTGAGATAAGCGAAGAAGAAGCGGAAGAGTTCTTAAACGGACCTGATGAAATGGATGATATGAACTCTGTCGAGAAAAACATTTCGTTTCTGTCTTCTTTGAAAGATTTTATTTTAAACATAAAGAAAAAGTGGTATAATTTTAAAGAGTTTATTAACGAAAAACTCAGGCAGTGGGATTTAACAAAGAAATATATTAAATTCTACTGGAAAGTTATAAATCATCCCTCATTTAAACCGACACTTATCCTTTTTAAGGATGTCTGTTTGAAGATGTTAAAGCATGTATTTCCAAGAAAATGGCGTATGCATATCGAATACGGCGATGAAGATCCGTATATAACAGGAAAAGTTCACGGCTATATATGCATGGCACGCGGATATTTCAACAGGGAGATCGATTTTACTCCCGTCTGGGATGAGAACAGATTCGAGATCGACGGATATGTGAGCGGCAGAATACAGATGATAGTATTCTTAAGCGTTGCATTTAAACTTTTTACCAACAAGCATTTAAGAAGAATGATCTTTTTAATCAGAAAAGGAGGAAAGATTCGTGGCAGAAAATAATTTTGACGGTTTGATCAACTCATTAATGGAAGGTATGGATGGATTTCTTTCCACTAAAACCGTTGTAGGCGATCCCACCAAAGTAGGTGATACTATTATTGTTCCGCTTGTCGATGTTTCCTTCGGTGTAGGTGCCGGCGCAGCAAGAGGAGATAAGAAAAACGGCGGTATGGGTGCTCTTTCCGGAAAGATGACACCTTCAGCAGTACTTGTTATTTCGAACGGCCATACAAGACTTGTTAATATCAAGAACCAGGATTCCATTACAAAGATCATCGATCTTGTTCCCGATATTCTCGATCGTATCAGTGTTAAGAAGAACAAAGACGGTGTTACCGACGAGAATGCTATAGAAACCGCATTTCCTAAGGAAAACGAAGAATAATTATGGATAATTTCATCTCTATACTTCGCGATTCAAATTCACCTGCGGAACTTGAAGAGCTAAAGGTCCAGCTTTTTCGTGAAAATGTAAGGATCAAAACAGATAAGGCCGACCTGGAAGAACTGAAGGAGAGCATTGCTAAAGAAAAGAAAGAACTTGAAGATTTAAGGTTTGAACTTGAACAAAGCCGTAAACAGTTTGACAAAGAAGTCGAAGAAATAAATCAGACGATCGAATCCTCAAGAAAGAAACTGGAAAATGATCTGACTTTTTTGAACAAGAAACAGACGGTATTGGAATCAGGATTTAAACAGCTCGATTCCGACAGGCAAAGACTTAATCGTGAAAAAGAAGAATTCAGAATTTATAAAGACAGAGGCGAGCAGTTAAGAAAAGTACCAACCCTCGAATACAGACAGGGTATATTTTTCAAGGGCATCACTTCGGAAAAAGGTTTGAAGAAAAGATACAAAGATCTCATCAAAGTATTCCATCCGGACAATGTTACCGGAGATACCTATACTTTACAGAACATTAACAGAGAGTATGAGACTTTGCTTCATGACTTGCAGATGAAAGCATAAAAAAAGTGCCTGTCGAATCGACAGGCATTATTTTTTATAATTCATTAAGCTCTTTCAACCAAGCCAGACTTTAAACATCTTGTGCAAACATGCATTGTCTTGGTTGTTCCGTTAACCTTACACTTAACTGTTCTAATATTGGAATTCCAAATATGATTTGAACGTCTGTGTGAATGGCTTACGTTGTTACCGAAATGAACACCTTTATCACAGATATCGCATTTAGCCATTTTTAACACCTCCTTAATCTGACAAAAAAGGATAAGGAGAATGCTTCTCCACAATCCACAACGAATGTATTATACCCAAAACCAAATCAAAAGGCAATAATAAATTTAAAAAAATGTAAATTTTATTAACATTATGTGAATAGTGTTTATTTTTTAAAACCAAGGATATATAATGTTTTACAGTGTGTTGAAAATAGGAGGGAATAGTATGAAAGGAACTCTTGATACTCATTTGGGCAACGTTCTCATTGACAACAATGTTATAGCCGAATATGCGGGCAATGTTGCGTTGGAATGCTACGGTGTTGCAGGTATGGCTCAGATCAATGTAGCCGAAGGCGTAGCCAGCATTCTTAAAAGAGACAGTATCTCAAAGGGCATTTCCGTTTCTCTGGATAATAATAAACTTACAATCAATCTTCATATTATAGTTGCTTTCGGCGTGTCGATCCAGGCTGTGGCCAACAATGTAATGAGTGAAGTAAAATATAATGTTGAACAGTTCGCCGGTTTGGACGTAAGCAAGGTTAACGTCTTTATCGAAGGCGTCAGCATTGTTGAATAGGAGGATTTATCGTGTCAACAAATACGATCGATTCAAAGCTTTTAGCTAAAATGTTCATGGCCGGTGCCTGCAATCTCGAGAAGAAAAAGGATTACATCAATGAATTGAATGTATTCCCCGTTCCCGACGGCGATACCGGAACAAATATGACCATGACGATTATGTCGGCATATAAGGAACTCAATAATCTTGAAGACCCCGATATGCGTGCCGTTTGTAAGGCTATTTCTTCGGGATCCTTAAGAGGAGCAAGAGGTAACAGCGGTGTTATCCTTTCCCAGCTTATCAGAGGTTTTACAAAAGTAGCTTCCGAATATAAAGAACTTGATGTGAACATTATCACGGATGCATGCAAGAATTCAGTCGCTACGGCTTACAAAGCAGTTATGAAACCCAAGGAAGGTACTATCCTTACGGTAGCTTCGGGTGTGTATGACAAAGCTGAAGAATTAAGAAAAGCAGGCATAACGGATCTTTCCGAATATCTTGAACAGGTCATCGCTTACGCAGACGAAGTTTTACTTAAGACTCCCGATCTTCTTCCTGTATTAAAACAGGCCGGTGTTGTGGATTCCGGCGGACAGGGCCTCATGGAAGTCCTTCACGGCGCTCTGGATATTTTCCTTGGAAAAGATGTTGATATCACTGTAACACCTTCCAAAGCGGGAAAGGCGGAGAAGAAAGATAATGCAGGTGAAAGCCTCGTTGCAAAAGAAATCAAATACGGTTACAAAGTTGAATTTGTGATAATTCTCAATAAAGCTTTGGTTGTTAAGACTGAGCAGGATTTCAAGAATTTCCTTGAAGCAATGGGAGACAGTGTCGTAATGATGCCTTCCGACGGAAACATTAAGGTTCACATTCATACCAATGATCCCGGCCTTATCCTTCAGCGCGGCTTAAAGCTTGGTATGCTTAATGAGATCTCCATCGATAACTTAAAGCTTGATCCTGCTTCAAAGAGCAGCGAAGAGCCCAAAGCAGCTCCCGCTCCCGAAGTAAAAGAAGAACCCAAGGAACTTAAGGAATTCGGCTTTATAGCAGTTTCTGTAGGCGATGGAATGAGCGAAATATTCAAATCCATCGGCGCAGATACCATCATCGAAGGCGGTCAGACCATGAATCCTTCGACGGAAGATATGATGAATGCGATCGATAAGGTTAACGCAAAGCATATTTTCATCCTTCCCAACAACAAGAACATCATCATGGCTGCAAATCAGGCCAGAGATCTTACGGAAGATAAAGATATCATCGTTATTCCTACCAAAACTGTTCCTCAGGGAATCAGTGCCATGATAAACTTCATGCCCGATTCATCCGTTGAAGACAATACAGATAACATGACCGAAGGCGCGAATAACGTTAAGACCGGTCAGGTAACATATGCTGTAAGAGATACCGAGATCGATAATAAGGTTATCCAGAAAGACGATTATATGGGTATCGGCGATAAGGGAATCTTATCAGTGGGCAGAGACAGAGATACGGTTACCAAAGAGATGATCGCAGAGATGGTTGACGATGACGCATCGGTTATCACCATTTATGTCGGAAGCGATGTTGAGGAAAAAGATTACGAAGCATTAAAGACTGAGCTTGAAGATACATACGAAGACATCGAAGTTGAGATCCAGCTTGGCGGACAACCCATATATTATTACATTGTATCTGTGGAGTAATTCCATGAATTTAGAAGATCTTAAAAATGTATCCATAAAGGAATTAAAAGGGGTCGGCGATAAGAACGCCGCCCTTTTTGCGCGTTTGGGTATAGAAAATATATACGATCTGATAAATTATTTTCCAAGAACTTACAAAAAAATGCCTCCGCTTTCCAAAGTGTCGGAACTTAAGGAAGGTGAGATTTGTGCGGTTAAATTAAAGGTTTCGGATGATTTTTATTATAAGAAAACCTCTAATAATGCAGTTACTACAGTATCCGGATCTGATGCGACAGGCAAAGTCATGATGACCTTTTTCAGGGTTTCTTACTTAAGAAACATTCTTAAACCGGGATCGGAATGGGTGTTTATGGGTACGGTTAAAAGAAAAGGCAGAAATTATGCTTTTGAAATGCCTGAGATCCATAAAATATCGGATTATCTTACTTCCTTAAGAAACCTGCAGCCGGTTTATCCTCTGACAAAAGGCATCAATTCGAAGACAATAGCCAAATATGTTAATGCTTCGATCGAACAGTATTCGCCTTTTAATGAGGTTCTTTCAAAAGAGATCGTTGAAGAGTTTGATTTCCCTTCGATATCAAGAGCTCTTTCGGATATTCATTTTCCCGTAGAAAACAATGATTACCTCAAAGCAAGGGACAGACTTGCGTTTACCGAATTCTATAATTTCTTTATTGAATTAAATGAGATAAAGAAAGCATACAACAGGCTTAAATCAGACTATGTTTTTATAGAAACGGCAGAATATGAAAGATTTAAAATGCTGATACCTTATGAACTTACCAAAGGTCAGAAAGATGCTATAAATGATATCGTAAATGATGTTACCGGCGGTTATGTCATGAACCGGCTTATACAGGGTGATGTAGGATGCGGTAAAACGATCATCGCTTTTCTTTCATGTGTTTTATGTGCATCAAACGGTTTTCAGAGTGCATTTATGGCACCGACGGAAGTTCTGGCTGCACAGCATTTTACGAAATTTAAGGAATTAAACGAGAAATACAGATTAAACCTTACGATCGCATATCTTTCCGGCTCCACCTCAAAGTCTCAAAAGAAAGAGATCGAGGAAGATTTAAGAAGCGGAAGCATCGATCTTATAATAGGAACTCATGCTTTGATAGAAGATGATGTTGAATTCGAAGATCTTGCGCTTGTCATCACTGACGAGCAGCATCGATTCGGCGTAATGCAGAGGGATACTTTGAACGAAAAAGGCAATAAACCTCATGTTTTAAGCCTTTCTGCAACACCTATCCCGAGAACCCTGGCTTCGGTTTATTATACAGATCTTCAGGTTTCCGTGATAAAAGACAAACCTTCATGCCGTATTCCGATCAAGACCGGATTAAGAAAGGCGTCTCAGCGTATTGACGGCTTAAGATTCCTTTATTCCAAAGTCAAAGAAGGCAGACAGGCGATCGTTGTCTGTCCGATGATCGAAGAAAACGAAGATACGGATCTTTCGAATGTAACCGATTATTCCAAATTTATAAAGGATCTCATGCCTAAAGATCTAAGGATCGGTGTATTGCACGGAAGGATGAAGAATGCCGAAAAGAACCGTGTGATGCAGTATTTTGCAAACGGAGATATCGATATTCTTGTCTCGACAACGGTAATAGAAGTCGGGATCGATGTACCCAATGCGACGGTTATCCTTATAGAAAATGCCGAAAGATTCGGACTCGCGACTCTGCACCAGCTGCGAGGACGTGTCGGAAGAGGTTCTGAAGAATCGTTTTGTATCCTTATAAACGGTTCCGAATCAGAGGAAGAGAACGAAAGATTAAATGTTATGCTTGAATCTGATGACGGTTTTTATATAGCTGACGAAGATTTAAGATTAAGAGGCCCCGGAGATCTTGCAGGCGTTAGACAGAGCGGAGATGTGAGATTTAAAGTCGGTGATATTTACAGGGACAGAGATCTTTTTGTAAAAGCAAAGAAGCATGCCGATTCACTTTTCGAGTAAACATTCAATAATAAAAAGATATAAATAAAATACATGATGTGGTTTTTGCATGAATAATGCACCATATCGTGTATTTTTTCTTTGATTTTATCCAAGTTTATGATATAATTTCATAGAATGCGAACATTTGTGCGTTTTCTGACATTTAAAGTTAAAACTATAAGATTCTTATTAAGAATTAAGATATACGGAGATTGTAATGACAGCTAAGAAACAAGTTTATGATTCCAGTTCTATCATGGTACTCGAAGGTCTTGAACCCGTAAGGGAAAGACCCGGTATGTATATCGGATCGACATCCACTAAGGGTCTTAACCACCTCGTGTACGAAATAATGGATAACTCTGTCGACGAACATATGGCGGGCTTCTGTGATACCATAAGCGTTACTTTAAATGCCGACGGTTCTGCGACGGTATCCGATAACGGACGAGGAATCCCTGTCGACAGACACGAAAAAGGTATTACTGCTGAACGTATCGTGCTTACCACACTTCATGCAGGCGGTAAATTCAATAATGAAGTTTATAAAAACGCCGGCGGTCTTCACGGTGTCGGAAGTTCCGTAGTTAACGCTTTGTCAAAAAGATTTGATATCACTGTTAAAAGAGACGGATGCGTTTATAAAGATGCGTATGAATTCGGAAAACCGGTAGTTGAACTTGAAGACGGTCTTCTTCCCGTTTCGGGAAAGACAAGAGAAACCGGAACAACTATCACGTTTTTGCCCGATGATACGATCTTTGAAAAAACATATTTCAGATCGGAAGACATAAAGTCAAGGATCCATGAGACTGCTTACCTGAATCCGGGACTTACGATCGTATTTGAAGATAAACGTGACGTAAAAGAAAAAATAGTATACCACGAAGAAGAAGGAATAAAGGGCTTTGTTAAAGACTTGAATGTCGGAAAAGAAGCTCTGCATGATGTTATATGTCTGCACGGCCAGAGCGAGCATGTGATCGTCGACTGTGCTTTTCAGTATGTTGATGAATTTCATGAAAACGTACTTGGTTTCTGTAACAATATCTATAACGCCGAGGGCGGTACGCATGTTACAGGATTTAAGACCATATTTACACAGATCATAAACAACTATGCAAGATCTCTTGGCATCTTAAAGGATAAGGATCCCAATTTTACCGGTGCCGAAGTTAGAAACGGTCTTGTATGCGTTTTGTCTATAAAGCATCCCGAGCCGAGATTTGAAGGTCAGACGAAGACCAAACTCGACAATCAGGACGCATCAAAAGCGGTTTCAAAGGTTATAAATGACGAAGCTCAGCTTTTCTTCGACAGAAATCTCGAAACCTTAAAAACGATAATCGGATGTGCCGAAAAAGCCGCAAAGATCAGAAAAGCCGAAGAAAAAGCCAAGACGAACATGCTCGCAAAGCAGAAGTTTTCCTTTGATTCAAACGGCAAACTCGCAAACTGCGAATCAAAAGAAGCCGAGAAATGCGAGATATTTATCGTCGAAGGTGATTCCGCGGGCGGCTCTGCGAAAACAGCCAGAAACAGAAAATATCAGGCAATCCTTCCCATCAGAGGTAAGATCCTCAATGTTGAAAAAGCAAGTATAGACAAGATCCTCGCAAATGCTGAGATCAAGACTATGATAAATGCTTTCGGATGCGGTTTTTCCGAAGGTTACGGCAACGATTTTGATATAAGCAAATTAAGATATGACAAGATAATCATCATGGCCGATGCCGATGTCGACGGTGCCCACATTTCAACATTGCTTTTAACGTTATTCTATCGTTTTATGCCGGAACTTATTTTTGAGGGCCACGTTTACATCGCGATGCCTCCTCTTTATAAAGCGATCCCTTCAAAAGGTGAAGAAGAATACCTTTATGATGATGCGGCTCTGGCAAATTACAGAAAGAAACATAAAGGACCTTTTACTTTGCAAAGATACAAAGGTCTTGGCGAAATGGATGCCGAACAGCTTTGGGAAACAACTCTCGATCCCGAAAGAAGAAACTTAAAGCAGGTTCAGATCGAAGATGCTTCAATGGCATCGAAACTTACTGAGCTTCTTATGGGTAACGATGTAGCCGTAAGAAGGGATTATATCTACAAGCATGCTGCCGAAGCAGATCTCGATATTTAATAGAAATACAAACTTTAGGAAAGAATTGGATATATTATGGCCGAGAAGATTTTAAAAAGTGAATATTCCGAAGTGATGAGCAAATCATTTGTCGATTATGCGATGAGCGTTATCACGGCAAGAGCTCTTCCCGATGTAAGAGACGGTTTAAAACCCGTTCAGAGAAGAGTTCTTTATGATATGCATGAACTTGGGATAAGACATGACAAACCTTACAGAAAATCCGCGAGGATCGTTGGTGATACAATGGGTAAATACCATCCTCACGGCGATTCATCCATCTATGATTCTCTTGTTGTAATGACTCAGGATTTCAAGAAAGGCCTTGCCCTTGTTGACGGACACGGTAACTTCGGAAATATCGAAGGTGATTCTGCCGCTGCAATGCGTTACACGGAAGCAAGACTTCAGAAGATAACTGAGGAAGCTTTTCTTTCCGATCTCGATAAAGATGTAGTGGATTTTGTACCTAACTTCGATGAGACGGAAAAAGAACCAAGTGTATTGCCCGTAAAGATACCCAATATACTTGTTAACGGATCCGAAGGTATCGCTGTAGGTATGGTCACAAGCATTCCTCCTCATAACTTAGGTGAAGTCATTGATGCGACACTTGCGTATTTATATGATCCTTCGATGTCTACGAGGGAACTCATGAAATATATCAAGGGACCCGATTTCCCTACGGGCGGTATCGTAATTAACGAAGATGAACTTCTTTCGATCTACGAGACCGGTATCGGTAAGATAAAGATAAGAGGAAAAGTCGAAGTAGAAAAGGGTAAGAACGGCAAAACAAATCTCGTTATCACAGAGATCCCTTATCCGATGATCGGTGCCAATATTTCCAAGTTCTTATCCGATATCGCAAATCTTTACGAATCGAAAAAAGCGCCGGATATCGTCGATATTTCAAATCAGTCTTCAAAAGAGGGCATCAGGATCGTCATTGAACTTAAGAAAGACTGCGATGTCGAGAATTACAAAAACATGCTTTACAAGAAGACAAGACTTGAGGATACTTTCGGCGTAAATATGCTTGCGATCTCTCACGGAAAGCCCGAAACTATGTCTCTTCGTGACATTATCGCAAACTGTGTTGAGTTTTCTTACGAATTCAACAAAAGAAAATACACGAATCTTCTCGCAAAAGAAGAAGAGAAAAGAGAGATCCAGGAAGGCCTTATCCGGGCATGCAATGTCATCGATCTTATCATTGAGATTTTAAGAGGTTCGAAAGACAGAGCAATGGCTAAAAAATGTCTTGTAGAAGGTATAACGGACGGCATTCATTTTAAATCCAAAGAATCCAAGATAATGGCGATGCAGCTTATGTTTACGGAAAAACAGGCTAATGCCATTCTTGAAATGAGACTCTATAAACTGATCGGTCTTGAGCTGGATGCGCTTATAAAAGATCACGACGAGACCATGGCGAATATTTTCAGATATGAGGATATTCTCGAAAGACAGAGTTCCATGACTCAGGTTATCGCTGAAGAATTAAAGGCTATCAAGAAGGAATACGCAGTTCCCAGAAGGACAGTTATCACTAACGAAAGCGAAGCTGTATACGAAGAGAAAAAGATGGAAGAGATGGATGTCTATGTTCTTATGGACAGATTCGGATATGTAAAGGCCGTTGACACCGCTACATACGAAAGAAATATCGAATCCATCAAAGAAGAGAGCAAGTTTATCGTTCTTTGCAAGAATACCGGAAAAGTCTGTCTCTTTGACGACAAGGGTACTCTTTATACAGCAAAAGTTACAGATATACCTCTTGGAAAGAAAAATGATAAAGGTATACCTATCGATAACATTACGGCATATACATCCAATGATGCATCGATCCTGCTTCTTTGTTCACAGTCGGATCTCAATCTTTTCAGAATGATATTCGTAACAAAGATGAGCTACATGAAAGTTGTTGACGGCGGTGAGTTCGACGTTACCAGAAAGACCATCCAGGCAACGAAATTAATGGATGACGACAGGCTTGCATCAGTCTGCATCCTTAATGAGCAGAAGAATATCATCCTTGTTTCAAACGACGGATACTTCCTTAAGTTTCCTATAGAGCAAATTCCCGAAAAGAAGAAGGGTGCTGTAGGTGTAAGAGGCATGAAGTTAAACGGTGATGCTTTGGTCGATAAGGTATTCTTTACAGGTAATGCGATCGAATCGATCATCAGCTACAATGATAATGAGATTCCGACAGGCAAGATCAAACTTGCAAATCGTGATTCAAAAGGAACTAAACTCAGGTTATAATTATTCAGTATGAGAGTGATCGCCGGAACGGCCAGAAGCATTAATTTAATAACTCCCAAAGGACTTGATACAAGACCCACGACCGATAAATACAAAGAGACTCTTTTTAACTGTCTTCAGTCGTATGTCGGAAACTGTGTTTTTGTCGATCTTTTTGCCGGATCCGGAGCCATCGGTATCGAAGCGTTGAGCAGAGGAGCATCCAAAGCATTGTTTTGTGACAATTCAAGGGAAGCCTACGACTGTATAAAAGCAAATCTTTCGAAAACGAGATTATCCGACAAAGCTGAAGTTTACAGAGAAGATGCTTCATTTTTTGTAAAAAACAGAATAAAAGAAGTACCCGATATCATCTTTATCGATCCTCCTTTTAAAAAGCATCTCGAGAAAGAGATCATTCCTCTTCTTTGTGAAAAAGATTTTATCGGGGAAGATACCATAGTCGTTGTCGAATGCGATTATGATGCTGATTTTGAATTTTTAAACGATTATTCACTTGAAATATTCAAGATAAAGGAATATAAAACAAATAAGCATGTTTTTATTCGTAAAAAAGACGAGTGAAAGGAAGATTATATGAGCAGTGCCATCATTTATCCCGGCAGTTTTGATCCTGTAACTTACGGCCATATCGATATCATACAAAGAGCGTCAAAGAATTATGATACCGTTTATGTTTCCGTTTTGGACAATAATAAAAAAAGTCCCTTGTTTACAGTTGAAGAACGTGTTAAAATGTTAAAAGATGTGACTAAAGATTATGATAATGTGATCATAGACACATTCAGGGGACTTCTAATTGATTATGCTAAAGAAAAAAATGTCCACATGGTTTTAAGAGGACTCAGGGCATTAACGGATTTCGAATACGAATTGCATATGGCGCAAACGAATTATTTGATATCCAAAGGTACGCTTGAAACTGTATTTTTACCTACAGATCTTGAGTATTCTTACCTTTCCTCTACCACAGTGAGAGAAATCGCAAGCTTTCACGGTGACGTATCCAAATTCGTTCCTGAATGCGTGGCAGAAAGTTTGTATAAAAAATTCGGATATTAGATTGGAGAAATTCAATGGCAGCTGAAAAAGATAATGTTGATGTTCAGAAGTTAGAGAGAAAAATTTCGGAAATCGAGAAAATTCTTGAAGAAAGCAAGCCTTCCAAGTTAAAAAAGGGTATGATCTTAGTAGAGCTTGACCTCATCTTTGAAAAGCTCGATGAACTTAAATCTATGATTCCCGAACAGATCAAACTTGCAAATAACGTTCTTTCAAAGAGAGAAAAGTTATTAAAGAGTGCCGAAGCTCTTGCGCATGATAAGATCGATAAAGCTAACGCTAAAGCATTCGAGATAGAGCAGGAAGCTATGGATAAAGCTGCTGAGACAGAAGAACTCCTCCAGAACAAGCTTTCCGAAAACGAGATCATGCTCGAAGCTCAGAAACAGGCTGATGCTCTTGTGGAAGAGGCTCAGATCCTTTCACAGAGAAGCGTTGACGAAGCAGAAAATTATAAAGAAGATATCATTAAGAGCATGAACTTCTACATGGATGATATCCTTGTGGATATGCAGAAAGCCGTTGAAGAAGTAATGCTTAAAAACAATAAGACATTTGAGGATGCACAGGCCAGACTCGATGCTTTGTATTCAAAGATCGAGGACAACAGAGCGGAGATCGCACCTTTGCTTGAGGAAGATATTCCTGCCAAGTCAGAACCCGAACCCGCACAGCCTACTCAATACATTCCTGAAGAAGAGGAATATAAAGACGACATTCCCGAAGAAGATGACGATTTTTAATCTAAATGACCTCTTAAAAAAGAGGTCATTTTTTATGTATAAAGCGGAGTAAAAAATGTTTTCAAATCAAAAAGGAAAATACAGATATTTAAAAACACAGCCTGTCAGGATCGGACTGCTGACAGTAGGATTTCTTCTTATATGTGCTGCAGTTTTTATGATCGGATTTCTGACCAAAGGCTCATCCAAAAATATATTTACTGTTATAGCCGTCCTCGGAATGCTTCCGGTAGCCAAACTTATCGTTTCTTTTATCATGTGTATAAAAGCAGAAAAATATTCGTGTCCCGAAGAGATACATAATCTTATAAACGATACATCCAAAGAATTAAACATATGCCTCGGTTATGATTATTATCTTACGAGTTATAAGACTAATTTCCCTATATATTCATGCTTTGTTTATGACGGTTCCATGATACTTCTTTCAGGTGACTCGAAAACGGATTCGAAAGAGTGCAAGGAACATATCGAAAAATATCTTGCAACAAATTCTATCGAAGGGATAAGGGTTTATATACTCGATAACAAAAATACATTTATCGACAGGTTAAAAGGCGTATCAAAAGATTATCAGAAAACGGAAAAAGATATGACTGCTTACGCGCTCATAAAGAATCTTTCTCTGTAATTGGGTTATGAAAGAATATATTGTAAATAAAACAAACGAAAATCAAAGATTCGACAAATTCTTAAAGCGTATAATGCCTTCGGCTTCAAACGCATTTATCTATAAAATGCTTCGCAAGAAAAACATCGAGCTTAATTCAAAAAGAGCTAAGGGAGATGAGATCTTAAAATGCGGAGACAATATAAAGATCTATTTCAGTGACGATACGTTCGCGAAAATGTCAGCTGCCGTCACTAAAACAGACTCATCTGTTTATATCCGTGCTTACAATCAGTTAAAAGGCATAGAGATCATCTTCGAACATGAAGATTTTATGATCGTTTACAAAACGGACGGGATCCTTTCACAAAAGGATACGCCTGATTCTCTTTCCGTAAACGAATGGTGTATCGGATATCTTTTGAGCAAAAATTTCATTACCGAAGAATCTTTAAAGGAATTCAAGCCTTCGGTACTTAACAGACTCGACAGAAATACAAAAGGGCTTGTGATATTCGGAAAAACATTAAACGGATCAAAAAGATTAAGCGAGATGATCCAAAAACGTGATATTAAGAAATATTATATAGCAAAAACTTCCGGCAACTGTACATTAAACGGTACATATTCAGCATATCTTCATAAAGATGCCAAGAGCAACAAGGTTTCGGTTTATGAAAGAGAAGAAGATATTCCGGCAGGTTTAAAGACTTCTCCGATATTAACAAAGATAGAAGTTATTGAAACTAATGAAGATCATTCGCTTCTTGAGATCGAACTTATTACAGGCAAAAGCCATCAGATAAGAGCGCATTTATCCAAACTCGGATTCCCTCTTGCCGGTGATTCGAAATATAATGGAAAAACTGACTCAAATAACCGTTACCAGAACCTTACGGCATATAAAATAGTGTTTCCTTCGATCGGTGAAGATGATGACTGGTATTCATTAAATGAGAAAATAATAAAAATACAGGTTGACATTTAAAGCGACTTCATATTATACTTTTCAATATTAGTCTGATAATTTGCTAATTAGGTAGCACTTTAAAGCGATAAAGCGAAAGGATATTAAATGAATTTATCATTATTACATACCCCCGACGGAGTCAGGGATTTTTACGGAAAAGAACTTGATAATAAAAACAGTATCATGAACAGGTTTGAAGAAACTATCAAATCATACGGATATGATGAGATCCAGACCCCTACACTTGAATTTTTAAATGTATTTCTGGAAGATGAAGATTATCTTTATCAGACCAAGACTTTCAGATTCATCGACAGAGACGGTGAGACTCTTGTTTTAAGACCGGATTATACTCCTTCAGTTGCAAGATGCGCTGTTAAATATTTTTCGGATGAAAACATACCCATAAGATTCTTTTATAAAGGAAATGCTTTTTCAAATAAAGGTTTATATGAAGGAAAAGCGATCGAAGTAACTCAGATGGGTATCGAGCTTTTAAAAGACGATACTGCTTTAGCTGATGCGGAAGTGCTTGAGATCGTTGTAAAGAATCTTTTGTCGATCGGACTCGAAGAATTCAAGATCTGCGTTAACACAAAAGAGGGAAACACAGACAGACTCGACAAAGTTTTCGAGATCCTTGATAAAATGGGTTATTCAAAATATATAACATACGATCCTGATATCGAATCGAACTTTAAGTATTACACCGGCATTCTTTTTAAGGTTTACACATACGGTGTCGGCGATTCCATCTGCAAGGGCGGAAGATACAATTCTCTTCTCGAAAAATACGGCGAGGGTGCTCCCGCTGTCGGATGCGTATTTATGATCGACAATATTCTGCAGAGCCTCAAAAAGCAAAAGATAAACGTTGAAGAAGAGAATAACTCTAAGACATTCGTCGTATATAAAGAAGGTGCCGAAAACGAAGCAGTAAACAAGGCCAGGGAACTTCGTGAATCAGGTGTTCCCTGCGTTACGGTATCCGTTTCGTTATTCAACGATGAATTAAAGAAAAAATGTGAAGAAAACGATTACAGGATAATCATTTTATAGAAACGGAGTTTTTATGGAAGACAGATATTTAACGATCGCTCTTTGCAAAGGACGAGTTGCCAACCAGACAATGGAACTTCTCGAAAACCTTGGGATAAGATGCGACGAGATAAAAGACAAATCCACAAGAAAGCTTATTTTCCAGGATGAAGAACATAAATTAAGATTCTTCCTTGCGAAAGGTCCCGATGTTCCCACATATGTGGAATACGGTGCTGCGGATCTCGGAGTTGTCGGAAGCGATATTATAGAAGAAGAACAAAGAAGAGTTATCGAACTTCTCGATCTCGGATTCGGAAAATGCAGAATGTGCGTATGCGGAAGAAAAGAAGCCAAAGAACTTTTGATGCATCGCGAGCAGATAAGAGTCGCAACAAAGTATCCCGTTATCGCTAAAGATTATTTCCATAACAAGAAATATCAGACCGTTGATATCATAAAATTAAATGGTTCAGTTGAACTCGGACCCATCGTTGAACTTTCCGACGTTATAGTAGATATCGTTGAAACAGGATCGACATTAAGAGAAAACGGACTTGATGTACTCGAAGAGATCTGTCCTATATCTTCAAGACTTATCGTTAACAGAGTAAGCCTTAAGATGCAGAAAGAAAGGATCGAAAAACTTGTAGAAGACATCAAGGCAAAGAACGCATTATAAACGAGGTAAGCATATGAAGAAATATACTTTAAACGAAGAAAACAAGCAGAATCTTTTAAACAATCTTTTGAAAAGAAGCACTTCCAATTATCCCGAATATGAAAAGAAAGTTGCTGCGATCTGTGAAGATGTTAAGGAAAGAAAAGACGAAGCTGTTTTTGAATATACGGCTAAATATGACAAATTCGATCTTAACGCTTACAACATCAGAGTTACCCAAGAAGAGATCGATGCAGCATGCAAAGAGATCGATCCCGAATTGTTCGAGATAATGAAAGAAGTCTTCGAGAACATTAAAGACTATCACAAGAAGCAGTTAAGAAACTCTTTCTTCGATACAACCGAAGACGGCACTTTCCTTGGCCAGAGAATACTTCCCATCGAAACCGTCGGCGTTTATGTACCGGGCGGAAAAGCCGCATATCCTTCATCGACATTAATGAACATCGTTCCCGCACTTGTTGCAGGATGCAAGAGGATCGTAATGACAACTCCCTGCAACAGCGAAGGAAAAGTAAGCGTTACAACGCTTGCTGCAGCTAAGATCTGCGGCATTAGCGAAATATATAAAGTAGGCGGTGCACAGGCTATCGCAGCACTTGCGTTCGGAACAGAGATAATCCCCAAGGTCAGCAAGATCGTAGGACCCGGAAATATCTTCGTTGCCCTTGCAAAAAGGTATGTATACGGACATGTATCCATCGATTCGATCGCCGGTCCCAGTGAGATCCTTGTACTTGCGGATGAGACAGCCAATCCCAAATATGTTGCTGCCGATCTTATGAGCCAGTGCGAACATGACGAAATGGCCAGCGGTATCCTTATCACAACAAGCGATGAACTTGCAGTTAATGTTGAGAAATGGATCGATGAGTTCTTAAAAGATGCTCCGAGAAAAGAGATACTCGAGAAATCTCTCGATCAGTTCGGATTTATACTTGTTGCAAAGGATATTAAGGAAGCGGTCGATGCTGCAAACGACATCGCAAGCGAACACCTTGAGATCTTAACAAAGAATCCTTTGGAGACCATGGGAATGATCAAAAATGCCGGTGCCATTTTCCTTGGCGAATATTCATCCGAACCTCTCGGTGATTATTTCGCAGGACCCAACCACGTGCTTCCCACAAACGGTACCGCCAAATTCTTTTCGCCTCTTTCTGTTGACGATTTCATTAAGAAGAGCAGCGTTATCTGCTATTCAAAAGAAGCTTTGGAAAAGAGTCACTTAAAGATAGAGAAATTTGCCAAGAGTGAAGGCTTATATGCTCACTCTAAATCGATCGAAGTAAGATTTGAATAAAGTAATTTTATTGAGGAAGGAATTTTTATGAGAACTTCATTTCAGGAAAGAAACACTAAGGAAACTCAGATAAAGATCAACCTTAACATAGACGGAAGCGGAACCGGAAAGATCTCTTCCGGTGTGGGTTTTTTTGATCACATGTTAAATTCTTTTGCAAAACACGGCAATTTTGACCTTGAACTCGAATGCAAGGGAGATCTTGAAGTTGATTGTCATCACACCGTTGAAGATATAGGTATCGTTCTCGGAACATGCTTTAAAGAAGCTTTAGGAGATAAAGCAGGTATCAACAGATACGGTTCTTTCATTATGCCCATGGATGATGCTTTGGTTCTCTGTGCTGTTGATTTCTCGGGAAGACCTTATTTGAATTTCTCATATGATTTTGCAGATGAAAGAGTAACGGATTTTGATGTTACTCAGGTTGGCGATTTCGAGACCGAAACTTTGAGAGAATTCTTATATGCTCTTTCTTATTCCGCCGGAATGAATCTTCATGTCAAGATCTTTGACGGGATCAATACACATCACATCATAGAAGCAATATTCAAGGCCATGGCAAACGCGATGAGAATAGCTGCTTCAAAGAATCCCGACAGAGAGGGAATTCTTTCCACGAAAGGAGCTTTATAATAATGGTTTTGATCGGCAAATACATTGCATTTAAAAATACAAACAGGTTTGGTGATTTTATCGAAGAGATCGAAAGCGTTAACCGGGAAGGATATGATTTCCTCTATGTAACAAACGAGTCTTTTTCCGATGAAGATAAAGAAAACTTTTTCCATAATATGATCGAGATCGCAGCTTTATGTGAAAAAGAAGTATATGCAGAATTTCCTCTTACGCATTTTGAGGATATGAAAAAGTTATATTACGCAAACGTAAAGAAGATCATCGCATCCTCTAAAACGACTTTGACCGATGAAGTGATAAATGACGGAATGACCAGATTCGGAAAAGATCTGATAGTAAAGGAATCGGATTTTAAGAAGATCGTTTCTTCAAATGCAAATGTTGAAAACGCCGGGGCCGACAGCTTTGTTATATTTGATACCGAAGAAAAGATCGATGTTTATTCTGTAAAAGAGGCCTTAAATCAAAAGGGTTTTGAAACAAAAAGTTTAAAATGCGAGATACCCTGGAGTGAACTAAAGAAAAACAGTGACGGACTTGTCCCCGTTATCGTTGTCGATTACAAAAGCGACAAGATCTTAATGATGGCTTATATGAATGAGGAAGCTTACGTTAACACATTCAAGACAGGCCTTATGAATTATTATTCAAGATCCCGAAACTCTCAGTGGATAAAAGGCGAAACGAGCGGCCATTTCCAGTATGTTAAATATATAAAAGCTGACTGCGACAAAGATACGCTTTTAGCAGGAGTTTCACAGATCGGTGTTGCCTGCCATACGGGAAGCGATACATGTTTCTTTAACGATGTATTAAAGAGTACTTCGGCTGAGAAGAATCCTTCCAAGATACTGACCGATCTTTACAAGGTCGTTGAAGACAGAAAAGTTAATCCCAAAGAAGGTTCGTATACAAACTATCTTTTCGACAAGGGTCTTGATAAGATCTTAAAGAAAGTCGGAGAGGAAGCGTGCGAGATCGTTATCGCATCAAAGAATGAAGAACCCAAGGAGATCAAATACGAGATCGCTGATTTCCTTTACCATCTTTCCGTACTGATGGTTGAAAAAGGCGTAACCTGGGAAGAGGTTGCCGATGAACTTGCAAAAAGGTAAAGAATGAGAAAAACAGCTTTAAGTCACGAAATATTAATGACTGTCGACAAGCCTGCGAGATATATCGGAGGAGAATTTAACAGCGTAAACAAAAACAAGGAAGACATCGATATAAGGTTCTGTATGTGTTTTCCTGATGTTTACGAGATCGGTATGTCTCATCTGGGGATCCAGATACTTTATGCCATGTTCAATTCTTTTGAAGATACATGGTGTGAAAGAGTATATTCACCCTGGCCTGATCTTGACAAAATTATGAGGGATAAAAATATCCCTCTTTTTGCACTTGAAAGCCAGGATCCCATAAAGGATTTTGATTTCCTCGGTATAACCCTTCAGTATGAAATGTGTTATACAAATATCTTACAGGTACTTGAACTTTCGCAGATCCCGATCTGGGCCAAAGACAGGTCTGAAGAAGATCCTATCGTCATAGGCGGCGGACCCTGTTCTTACAATCCCGAACCCATAGCAGAGTTTTTTGATATGTTCTATATCGGTGAAGGCGAAGTATCTTACAGAGCTTTGCTCGATCTTTATAAAGATTGTAAGAAAAAAGGATATTCAAGAGAAGAATTTCTTTATGAAGCGACCAAAATAGACGGTATCTATGTTCCTTCCCTTATCGATGTCAGATACAACGAAGATCATACGATAAAGGAATTCGTACCCGTTAAAGAAGGCGTAAACGTAAAGGTTAAAAAAGAAGTTGAGACCGATCTTAACAATTCTTATTATCCCGTAAAACCCATAATACCGTTTATTAAAGCTACACAGGACAGAATAACGCTTGAGATAATGCGCGGCTGCCCCAGAGGATGCAGATTCTGTCAGGCCGGACAGTTATACAGGCCTATAAGAACAAGGGATGTTGAAGTGTTAAAAGAATTCGCGCGTTCCATGATCGAGAATTCCGGTTACGAGGAAATAAACTTAAGTTCCCTTTCTTCATCGGATTATCCCGAATTAAAGGAACTTATCCTTTATCTTATTGATTACTGTAACGAAAAGAAGGTCAATATCTCGCTTCCTTCTTTACGAATAGATGCATTCTCTTTAGATGTTATGGGGAAAGTTCAGGATATCAAAAAATCCAGCCTGACTTTTGCTCCCGAAGCAGGTTCCCAGAGAATGAGAAACGTCATCAATAAAGGACTTACGGAAGAACAGATCCTTGAAGGCTCAAGACTTGCGTTCCTCGGAGGCTGGAATAAAGTTAAACTTTATTTTATGCTCGGCCTTCCTTTTGAAACCGACGAAGATGTTGTGGCTATCGCAGAACTCTGCGAAAAGGTAGCTAAGGAATATTACGAGACTCTTCCGAAAGAGCAGAGAAAACAGAGAGTTTCCATTACGGCATCCACATCGTTCTTTATACCGAAGCCGTTTACTCCTTTTCAGTGGGCCTCACAGTTTTCGCTTGAAGACTTCAGAGACAAAGCGTATCTCACAAGAACAAGCATCATGGCTCAGCTTAATCAGAGAAGTATCAAATACAACTGGCACGATACGGATGTTTCGGTCCTTGAAGGCGTATTTGCAAGAGGCGACAGAAGACTTGCAAAGGTCATTTACGACGCATATAAAAACGGTGCGATTTACGACGCATGGAATGATTATTTCAAATATGATATCTGGCTTAAGTCTTTTGAAGACAATGATATCGATATGAAGTTCTATACGGTCAGAAAAAGGGAACTCGACGAGATCTTCCCCTGGGATTTCATCGATATCGGTGTTACAAAAGAGTACTTAAAGAGAGAGTGGTTACGCGCCGCCGAAGGAAAAGTGACCGAAAACTGCATGATCAAATGCAACGGCTGCGGAGCCAACAAGTACGGTGCAGGAAAGTTTTGTTTCAGATAAATGTTAGAATATGGTTATAAGATTTAAATTCAAAAAATTCGGACCCGTTGTATATATCGGGCATCTCGACATAATGCGATTTTTTCAGAAAGCCATTAGAAGAAGCGGGATCGATGCCGCTTATACCGAGGGCTTTTCTCCGCATCTTAAATTAAGTTTCGCCCAGCCTCTTTCGGTAGGAGTAGAAACAGACGGGGATTATTTCGATCTTGAAATGAATTCTCTTCCCGATATGGAAAATATAGTTAAGATCATGAATGATCAGTGCGTTGACGGTATAGAGGTCTTAAATGCAACTCTTCTCGATGATGATACTGTTAACGGTATGAGCAGCGTTAAAGCGGCCGACTATATTTATTATTTTGAGGATCTCTCCGATGATCTCGATCTTATCAACAGATTCTTTTCACAGGATTCGTATATTTTCGAATATGTGAGAAAAGATAAAGTCAAGACAAAGGATCTGATGGAAGATATATATGAATATAAGATCCTTGGCGATAATGAAATGCTTGTTAAAGTCAACGCTTCTTCCGCGGGAAACCTTAAAGCGGATGTTGTTACCGAAGCATTGGAAAAATACGGAGTCTCTGCGAAATGCCTGAAATTTAAGAGACACGATCTTTATACAACCAATGAAAACAATGAATTTGTAAGTCTTTGCGATCAGGGAAAAGTATATGATTAAACCCGCAGAAAAGAACGCCGACGCCAAAATATTTTCAAAAACCGAAGGCCTTGAACTGGTGATCGTCAAAAAAGACAAAAAGATCATCTATCTTGTATTTGAAGATAAAAAACCTGTCGATATCGAGATCGAAAACGAGGGGGAACTTCCGGTAGGAACAAGATGCGTTGGAAAAGTAGATTCAATATCAAAAAATATCAATTCGGCTTATATAACTCTGCCCGATAAAAGCAGGGCGTTTTTAAAAAATATAAGCAGTGATCTTAAATGCGAACAGAATGTTGCCGTAGAGATAACAAGAGCGGCTTCAAAAGGGAAACTTCCGTCGGTCAGTCTTGTCGACGAGGACATTTCACACAGGAGCGATCTTTCGTATATCCGATACGGTCAACGTGTTTTCGAGAAGCTTATCCTTAAATATTCTTTTAACAAAATATTAACCGATTCGGACGAAATCTATAAAGAAATCCTGACATTTTGCGAAACTCAAAATGTCCTTGATTTGTCACGGATTCACAGGTATAATGATTCTATGGTAAGTTTAAGCGTGCTTTATTCGGTCACCAGGCACCTGGAAGAAGCTACTTCCAGACTTGTTTGGCTAAAGAGCGGCGCAAATATACTTATCGAAGAGACCAACGCTTTCACGGTGATCGACGTCAATTCGGCCAAGAATGAAAAGGGCGCAAAATCCTCTTATCTTGAGATCAATAAGGAAGCCGCTTGTGAGATCTTCAGACAGATGAATCTAAGGAACATTTCAGGTATAATCCTGATCGATTTTATCAATCTTAAACCGGATGAATCCAAAGAATTATTGTCGGAATTGAAGGAACTTTCAAAGACTCAGAAGAATTTCACGAAAGTGGTTGACATAACACCGCTTGGAATCGCAGAAATAACAAGAAAAAAAGAAGGCTGTACATTAAGCGATATCTATAATTAGTGCTTTTTCGGATTTTGTTTGGCATATGTCGATTTTATATATTTAAAGTTTGCATAACTCAAAAAAATCTCTTGAATATATGACTGGAATTTGATAATATAAATAGGTGATATAAAGCGTTTGAGTTAGAGTCTAATAACATTAGATTTTATCTTTTTTCGCACTTTATATAAAAAATTATTCTGAGTCCATGTAATAGGGGAACGAAAGGGAGGTTAACAGGAATGGCAACTGCTCAAGTTTTTTCTTGTAATTATAGCGGCAGCATCAAGAATAAGTTGCTTAAAGGCGGAGATAAGTTGTTCTTAAAGATCGAGGACACAAAGATTTCCGGAAAGGCTTTCATTTGTAATGAAGAAGGTCGTAATGGATATATCGATAACTTCGAGTATCCCATTAACGATGTAAGAGAAGTATATAAGGGTGATTATCAGGGTGATGTTGCTCTTATTATGAATACACGTATTACAAGTTTATACGGAACCAAAAAAGCTCAGACTATTTTCCCTGCAATCAAGGATATTGATGTAGTAGTAGAAATTTTAGGTGAATTAAAAGAAAAGACAGCCGCTGCAGGAAATGCAAGCGAAACAAGAAGAGCTGCTACAACTCAGAGTCAGCCCATCGCTCGTCCTGTTGCACCTACACCTACACCTCATGCTCCGGGAGCTTCCCAGCCCGTTCCTTCGGCACCCGTTCCATCAGCTAATCTTGACGCAAAGAGCATCAAGCAGGAAGTAACACAGAGTGTTATTGTAAAGAAAGATTCAGCTATCGGCGGAGATTCGATCGGTGGTGCACTTCTTAACAGAAAGCCCGCTGAACCCGCAAGATCCGCATCGGCTACAGTAGGAAGCGCAGTAATGCCCAAGGGCGCACCTCAGCCTCAGGCAGCACCCGCTGCAGCACCTGCCGCAGCAGCTGCACAGCAGGCAGCTCAGCAGAAGAAGAACGATTCCGAAGATTTCCAGAAGAGAATGGAAAAACTCTACGTTCTTAAAGATTGCGGAATGCTTACAGATAAAGAATTCGATGCAAAGAAACTCGAACTTGTTTCCGAGCTTTGCGGAATGACAGACTTCAACGAAAAAGTTCAGAAGCTTGTTGTTCTTAAGGAATGCGGAATGCTTTCCGAAAAAGAATTCGATTCCAGAAAAGTTGATATCATCAAAGAATGCTGCTCAACAGATGTTGAGGATCTTGGCGAATACAAGAGAAACGTTGAAAGACTTCCTTACCTTAAACTTGGCGGAATGATCGACGAAAACGAATTCATCGAAAAGAAGAGTGCTGTACTTGCAGAAGTTGAATACAGCGATCTCGATTCCGATGAGATCACATTGAGAAAGCTCGAGAGATGGCCTGTTCTTCGCGATGCAGAAATGCTTACAGAAGACGAATTCAAGATCAAGGTTCAGTCACTTGTTGACCATATTGATGTATCCGAGTTCGACAGCATCGATGCACTTAAAGTTAAACTTAAAAAATGGCCTTTACTTGTACAGGCTAAACTTATTTCCGAAGGCGAATTCAAGAAGAAACAGAACGATGTTATCGATTCCTTCACAAATTCTCCCTGGAACGATGTTCCTTCATTCACAGTTGTTGTTGAAAGACTTATGGCTCTTAAAGATTGTGAATGGCTTTCAGAACTTGACTTCCACTCAAAGAAGGTTGAGCTTTTGAGAAAGGTAGCTGCAGTTGAAGATTATGTAACTAAGGTTCAGCTTTACCTTGCACTTCCTCAGATCGGTCTTATCACTCAGGGTGACTTCGAAGTTAAGAAACAGGAATTTGTTGATGAGATCTTTGCTCCCGGAAACGGATCCACAGAAGAGTTCCAGACAAAGGTTAAAAAGCTCATGGATCTTGAAAAGACCGGAATGCTTTCAACAGATGAGTTTACAAGCTACAAGATGAAGCTTATGAGCGAATTATAATATCACTTATATATAAGGAAAGGGTCCGTTATTACGGATCCTTTTTTATTCCTAAAGGAAGATTTTCATTTTAGAAAAAATAATTGTTGACATAAAGATGAAAACACCGTATTATATTAGAGTATGCCGCATAACTAGGTAAAAGTGGCTTTTTGCCCACCGAAGTTAGCGAGATTGTTAATAAGGAGGTGCCTTATGTACGCTATTATTGCAACAGGAGGTAAGCAGTACAAAGTTGCTGAAGGTGATGTGATCAACGTAGAGAAGATCGAAGCTGAAGTTAACGATACTGTTACTTTTGATGACGTTCTTGCAATCAGCGATTCATCTTTCAAAGCAGGTGATGATTGCGCTAACAGCACTGTTTCAGCTACAGTTCTTGAACAGGGCAGAGGCAAGAAAGTTATAGTATACAAGTACAAGAGAAAATCCGGTTATCATAAGAAAAACGGACACAGACAGTACTTTACAAAAGTTAAGATCGACAAGATTAATGCTTAATTATGGTATCTGTTATTTTTTACAAGAAGAATAATTCATATTATAGAATTGAATGTTCCGGTCATGCCGGAGATGCACCTGCAGGTGAAAACATTGTATGTGCAGCGATTTCCGCTTTGGTTATCAACTGCTTCAATTCTGTGGAAAGATTTACCGAAGATTTTGTTTCTTCCGAGACCAGTAAGGACGGAATAACAAGTCTTCAGTTAAAAGAAAACATCTCCGAAAAAGGAGAACTTCTTGTAAGATCACTGGAATTCGGATTAAACGAGATTGCCAGAGATAACAGACAATATTTGAAAATATCAGTTAAGGAGGTATAAACCTATGCTGCAGATGAATCTTCAATTATTTGCACACAAAAAAGGTGTTGGTTCTACAAAGAACGGCAGAGATTCAGAATCTAAGCGTTTAGGAGCTAAAAGAGCTGACGGTCAGTTTGTTAAGGCCGGCAATATCTTATATAGACAGCGTGGTACCAAAATTCATCCCGGTGTGAATGTAGGTA
>JAEEGJ010005847.1_pt1 | contig 37873 bp, 42 predicted proteins | sample 8958761 | NCBI WGS metagenome assembly JAEEGJ01 (sample SAMN16246546, study PRJNA631951) | gut metagenome | biome: gut microbiome; feature: rumen; material: RS-attached | host: Bos | place: Iran: Karaj | collected 2018-10
GTGCTTCCCCCGGCCTAATGGAATCTGAATGCGATCTGGAGGAAGAGCCCGTCTTCGTCTGAGAGCGTTCCGTAAATAACGTGAGTATCTCCAAGACGCTCGTTTCGTGTAACGCGAAACACCACGGGTACTATTTCTTCTTTCGGCAGGTTCTTAAGGGCGATTTCGACTAAATCGTCAACTTGTACGCCTTCTAGGAGGGGTATGTAACCGTCGTCTACGAAATTATATTCGCGATATTCCTCTTCCAAAACACGTCACCTCCTCTACGAGTAGTCGTGAATGTACCGTCGGCTATTGTAGCATATATGGTTATGTTTGTCAATACGTCTGAATAATGATGAGCAAAAATCCCCAGCGTACGGCTGGGGACGGTAATGCCTTAATCCTGCAGGATAGGCATGAGATTGGAGGTTAAGACGTACAGGTGTGGAAAGGCTTTCTTTAATGAGGCCAGGTAGGCTCGATTGATGTCTTTCGCGATTAAATTCACCAGGGCGTCTTCTTCTTTGGCGCTGAGCCAGACTTCGATAGAATAATGGCCGGGAGCCAGGGCGATAGACGGTCCGCCCTCCAGGACAGAGTCGTAATCGCAGTACTCTACGAGAAAGGCGCGATGCGTCTCGAAGTCTTCGGATTTGCTCGATAAGTCGCTTCCGACTTCCAACTCGTAGTGGGGCTTCTTTTCGTTGTCGTGCCAATCTGAAATATGGATGGCCCACGGACCATCAAGAAGGGAACTGGTGAAGCTGACGGTCGTCTGATTATACTCTACTTTTAATATTTCTTCGAGTATGGCGCCGAGTACGATAGAATTAGCTTCGCGATCTTCTTCGCACTCAAAGTACGTTTTGCGAATAAGGGGCATTTTCATTTTTCACCTCCGCATTTTAAAGGCTGCCGCCTAGGATATAAAAGAGCTACTATTTTTGATTTTGCAATAAGTATTACCATTTGTCAATGACGGATGGGTGTTTTTTGGACGATTTGGCTTCAGCGTGATATAATAGAAGTTACATGGGGTATGATTAGGCTTCGGTCTAATCTACTCCACCATTTTTCTCGGATCACCTGTGGGTGATTTTTTGTTTTATAATGAGAAAAAGGAGTGATAGATGGATAGAGGTAAAATAGTTGCAGCAATTAAAGAAAAAGTTGATTTGCCGGACGACGTAATTGCGAAGGCTGGAGATTTGTTGGATGGTAAGTCGTTTGTGGGCCATAAAAATAAGGATGATATTGTTAAGACTTTAGTAGAAAAGCTGAAAATCGATGAAGGCATTGCGAATAAAATCTACGAAGCCGTAGCTAGCGCACTGGCGAGCGGCATAGTTGATAATGTGGCAAATAAATTGAAGGGAATGATCAACAAATAACAGAGGCCAAAAATGGATGACCGCATAAAATGCGTTCTAAGGCCGGTCTGACGAAAAAGACGCATAAAAATACCTCCTGAATTAGAATTCGGAGGTATTTTTAATTGAAGGCCCTCGCAGTTTTTAGCAACTTCAATTAACTCTGATACTATACCGCTTGTGATATATTGTCAAGATTTTTTGAATTATCGTGTTCGGATATTATGACATATTTCTAAGCAAAAACATATTGACAAAACAGAAGCTTTATGCTAGAATAGGCATAAGCACCTGAGATGGCGCCTCGGTTTTGAGTTGGTCATCGTAAAGGGGTGGCAATTATAAAGTTATATGGTGGGCAGAAATGGAGCTAGAAATGGCTGGAACTAAGGCTGGTGGCCAAAAAGCTGCCGCAACTAATAAGAACAAATATGGCAAAGATTTTTATGCCGAGATCGGTCGCAAGGGTGGTCGCAATGGTCACACTGGCGGTTTCGCTGCAAATCCTGAGTTAGCAAAGATTGCTGGCGCAAAAGGTGGCCGTATTTCTAAGCGCGGTAAAGCTAAAAAAGAAAACTAAAAAATAGAAATTATTATAGAAGTCAGGCACGCAAAAGCGTGTCTGATTTTTTATGGTTATGCTTGCGTGTTTGTGAGAAATGTATTATTTTACGTAGCATACTGGCCAGATTGGAGGTGATGATAGTGGGCACAGTAAGCAAAGCTTTAGCATTGACATCTGCTTTAAGAGAGATGGGAATAGAGCCTGGCAAATTTAAAAAAGATTATGACAGGCCGGAGTTGCGAAATGAGGAGCGTTGTAGCTCTTGTCGTGGGTTATGCTGCTGGACATGTGGGTGTCTTCTGAGCCCGGACGATTTCACAAAGTGGTTTGGAATTCCGCCGACCCTGGAGTTGGTGGAGCGAGAACTAAGAAAGGGCTATTTATCAATTGTGGCAGTTGACTACGGTTCGGATTCTATTTTTGGCATGCTGTTACGTATGCGTCGTTCCGGTGAGCAAGTTGTTATTATGGATGATAGTCCGGATATTGTCGCGGGTAGATTTGGTCCGTGCGTAGCGTGGCGCGAAGAAAGTGGATGTATGTTTGATTGGAAGCATCGTCCTGCTGGCGGAAAGTTACTGAAACCGGGCAATACTCCTCTAGAGTGTGTTTGTGACTATCCTGTCGAAAGTGCGGCAGGAGAATGGCTGATGTTTCCGGATCTTCTTACTGACTTAGCGAATAACTATCGCGGATTGAAAATCCCGGAGCCAAAGACGGGTTGGACTCCGCTTTCGTAATGATTTTGAAAGTAGTCAGTGCCAGTATATGATTAGTTGCCGCCCCGTGGTGGGGCGGCTTTTTGACATTTTTTAAAGCGAATAGCATAATTGTTATGCTTGCATACTCGATGTAGATATTTTACGATATGGGGGATACTGGCCAGATTGGAGGTGATTTGTGTTGGGTATAGTGCATGGTATCAACTTTAGTCCGATGATTCTAAGGATTGTAAATGAGTTGAAGGGCGAAATAACGCCTAGCCCGTATCCGAAGAATTACGATGAGGCAACCTTAAAGAACCCCGAGCTCTGCAAAACTTGTGGCGGAAAATGCTGCAAAAGATGCGGATGTTTCGTGAGTCCAGACGATTTTGAAAAGTGGTTTGGAGTTCCGCCGACCCTGGAGTTGATGGAGCGAGAACTAAAGAAGGGCTATTTGACAATAGAGATAGTCGATCTTTCGGATTACTGGCTGTCGGGTTTTGGCACGTTAGTGCGAATGCGTAATTCTGGAGAGTCGGCCATAATCGATTTCGATGGAAGATGCGCTGGAGCAGGGGCGTGCGTAGCATGGCGCGAAGAAGGCGGATGTATGTTTGATTGGGAACAGCGTCCTGCTGGCGGCAAGCTGTTAAGGCCGGTTGATCCTCAGTTTGGAATGGGGTGTACTTGTGAGTATGGGACAAAGGCGACAATCGCAGAATGGCGGGTGTTCCCGGGTATTCTTCCTGAGCTCGTAAGGAAGTATCGTGGGGTAGATATCCCTTGCCCAGATAGCAGCTGGGTGCCGTTTCCGTAAAGGAAGCGGCTTTTTTATTGGTTTATTCTGGTGTAATGCGAGAACGCCAAGTGGCTCCACAAAGGGGGCAATGGTAAAGCAGAGAAGAGTCTTGATAGCCGGAAAGATTGCAGTTTTTGCAAAGAGAAGTTAGATGAAGCCAATCGCGGTAGCTGTCGAGGTGATCTTCGGCGAAATCTTCGTCATACTTTATGCCGTAGCGTTCGCAAATTTCACGAACCTTTGCCCAGGCTTGGGATTCGATTTCGACGAGTTCAATATCGGAAGTGTAGTTGGATTTATTGATAAGATAGTGGCCGAGTTCGTGCAGAAGCTCGAGTGGATGGCCGACGGTCTGATAATAGAGGTGATTTGGGGGCGAAAAACGGAAGCGCTCGCCTGGGGCGATTTGGAGTTCTGGATAATCGGCGGATATCTTAGCGACGAGCTTCTTTAAGCTTGGCATAATGATAGCATCCGTAGATTACAGAAAAACTGCCATATTTGGCAACAAATAGCCGTGGCGTGGTGATTTTAGGGGGGAGTTGGGCGGTGAGCTTCGTGCGAAGCTCGGTGCGATAATGATTAAGCATTAAGCCGAGTGGGCCACCAAAGATGATGCGGTCTGGTTTGATAGAAGTGGTAAGTGGCGCGATACCTAGGAGCATACGGTTGACGATCTCACTCCAGTCGGCAGGGTCGGTGATGTCGTTGACGAGCTTGTTGTATTTGGCGTTGATTGCGCTAGCGGCGGCAAGATCTTCCCATTCGGATTTTTCGCCGTCGTAGATAAATTCGACATGTCCGGGCTCAAAGTCTGAATACCGTTTAGATAGGGCGCCATTTTCGACTACGCCACCGCCAATACCAGTAGAGAAGGTGAAATATAGGGAACGGCCCTTGGCGCTACGCGCTTCGGCGAGAGCGGCGAGATTGGCATCGTTTTCTACGTAGACAGGTAAGCCAAAGTCGGCTTTGAGCATTTTGGCAATATCCATATCATGCCAGGGGAGATTGCCAAGCCAAACGGCACGGTTGTGCTTGACGAGACCGGGCATAGCGACGGAAATAGCCTTGATACTAGACATGACAAAATTGACGCGGATTTGTTGCGTAAGCGCTTCGTAAAACTTTGTTTGGTTGTTATTAGTTAGGAATTTGACGGAGTGGAGAAGTTTACCTTTGCTGTCGACAAGGGCTACGATAGTTTTTGTTCCTCCGATATCTATACAAAGATACATGAAAATAGTATAACATCATCTTGCAAAATTATGCTGGTTATGCTTGTGACACCTGTGGAATAGTGGTATAGTTAGGCTAATCTTAGATGGAGTTTGAGTGATGGATGTAAATGCGAAATATAGGCGTTGGGGGTGGGGCGCAGTAATAGGGCTGATTGGCGTGATTTTGATTGCCGGCTTAGTTGTGGCAATCTCGATGTCATCTTCGCCGAAGCCAAATACTACAAACGAGTCGATTGCCTCTACGGGCAATAATGGCTCTAATAATACAAACAACGGTAGTATTGGTGACAAGATTGACTCTGATGGCCAATCCGATGCCGAGAAAGAGGCTCAGCAAAAAGCTGAAGAAGAAAAGAAGGCAAAGGCAGAAGCCGAAAAGAAGGCGGCGGAAGAAAAAGCCGCTCGCGAGAAGGCCGAGAGAGAAGCGGCAGAGAAGGCTGCCCAAGAGAAAGCTGAGCGAGAAGCGGCGCAAAAATCTAACAATTTGCCGCATACTGGCCCAGTCGATTCATTAGTATCAGTTGTCGCTTTTGCGGTGATTGCATATTTGGTTGCGCTAAACGTTTCGTTCGTAAAGAAGCAATCTGTTTAGCTTGTGCTTTACCTAATCTGTAAAATAGGTTAAAATAATGGGTAGCATGGAGCTACTCATTGTTTTTTGTGGATCACACGAAGGATGATGAGTAGTTCCAGCGAAAGGAAAATACAATAAATGGCTACAAAAGCTAAAATTACAATGGATGAACTCCTTGCGGGAGAAGATATCCAACCAATCATTCTTGGCGACACGATCGAAGGTACGGTTATGTCTGTCAAGAAGCACGAGATTTTGATTGATCTCGGCGCGCGCGGTGTTGGTCTTGTGCCACGTCGCGAGGTTGCCTTTGGGCGCCAATTAAAGGAAGGTGATGCTGTTTCGGCTAGCGTTATCGATACCGAAATGGAAGACGGCATGGTATTGCTATCTCTCCGCAAAGCCGTAAAAGAAAAGGGCTGGGATGAGATTGCTGCTAAGCTTGATGCTGGCGAAATCATCGAAGTTCAACCATACGATGCCAACCGTGGCGGCCTCTTGGTCGAGTACGAGGGCATTCGTGGCTTCTTGCCAGTTTCGCAACTTTCGGCAGAGCATTATCCACGCGTTGGCGGTTCTGACAAGGATGAGATCCTTCAGCGTCTTAATGCGCTAGTTGGTAAAGATATTCGCGTTCGCATCCTTGATGCCGATCGCAAGACCAATAAGTTGATTCTTTCTGAGAAGGAAGCAATCAAAGATGGTCTCGCTGAGCGCTTTGCAAAGCTTGCTGTTGGCGATATTGTAAAGGGTGTTGTCACTGGCGTAGTAGATTTTGGTATCTTTGTAAACGTAGATGGTATCGAAGGCTTGGTGCACATTTCTGAGATTTCTTGGGAGCGTGTAAACAGCCCAGCCGACTACGTAAAGGTCGGCGATACAGTCGAGGCAAAGATTATTGCTATCGACAAAGATCGTTTGAGTCTCTCGATGAAGCAGCTTCAAGAAGATCCATGGCTTTCTGAGATTGCCAACTTTAACAAGGGTGACAAGGTTGAAGGTACGATTACTCGCATCACACCATTTGGCGCTTTTGTACAAATCTCGCCAGCTGTTGAAGCTCTAGTGCACGTATCAGAGCTTGGCGAAGGTAGCGATGTTGACCCAGAGAAGATCTTTACGCTCAACGAGCGCAAAGAGTTCAAGGTGCTTGATATCGACAAAGAAGGTCGCAAGATTTCTTTGAGTTTTGCCGACAAGAAAGCTAAGAAATAACATCTTTGCTCTAATAAAAAACAAGGTCCAACGAAAGTTGGGCCTTGTTTTGTTCGGTGATTATTTTTTGCTGTTTCGGCTCTTATTGATGACGTTACCGATGACGATACCTAGAACAACAGAGAGCGCAAGAAGAGGGAAAATAAGTATGCCGACGCCAAGTATTATTACGCCGCAGGTCTGATCGCGGCTTGCGCTACCACCTGCATAACAGGAACTATAAGACATCCATGATGTTATAAGTAGGTAGGCTAAGCCAATTACGAAAATAACCGCAGAAGAGGCAATGCAGAGGTAGACTGAAGATTTTTTGCCAGTTTTCGAGGCGGGTGTTGCTGTTTTATCTTGTGGTTTTGTGGGGGTAGATGATTGTGTAGTGTTCATATGGGCTCAGTATAGCATAAGTGGATATGCGTTAGGCTGATAGATTTTTATGATATATTGAGAGTATGTGGGAATATATCAAAAAAGTAATTGAATATATTTTCTTCTCATTCCTAATAGAGGCGGTCATTATAGTAGCAAAGTTGAGCTGCGAGGACATTATTGACGTAGCGGGGAAAGGCTTAACGATTGCTTTATTTGTGGCGCCATCGGTCTTGGCGAGCTTGGCGGGATTATCGTTAGTGAAAGTGCAGCGTCGGCGTCAGCGGGGGCGTTACGAGAAAGAGCCGATTAGTGTTGCCGCGTTGGTGGTACTGATTGTGATTGTAGTGATTGGTGTGATATTGTCCGCAATTGGGGCGAACGTTTTGACGGGTTGGCTATATAGCCTCTAAAATAGAGATATAATGAGTGAGATTTTGAAATTTCCAGATAAGACCGCTTTGTTGGTGATTGATATAGTTAATTCTTGTTGTCATGAAGAGTGCGAGGATCCATCGATCGGGATTACCTATAATAAGATTCGCAAGATGGTGGACGAGAGGCTGCTGAAGTTTGTAGATGCGTATCGTAATCGGGTAAACAAGAATGTAATTATGATGGGATTGCAGCCTTGGACGCGTGATTATTTGCCAGAGAATATTGTTCGGTTGTATGACGAGAGCCCAGAGGCGACCTATTTTGGCGAAGAAGGCTTCGAGGAGGAATTTTACCATATCGAGCCGGCTGAGACGGATTTTGTAGTAAAAAAGAATACCTATGATTGTTTTGCTAGCTCTGAGCTGGTTGATTATTTAGAGCGAAGAGGGATTACGGACTTGGTTGTTTGTGGTGTGTTTACGGATGGCTGCGTGTTGTCTAGTATTGCGAGCGGGTTTAGCAAGGGTTATAACTTCATAATTCCGCGCGATTTAGTAGAGACAACGGATTTGCTGGTGCGCCAAGAATTGCAAAAGATATTATTGGACTATACTTTTCCGATGCAATACGGCAAGGTGGTCGATTCAGACGAGATTCTTACCGGAAAAGTTGAATAAATTTTTGGGGATGCACCAAAACCACGTTGATATTATAAGCTGGGTTTTGACAAAAAAGAAAAAGCTGCCGACTAAGTCGGCAGTTTAGGTTTTGTGCGATCTGGGTTGGTGTTTTCTGTTGGCGGCCGTGCGATTAAAACTCTGGTCGGTCACCGACATCTCGTTTTATGCCCGGAACTTCCTCGCCGTTTTCGTTTACCAGTTTGTTCTCTCCCGGTAAATAGTAAACGTGAGTTCCGCCATACCCGTATTTTGGCGTAAAGGGAGCCATACCATCTACATAGAAAGCGCTGTAAGTAGCACTTGTCCAGTATATGTATACGCCATTTGTTTTAATGACGTAAACCAAGTCGGTCTCGCCTGGGATTTTTGCGAAGATAAACTGATCCCCAGATGTTGCTGTAGACTCAGTAGTAGTTTTTTCTTCTACGCCGCCGGAGCAGCCACACGCTAACAATGCGACGATAGCAATCGCGATTATCACTTTCTTCATTAGTCACCTCCTAAAGTACCCAGATCGTGTTATTTATTATACATCATAAAGCGGTTTTTGTCAATCTGTGCGCGGATTTTTGATATTTTATTTTAAATATGGTAAAATAGTAGAAGTTGCTGGGGGTGGATTTTTATTATTACTTTTAACGAAAGGAGCTAGAAAATGGAAGAAAAAGTAATACAAATTTCTGGCTCGATTACGGTAGACGAGCTAGCAAGTGCATTGGGTGTATCTGTCACGCATCTGATTGGTGAGTTATTCAAGAATGGCATTATGGCCACGATTAATCAGCGCCTAGATGCGGAGACGGCTCAGATTATGACCGAGGAGCTTGGTTTTACGAATGTACGCTTTGAGAAGAAAGAGAATTCGGCAAAGATTCCTGGCATAAAACGCGAGTTGTCGAAGGATGCAAAATTGCGTCCACCAGTGGTAGCAGTAATGGGGCACGTTGATCACGGCAAGACTACTTTGCTTGATACTTTGCTGAAGAAGAAAACTGTTGACGACGAGGCGGGCGGTATTACGCAGCATATCTCGGCTTATCAGATGGAGTATAAAGAACGCAAGATTACGTTCTTGGATACGCCGGGCCACGAAGCTTTTGCGGCAATTCGTCAGCATGGCGCAATGCTTACGGATATTGTAATTATCGTGGTGGCTGCCGATGATGGCGTAAAGCCTCAGACGGCAGAGGCGATTAAGTTTGCTGAGGCGGCAAATGCCAAGATTATTGTTGCGATAAATAAGATTGACAAAGAAGGCGCTAATATTGACCGAACGAAGGCGCAGTTAGCAACAGACTTTAATCTTAACCCTGAAGAGTGGGGTGGTGATACGATTATGGTGCCGATTTCCGCAAAAACTGGCGAGAATGTCGAGAAATTGCTAGATATGATTTTATTGACGGCCGACATTGATGAGCTAAAAGCGGATACTAATATTCCAGCCGAAGGCCTCGTAATTGAGAGTCATATGGAGATTGGGAAAGGCTCAGTAGTGAACTTATTGATAACTGGCGGCGAGCTGAAGACAGGTGATTTTATTGTAGCTGGCAAGACCTATGCAAAGGTGCGCACGATGGTTGATTGGAAGAATAAGCCAAAAGGGAAAGCTACGCCTTCGACGCCAGTAGTAGTGACAGGTTTTAAGGAGTTGCCTAATTTTGGCGATAAGTTTGAAGAAGTTTCCGATGAAAAAACCGCGCGCAAGATGGCACTATTAAATGCGCAAGCCGAAGCGAATGACAGCGCAAACACAAATGTGACCGCAACGGATATGCTGCGCATGATGAATGTGGCAGATAATACGAAGACATTCAACGTAATCGTAAAAGGCGATGTCGCCGGATCGGTTACATCTGTAGTCGATTCTTTACGTATGATAGACACGCAAGGTGAAATTACTCTAAATATCGTATCGACGGGTGTTGGCGCAATTTCTGAGAACGATGTTTATATGGCGTCGGGCGGCAAAACGGTTATTTACGGTTTTAATGTGACGGTTCCGAATGCGATTGCGAAAATGGCAGAACGCAACGGTGTGCCAGTGCGCGTATTCCGAGTGATCTATGAATTGCTAGATGACGCAAAGCATGATATGGAAGAAATGCTTGATGCGGAAGTAGTAGAAACCGAGACTGGCGAGCTGGAAGTAAAGGGCGTGTTCCGCACTGAAAAAACGGAAATTATTACTGGTGGACAGGTCAAGAAGGGACGTGTAGCGCCAGGTATGCTTGGTCATGCTTATCGTAAGAAAGTCGAATTGGGTGAGTTTGAGGTGATTAGCACGCAAGAGGGCAAAATTAATGTGCCGTCGCTTGCTGAGGGCGAAATTGGCGGTCTGTCTCTAAAGACTAGCAAGAAGATTCAGCTGGAAATTGGTGATACTTTGAAGTTCTTCGTGCGCGAGTACAAGAAGAAAAAGATTTTGTAATATAATAATCATTAGCGTTTTTGTGCTAAAATGGTGGTAAATAGGAGAGTAACGCAATGTTTAAATTTGATAATAGGTTCTTGGATAGCGTCGGATTGGCCGATCTTCCGGATTCGCAAAAGGAGGCTTTCTTGCAGTATGCGCAAGATCAGCTAGAAATTCGCATTGGCGAAAGTATGAGCGAGAGCCTGAATGATGACCAGCTCAGCGAATTTGAGCGCATTATCGATAACGACCCCGCTACGCTTCAGGGGTTGCTGGATTCGTATGGCGACTACCAAAATGATGAGGTTTATCAGACCCTAAAGCGTAACACTGGTGCACAAGACGGCGATAATAGTCTCCTTTCAGATTACGTAACTGCAAAATGGCTTAATCAGAACTGTCCGCAATATCAGCAGATTATTAAAGAAAGCTTGACGGATTTACAGAATGAAATTCGCGAGCAAAAAGATGCTATTTTAGCGGCGGAATAGTTAGCAATAATATTTATTTGCGGGATACTCTTTAATCCTCCTCTTGAGAAAGGGGAGGATTTATTGTATAGTTATCGTTGAGTCCTCGAAACTGTTGGAGCTTGCACATTAGAAAGGAAGGTGTATATGAAAATCATAGGCATAATTGGGGGATTAAGTCCCGAATCTACGACGCATTATTACTTGGGGATTAATCAGCTGGTGAATGAGCGTGCTGGCGGTCTGACCTCGGCTGATATGTACGTGCGGAGCGTTAACTTCGCGAAGTATTACGCCCTGATGGAGCGCGGTGAATGGGATACGATTGCTCTTATGCTTCGGCGTGAAGCCCTGAATCTGGTTAACTATGACGGATGTGATTATGTGGCGATTGCTACGAATACTATGCATAAAGTAGCAAAAGAAGTGGGGCGTCCTATTTCTGGTCGTGATATGCCGCTGGTCCATATCGGTGACTGCATTGGCGAAGAATGTGAAAAGATTGGCGCCAAGCGTGTTCTGTTGCTTGGAACCAAGTTCACAATGACAGAAAGATTTATGGCGGATTTTCTTGCTGACGGGTATGGCATTGAAGTTCTCGATATGCGGAAGCTTCCGCGCGATGTCGCAGAGATTGATCGAATCATCTTTGACGAGTTGTGCCATGGTACCGTACTGCCGGATTCGAAGACGTACATGGTAAGCTTCGTAGACGGCATTGTTTCTGGGGAGGCCCTCGGACATAGGCCGGATGCGGTCATCTTGGGGTGTACGGAACTGGACATGATTTTGCAGGAAGGTGATGTCGGCGTGCCGCTCATTGATTCCACGCAGGTCCACATTAATAAGCTCGTTGATTTGTGCCTGGAGAGGTAGGCTACAAAAGTATCTTCCGTAAAAAACAATCAAAGCTCGGCTACAGGTCGAGCTTTTTTCAAGATTAGTAGGTCTTTTTATGCCCGTTAAGGAAGCTTTTGGCGTCCATTTCTTTGGAATTTTCTGGAAGCAGGCGGTCGATAATGAGGTAATTACCATCGGCGCAGAGCAGATCGAGTTCGGTTGAGGCTTGGCTGGCAACATGTGCTTGAGTGACAGTGCAGGGAACATTGAGTAGGGTTGTCTTGGATTTTGGAAAACCAGCATAAGCGCGAACCTCATTGTAGAGCGTCTGAGCGGCTTTCTCGGCTGGTTTTAAAAGCGCAAGGTCTTTGGTAAGTTTTGACGTAAAAGTGGCTTCTGCGCCATTCTGTGCGGTCTCAGAGGCATTTTTGGCTAGGACTCCAGGTATCACGTCTAAAAGTAGTTTCGCACCAAGCGTGGCGAGTTCTTCATAGAGAGATTGTTTGGTGGTTTCTGCAGTAATGGCGACTTTTGTTTGTGCAAGGATATTGCCCGCGTCCATCTCTTTAGCGAGGCGCATGATGGATACGCCGGTTTCAACGTCGCCGTTTAGGAGGGCGGTTTCGATAGGGGTAGTGCCGCGATATTTTGGTAGAAGCGAGGGGTGGATATTTAAGATGCCGGCGGGAATTGCGTTAATTACGGTTTCGGGGACGAGTTTTCCGAAGGCGGCCAGTACGCCAAGGCCGGGTTTGAGCCGCTCGACAATTGGTAAAAGTTCCGAGGCTTTCTGAACTTCTATTGTTTCAATGCCGTGTTTCTTGGCTAAGATTGAAATAGGGAACGGCTTGCGCACGCGTGCTTTAGGCAATACAAGGGCGCAGATGTCGATGTTTTGGTCTGCAAGTAGAGCTTCAAATATGGGAGTCTTGGCTTTAATGCCCTGAGCGAGTTGCTCATTGCCGAAGAAGATGACTTTAGTCTTCGTCGCCATCGGGATAAAGCTCCTTGTTGCCTTTAATGTTTTTATCGTAATCGAGCGGCACGAGGTCGCCCTTGTCGTTGAGCTTATAGAAGGCATCTTTAACACCTTTAATATGATCGATAAAGAGAATGCCATTTAGGTGGTCGATTTCGTGTAGAAGAGTGCGAGCTAGAAAACCAGTAGCCTTGAGGCGGACCTCGGTACCATCTTCGAGCTGCGCCTTAATGCGAGCTTTAGCGGGGCGGGGAACTTTTCCGTAGATTGTTGGCACGGAAAGACAGCCTTCGTAGTCATAAAGAGTTTTTCCTTCGGTTTTGATGACTTCTGGATTGAGGAGTGGAACAAAAGTGGCGTTATCCTTGTTATTCATATCTTCGCGCACAACGATGATACGTTTGTTGTAACCAAGCTGTGGCGCGGCCATGGCGGCAGAAAGCTCGAATTCGTGAGCGTTTTCCCAGTCGATGCAAGACTGGATCATTTCCCGAATGATTTTTTCTACTTCTGGGTCGCCGACTTTTGCTTTGGTAGATTTTTTGCGCAAACGCGGGTCTGGCGTTGTGATAACTTCCTTTTTGCTGGCCATTTTACTCCTCTTTATTGGGGTAAATTTTAACATAATAACAGTTTTGTGGCGAGCATAAGCGTTGTGGCTAAGCACAACTAGAGCAGGGAAATTGGATCAAAGCAGTAATGAAGATAGGGATTTTTTTCGATAGCGTCGAAAATTGCAAGAAGATCCTTGCGAGATTTGGCTTTGACGATGATTTGCCAGGTATAACCAGATGCGGTATGTTCATGAAAGGCTGGCATAGGGGGCGTGACGGAGACTTGCTCGAGAGAGTGTTGGTGTATATATTGTATAATTTTTTTGTTCAATTTTTGGACGTTTGAAATGGCGGCGCGCTCGGTTTTGTAGGACAGTGAGAATTTGAGCAAAAAACTATACGGTGGCAGACTACTCTGGCGTCGTTTTTGGATTAAATAATTATAAAAACCAGCAAAGTCTGCTTGTATGGCGTGAGATATTATGGGGTGATTGGGTTGAAAAGATTGAATGAAAATGTGACTATTTTGGTGTCCACGCTTGGCGCGGCCAATGACTTGAGTGATTAATTGAAATGTTCGTTCTTCGGATGAATAGTCTGGAAGGCTCAATCCGGCATCGGCTTGAGCAATGCCGAGCGTGCTGAGCTTTGGAAAATCGAAGCCTTTTGCGATCATTTGAGTACCCACAATAATGTCGTAATTTCCGTCGTGTACTTGGTCGTAGATTTGCGAGAGCTGCTGACTAGTCTCCGTATCGGCGTCAAAGCGGGCAATGCGAGCTTGAGGAAAGAGTCGATGCAGCTCTTCTTCTAGCATCTTGGTGCCGAATCCTTTGTGGTGAATGGTGGCGTTATTGCATTCTGGGCAGGCGGTAGGTACGGGATAATTGCGACCACAAGTATGGCAGCGCATTTGGTATTTATCGGCATGAAGAACTAGTGGCAAGAGGCAATTTTCGCAAAGGGCTTGCCAGCCGCAATGGTCACAGATTGTTAGGGGCGCGGTGCCGCGACGATTATGAAAGATCATGGACTGAGTGTGGTTATTAATGGAATCTTGGATAGAATCAATCAACTGGTTGCTTAAGAGGTGGCTTCGGGTAAAATTAGGGCGATTCTTCAGGTCGATAAGGGTGATTTCGGTTTGACGATTGCTCTTGATGGCTAGCTCATTAAGCTCTACGATAGCCTTGTGTTGTTTGCAGATATAATAATCGGAGACTAGAGGGGTGGCGGAGCCGAGGATGGTTTTTGACATAATGGCGGCTAAGCGCAGGGCGGAGTACTTGGGATTCTGGTCTTGTTGATAGGCTGGTTCGTGTGCCTCGTCGATGAGAATCATTCCCAAATTCAAAACTGGCGCAAAAAGAGCCGAACGTGGTCCGATGACGACCAGTGGAGTAGTAGTCTGAAGGGCTTTTTGCCAGAGTTGATGGCGGACGGCTTCGGTTTGAGCGGAGTGGAGCAGGATGATGTCGGAAAAATGTGCTTGAAAATTTCGCACTAGTTGGGAGGTTAGGGCGATTTCGGGCACAAGCAGGATAACGGATTGATTTTGAGCAAGAGTCTGTTTGGCGAGTTCGATGTAAATGTTAGTCTTGCCGCTACCAGTGATGCCATGAAGCATAATAGTATTAGCAGTACATTGGTTGATTTTTTTGAGCGCGTCTTTTTGAGCGGCGTTTAGCGGATTAGAAGAAGCTTTTTGAGACAATATGCTATCTGTGGTATTTTTTACAACGCGGCGTTTTTTGGTGATACCGCGAGGTAGGATGGCTTGTACCGCAGCGGACAATGGGCAACGGTAATAATCGCTGAGCCAGAATAGTGCTTTCATGAGATGTTTGGGGAGCGGCTCGGGATAGAGAAGGCGAAGGATTTCTTTAGTTTCAAAATCTGGCTGTGATGTTTTGGCGGAGACAATGCCGACAGTGGTCTTTTTGCCGAGTGGAATTTCGACAATATGGCCAATCTCAAGTGGTTCGATGGATGCGTAAGTAAGAGTATTGTCGCTATCATGAAAGGTTTTGGCGGGCGCGATAAGGTAGTAATTCATAATGTGATTTTAACACGCTAGAAAAATGCATCTCGTGATGTTGTAGATTTTACAAAAAATAGCTAAAATTATTCTAGTAAGGAGGTTAAGTGTTAGACGTTTTCGTGACAAGTCGGGTGCGGCGGAAGATTATTGTAGTTTTTGCTAAGTATCCAGATTTTAAAACACACGTGCGTGGCTTGTCGAAATTGATCAAGGAAGATCCTGGAAATATCCAGCGCGAGTTGCGTCGCTTAACTAAAGGTGGCTTTTTGGTAGCGACTAAAAAGGGGAATACTAGCATCTATCAGACAAATAAACAGTTCCCAATACTAAAAGAGCTTCAGAGTATCGTCATTAAAAGTCAACAACTAGAAGACGCAAAAAAGACGCCTAGCAAGATTATCGGATGACGGATTTATTCAAGCAGCTTCTGCGGCAACGTGGGCTGGATGAGAGCTTTTTGCGTCCCAAGTATGAGAATCTTTTTAACCCATTAGAGATTAAGGGGGTTGAGGCGGCCGTAAGGCGTATTCGTAAGGCGAAAGAAGGGGGAGAGAAAATCATAATTTATGGCGATTATGACGCGGACGGTATTACTTCGAGTACTTTACTGAACGATGCCTTAAAGAGTTATGGATGCAAGAAGGTTGAAATCATATTGCCGAATCGGTTTATTGATGGTTATGGTCTAAATATGCCAGCCGTAGAAACGATAGTAAAGAAAAATGCAACTCTGATAGTGACGGTGGACTGCGGTTCTGGTTCAGAGGATGTAATTGCAGAGCTGAAGCGGCGTGGTATTGATACGATTGTAACTGATCATCACGAGATACCGAGCGTGCCGAAGTCGGCGGTTGCGGTAATAAACCCGAAGCAGGGGGATAGAGATGGCATACGTATGGCTGGCGTAGGGGTAGCATTCACGCTGGCGCGAGCTTTAAATATGGATATGAATGGGGGCAAATGCGATGGCCAAGAAAAATGGTTATTGGACCTGGTAGTGATTGGCACAATTTGCGATTCGATGGAATTACGCGAAGAAAACCGAATCTTGACCTATTTTGGAATGAAGGTGCTAGAAAAAACGCGTCGCCCAGGCATTAAAGAACTTGCGCGAGTGGCGGGTGTAGATTTGCAAAAGCTAAACACGCATGCGATTGGTTTTCAGCTAGGGCCACGCATAAATGCGGCGGGCAGAATGAAGAGCGCGGATTTGGCGTTAGATTTGATGACGTCAAAGAGCCGATCGAAGGCGCTCTTGTTGGCGGAGGAGTTAGATGTATTGAATGGGGAACGTCGAAAAGCGCAAGAAAAAGCGGTAGGAGAAATAGAGGTATCTGATAAAGATGCGGTAATCGTAGCGTGCGGCGATTGGCCAGAGGGAATTTTGGGAATAATCGCGGGACGTTTGGTGGAGTTATATGAAAAGCCGGCTTTTGCTTTGACGAAGTTGGCGGACGGGCGCCTAAAAGGGTCGGGGCGAAGCTTTGGTGACTTTTCTTTAGCGAAAGCATTGCAAAGCTGTAGTGACGGATTGCTCTTGGCTGGTGGCGGTCACGCTGGAGCATGCGGAGTTAGTCTCGAGAAAGAAAACTTAGAAAAGTTCCGCGAAGAGATTAACGGCTATTATAAGAGTCTAAACTTGCGTGACCAAGAAAGATTTTTGCGTAGCAAGAGTGACTTAAAGTTGCCGGATTTGAGCGGCCTAACGGAGGAGTTATTTGCGGAAATAAGCATGTTGGAGCCGTTTGGCGACGGCAATGCGGAGCCAGTGTTTGAGTTTGATGGTTACGTGCGCAGTTCGCGAGTATTAAAAGACAAGCACCTGTCGATTATGTTGTGTGATAAGAATAGGTGCGAGATGAAGATGATGGCATTTTATGCTCCAGAGGAGTGGAAGGGGCTTGAGGGTAATGCTAGGGCGCGTGTGCAGTTTACTTTAACGAAAAATGAATGGCATGGAAAAGTCTCAATCGAGGGAAATATATTGTCTCTTGAAAGATTAGAGGAGATATGCTAAAATAAGCGGCAGTATGGCAATCAAAGTAACTAGAAAAGACCAGAATGAGGCCAACGAGAACATTATCCGCCGCTTCAATCGTAAGGTTCTACAGAGTGGCGTGATGGCGACTGCGAAGGAAAGCCTACGTTTCTCGAAGCCAATTTCAAAACGCGAACGCCGCCTAAAAGCTATTTTGCGCGACAAGCGCAAAGCTGAAAAGGCAGAACGCATGAAATTAGGTCTTAAATAGGAAATACCCCCTTAAGACGGGGTATTTTTTACGAAAAGAAAAAGGAGCAAAAATGATAGTTTTATTTGGATTAGCGGGTAGCGGTAAGAGCCTTCAGGGGCAGACGTTAGCCGATAAATACGGTTGGCGTTGGATGTCGATAGGGCAACTATTGCGCGATTTGAATGATCCGGAAATCACGGCAATTCAAAATCGAGGCGAACTGGTGCCAGATGAGTTGGTAGTGAATTTAATGCATGGCGAGATGATGAAGGAAGTCGAACTGGGACGAAATGCGATATTGGATGGTTACCCGCGTGACCAATGGCAAGCGGACTGGATAGTGAAACATGGCGATGATAAGTATATAGATGGCGCGATAATATTGGACGTTGGACGCGACGAGCTTTGGCGTCGCCTAGAAGCTCGTGGCCGAGCAGATGATACGCGCGAAGCGATCGAGATACGCTGGGCGATTGTTGAACAAAATATTTATTCAATGATAGAGACACTTCAGGGGGCGGGCGTGAAGATGGCGCATGTGAATGGCGAAGGTGCAGTTGAGGAAATTACGCAGCGAATTGAGAATGTTTTACGCGATTGGAATATAATTAATGTTCAAGAAAGTCAGAACGAATAAATGGATCAGAAAAAAATAAGTGCAATGCGAGCGGGGGGTAAAATAATGGCAAAGATTCTTGCCGAGTTAAAAGATTATACCCAGCCCGGTATGACTGGAAAAGAAATTGACGCATGGGTGGCGAAAAAAATTACTGACTATGGTTGCGGTATTGCTTACTATGAGCCAGAAGTTAATTTTCCTGGGTCAATTTGTATTTCAGTAAACGAAGAATTGGTTCACGGCATTCCGAAAGATATCGAGCTGGAGGTGGGCGATAAGGTTAGCTACGACTTGGTGATAAAATATCAGGGCTATTACGTCGACGCGGCGTTTACGATGATTGTGGGCGGAAAACCGACGGCGGCGCAAAAGCATTTACTGAGTTTCACGGAGTCGGCATTATATGAGGGTATAGAACAGGTTAAGCCGGGCGCAAAGTTGGGCGATATCGGTTATGCCGTAGAAAAACAGCTCGAAAAAGGAAAATTGGGCGTCGTGCGTAATTATGTGGGGCACGGGATTGGTGAAAGTATGCATATGCCTCCAGAAGTGCCGAACTACGGCAAACGTGGCCATGGGTACGAACTGAAAGTGGGCGATACGATTTGTATTGAACCGATGTCTAGCCTAGGGAAACCGGACAATATGGTCGTAGAAGATGATGACGGTTGGACGGTTTGTCTTAAGGATGGGTCGTTGGCTTGTCATTTTGAACATACGATCCTCGTGACCGAAGACGGTTATGAAATCTTAACCCAGTAATATAAGATATGCTACAATAAGCTTATGGAAGAAAAAGCTCGCTTTGCAGTAGGGTTAGATGTTGGCACCAGCACGACCCGGGCCGTCATGGGCACCATTGGTCGTGATGGCAAGATATCGGTTGTAGGCTATGGCGAAGTTCCTTCTGAAGGGCTACGTCGTGGTATCGTAAAGGAGCTTATGTCTCCTCCGCGTGTGATTGACATGTGCTTACGCGCCGTGGAAGGAATGAGTGGCATTGAGGTAAACGATGCTACGGTAAATATAAACGGCTCACATATTGGTAGTACAAAAGTAGATGGCATGATTGCGGTTGGCGTAGCTGATCACGAGATTGACAACGAAGACATTAATCGCATTTCTGATGCGGCAATTGCTGGTAAGATTCCGGCAAATCGCGAGATTCTTTCTTTAGTTCCATACGAATATATTTTAGATGGCCAAGGTGGTATTAGGGAGCCATTTGGCATGCATGGCGCGCGTTTAGAGCTTCGCGCGAATGTAATTTCTGCCTTGACGCCAGATTGTGATAATGTGCGTAAAGTTTGCGATGCGGCAAATTTGCGCGCGCGGGCGCTAGAACCGTCTGTGTTAGCAGCAGCAAGGGCCGTGGTAACGAATAGTCAAAAAGAAAACGGCGTAGGGTTGCTTGATATGGGTAGCGCTACGACTGGTTTGGCAATCTTTGACGAGGGCGAACTACAATTTACGGGCGTGGTGCCAATTGGTAGCAATGATATTACAAACGATCTCGCTACGGTATTGAAGACGGTTCCAGAGATAGCGGAAGAGATAAAATTGCGCTTTGCCTCGGCAAAATTCGGAGAGACAGACAAGGACATCGTGATTAAGCGTGGACGCGAGGAATATCGATTCAGCCGCAAGGAGGTTGATGAAGTGGTCGAGGCGCGTCTTGAGGAGATTTTTGAGGGCGTACGCAAGTTATTGAAGCATGCTGGGTATGATAAGCGATTGCCGGAAGGTCTAGTGCTAGTGGGTGGCGGTTCGAAGTTGCGAGATATCGATACGTATGCGCGCGATCAAGTAGAATTAGCAGTACGCTTGGCGAAGCCGGAAGATGTTTTGGGTGTTTCTGAAGAGATCAAGAAGCCAGAATATGCGACAGCAATAGGTTTAATGTATGCAGATGCGGAATTCCAAGAGGGCGAGGAAGCGCGTAGTGTGCAAGATATGTTTGTTGGCAAAAAGAAAAAGGTCGTCAAGGGAGATGGCTGGTTTGCGAAAATTCTGAAGAAGTTTAAATAGGCCAGATGAGAGAAGTCTAGCAAAAAAATTGTTCAAATGTTACTATAAGATAAGAATTGAAGAAAAGTGAGGAGTTAATACATGCCTGAAGTAAAGCCAAGTGAGGTGGAGAGCACAGCTAGTATTAAAGTAATTGGCGTTGGTGGGGCTGGTGGCTCTGCCGTAAATCGTATGCGCGAAGCAGGTTTGAATGGTGTCGAGTTGATTGCGATGAATACTGATGCGCAGGCTTTGCATAATTCAAAAGCCGACGTAAAGGTGCATCTTGGGCATGAGACTACGAATGGGCTTGGTGCTGGTGCTGATCCGACAGTCGGTGAGCGTGCTGCCGATGAAAGCCGTGAAGAAATTAAGAACGCGTTAGCTGGTGCGGATATGGCCTTTATTACCTTTGGTGCTGGTGGTGGTACTGGTTCTGGTGCTGGTTATATCGTGGCAGAAGAGGCGCGCAAGCAAGATATTCTTGCTGTCGGCGTAGTTACAAAGCCATTCTCGTTCGAGGGCGCAAAGCGAAAAGCGAATGCGGATTGGGCAATAGAACATTTGGCGCGCAATGTCGATGCATTGATTACGATTCCGAACGACCGTTTATTGCAGACAATTGATCAGCGCACGCCGATTCTTGAGACTTTTAAGATTGCCGACGAAGTGCTTCGCCAAGGTGTTCAAGGTATTTCAGAGTTAATTACTGAGCATAGCTTGATTAACTTGGACTTTGCTGACGTAAAGGCTATCATGAAAGACGCCGGCTCGGCTTTGATGGGCATTGGTCGTGCTTCTGGCGAGAATCGCGCCAGCATCGCCGCTCAGCAGGCGATTGAGTCACCGCTAATTGAAGTTTCGATTGATGGTGCTCGCGGCGTACTCTTTTCGATTGCGGGTGGTTACGATGTGACGATGAGCGAGATGCAGGAAGCTGCAGAGCTAATCACGGCTAGCGTTAGCCCAGATGCAAATATTATTTGGGGTGCTTCAGTGCGTCCAGAGCTTGAAGATGAAATTATCGTTACAGTGGTGGCGACAGGTTTTGATTCAGAGTATTATCGCGATGATCCACGTGCGCAGGAGTATGGCCATAATGGTATCGATGCTCCGGTCTCTGCCGCAAGCACAATGAATGAGCCTTTGACGGAGCCTAGCCAGACAATGGCAGATCCGGTTAAAGAGGCGGAGCATCACGTCGAGAAAACAGAAGTAGAAACTCAGAGCGCCGATTTTGCCGAGCCTTCTACGGTTAATATGTGGGATAATATTCGCACCGACAATAGTAGTGACGACAGCGACATTCCGGCCATTTTAAGGCGTCGCAAGAAGAACAAAGATTAGGAGGACTTTCATGAGCCATCTAAAAATTGGCGAGAGTAAAGTCATCGAGAGTCGGGAGTCTCAGGACGGAACAATGATTCGTCGTCGTCGCGTATCTTTGGATGGAAAACATCGTTTTACTACATACGAGAGAATTGAGAGACCTGGAATGATGGTGCGCAAGCGTAGTGGTTCGCGCGAGGCTTTTGACCGCGACAAGCTTGCTGGAGCGATTCGCAATAGTGTAGGCAAGTATTTTAACAGCGATTTAGATGTCCAAGATATTGTGGATAAGGTGGAAGATTTAATATACGACCAGGGTAAGGATGAAATCCCATCTAGCCTGATCGGTGAGACGATCTTGGAAGTGTTATCTGAAAAGAATGAGATGGCTTATGTTCGCTTTGCGAGCGTGTTTAAAGAGTTTAAATCTCTTGACGATCTAGAGCGCAGCATCGCAGAACAGCGTGAGCGCATGAAGCAGCGAAAAGAAAAGGAGCAATAAAGATATGAGGGTGGTAGTAATTTGGCGCGAGGAAACGGATTATGCGCGTTCGGTAATTGAATGGTTGCATGACTGTGAACGTCGAGTGGGTGTGGCGCCAGAAAGCTTATCGCCAGACGAGCCAGAAGGCGAGAGCTTGTGTAGGGCATACGATGTAGTGGAATATCCGACCATCTTAGCGATGAATGATGATGGCAAGATGTTGCAGACGTGGCGAGGAAGGGATTTGCCGCGTATTGATGATGTAACATATTATTTGATAGAGCATTAACGAAACTCTACGGAGAATGTCTCACTCGTGGGTGAGACATTTTTTATTAATTTGAATAAATATGATATAATGCAAGCATAAAGCGTTTGAGCAGCCATCAACTGCGAGCTGATGAAAGAACGACGTAGCTAGTGCGAGAAGCTAAGTCTAGTAGAATCATCCGTGAGTCTGCGTGAAGGATTAATTGAGTGCTAGAATAATCTAGAAATTGGATGGTACCGCTCTAAGGAGTTCCAATGAAAATTGGAATTTTTTTATGCAAAAGAAAGGAGTGCGTGGGCATGAAGTATAAATATGGTGAACGACGCCGAGCAAGCGAATACGAAAAGGCCTTGGTTGAGTTCTGGAAGAAAAATAAGACCTTCGAAAAATCGGTCGAAAACCGCCCGATAGATAATTCCTATGTGTTTTATGATGGCCCACCTTTTATTACGGGAAATCCGCATCACGGAACTTTATTATCTTCAATCGTGAAAGACGCAGTGCCGCGTTATTGGACAATGAAAGGAAAACGCGTAGAGCGTCGTTGGGGTTGGGATTGTCATGGTTTGCCGGCAGAAAATTTCGTCGAAAAACAATTGGGTATTACGGATAGGCGTGAAATTGGCACGAAATGGCCGCTTGAGACGTATATTACAAAAGCACGCGAGTCGATGGTGGCGAATTCGGAGACTTGGCGCGGTACGATTGACCGAATTGGCCGTTGGGTAGATTTTGACAACTGTTATCGCACGATGAATAAGGACTTTATGGAGTCGGTTTGGTGGGCCTTTAAAACTCTTTACGAGAAAGGAAAGATTTACGAGGGCGAAAAAGTTTTGATGTATGATACGAAATTTGCGACCCCTGTTTCGAAGGCCGAAGTCACAATGGATAATGATGCTTATCAGACGGTAACCGATCCGAGTGCTTTCGTAAAGTTTAAATTAGTCGATCGCGATGAATACGTTTTGGCTTGGACGACGACGCCGTGGACGCTGCCGGCTAACATGGCCTTGGCTGTGTCTAAGAAGCTCAAATATGGCCTGTATGACGTTGAAGGCGACAAGATGATTATGGCTAAGGATTTGGCGAAAAAACTCGTTGGAGAGGACGCTAAGGCCCTTAAAACGTATTCTGGAAGCGACCTGGAGGGCTTAAAATATGTCCCATTGTTTGACGTGAATGATGAGATTGCGCGCAATAAAAATGCACATAAGATTTGGGCGGCGGATTTCGTTTCAGCCGAAGATGGTACGGGGGTAGTGCATATTGCGCCAGCCTATGGTGAGGATGATTACGCTTTAGGAAAACGTAATAAGATTCCCGTACGTCATACGATTGATGATAATGGTTATTATTTCCCAGAGTGGGCCGAAAGATTACATGAGATTGGCGTGCGCGATACGGACGAGAATGGTATTGAAGTATGGGCTGGAAATAAATTTATTGCGAAATGCCTAGAGGAAAAAGGTGTAATTTGGAAGATTGAATACATCAAACATGAGTATCCATTCAATCCGCGCAGTAAGCAGCGTATTATGTATCGGGCTTTTCCAAGCTGGTTCTTTGATGTTGAAGGCAGTAAGGAGTTGATGCTCGAGAAGAATGAGAACATTAACTGGTTCCCGGCTCATCTGAAATATGGTCGTTTTGCGAAGAATATCGAGCAGGCACCAGATTGGAACTTGTCGCGCGACCGTTTTTGGGCGACGGCAATGCCAGTTTGGAAGGGCGATAAGGGTTCGATAAAGGTTGTTGGTTCTTACGATGAGCTATACGAGCTATCAGGCGTACGTCTGGAAGATTATCACCGTCCATGGGTAGATGAGATTGAATTCGATATCGATGGTGAGCATTTTAAGCGTATAGATAAGGTGCTGGATTGCTGGTTCGAATCTGGCTCGATGCCGTTTGCGCAGCTACATTATCCATTTGAAAATAAAGAGAAGTTTGAGAAGAATTATCCGGCGGACTTTATCGTGGAATATGTTGGTCAGGTGCGCGCATGGTTCTATTATGTACATGTAGTTAATACGGCGTTGTTTGGCGAGTGTGCCTATAAGAACGTAATTACGACAGGTACGCTAGCTGGTAATGATGGCCGCAAGATGAGCAAGTCGTTAGGTAATTATACTGATCCGAATGAATTAATGGATAAGTTCTCGGCGGACGCTTTGCGTTTTCAATTATTATCTAGCCCAGTACTTGCCGGTGAGGACTTCGCTTTGATAGACAAATATGTTTCCTACACAGCACGTAAGCTGACAATGATTTGGAACGTCTATGACTTCTTCACGCTGTATGCCAGTGTAGATGGTTGGGATTCAAAGAATAGCTGGAAGCCGTCTGGAAAGACAACTTTTGGCGATTTGAAAAATCCACTGGACCGTTGGATTATTTCGCGTTTGCACCAAGTCAAAGCCGAGATTATTGAGGGGATGGATCAATATAATATACCGAAAGCGCTAGCTGGAGTATTGCCATTTATTGATGATCTCTCAAACTGGTTCGTGCGACGTTCGCGCCGACGTTTCTGGAAATCCGAGGACGATGGCGATAAAGCTGAGGCGTATTGGACGTTGTATACGGTATTGGTAAAGTTTGCTGCCGTAGTTGCGCCGTTTGTGCCATTCTTGGCGGAAGAGCTTTGGCAAAATATGACCGGTGGCGAAGATGGTGAGTCGGTGCATCTTTTGAACTATCCGCAAAATGTTGAGGTTGACCAGAAAGTCTTGGACGATATGGCGCGTTGTCGCGAGATTATTAAAGATGGTTTGGCTTTGCGAATGGTGCGCGATGATGGTTTTGGCCAAATTAAGGTGCGCCAACCATTGGCGAAGCTAACATACGGCGGAGATAAGCTTGAAAAATTCTATGAAAATATCATTGCCGAAGAGGTTAATGTCAAGAAAGTTGTTCATGGCGAAGAATTAGTACTCGACAAAAAGCTAACAAAAGGACTACGCGAAGAAGGATTTGTTCGCGAGTTGATTCGTTTTGTTCAGGCTGCACGCAAAAAAGCTGGGCTTAATGTTGATGATCGCATTAAACTTTCAGTATCAGTAAAAGTTCCAGCTAAACACCTTGAAATGCTCAAAAATGAGGTGTTGGCAACTGAATTCTCGACTGATGCTAACTATGGGTATGATGAAATAGCAAAAATTGAAGGGGAAAATGTAACTATTTCGTTAGAAAAAGCCTAATAAGTGCTATTAATACGCCTAGTTTCAACGCGCTAATCGTTCGACTGGGCGTATTTTGTTGCCGCAAATAACATGAAATTATGCAAAATATGCATAATTTTAAATATCAATAGCGGGGTAGTGGAAATATTTTTAGAATTTTTCAAGGGGGTCTTCGCCTCTGTTAAATTTGACAAATATGCTAAAAATAAGCATAAGCATGCTTGACAAAAAAGCACAAGTGTGATAGCATAAGGACAGTTGGAACAGAAACCAACACAAAAACGAAAAATCAAATTCCAAAATCGGGTAATAAGGAAGGAGAAAGCGAAAAACAAAAAGAAAGGAAAAATAAAAAATATGAGTCAATTTGAAAAAATGACAATTCCGGGAATGGCTGACGGCATCATAGATGACCAGGAGCAATTCGAGGAACAACAAAGAAGAAATGAGGCTCAGCTAGAAGCGGAAATCGAAGATAGTAAAGATTCATCTCTTGATAGCCTAATCGGCTACGATGATCGCGTAGAATTCGTACCGTTCAAAGAAGTAAAAATGAGTCCAGAACAACTTGCCAAACTTGCCAAACGAAGACAAGTAATAGGACACGCTTTACTATCTAAGTTAGCTTCTTAAATACAAAATAAGTAGTGAAAGGAGTATGCCTATAAGATAGAAAAAGCAAAATAATAAAAAACTAAAGGAGTATGCCTATAAGATAAAGAATAAAAATGCAGAAGGAGACCAATCACTAGCCATTGGTCTCTTTTTGTTTTGCATGTTGACAAATTAGAAATGCTAGTGCTAAAATCGAGGCAAAATAGGTCAAAATAAAAATAAAAAAAGGAATAATAATGGAAAGAGCCCCAAGAAGAGAATCAGCTGGCGAAACCCGTACAACTAAGGAGCGAAGCCGAGAAATCTATAATAATAGAGGCATGTCGCACTCTGCGTTCGTGGAGTTAGCTGAGGGAGTTATTTCAGATTTTAAATTTTCAAAATTTGCTAAAGGCGAATACTCCCATGATCAAATGGCGCAGCTAGAAGAAAAATTAAGAGAGGCGAGAGAGCAGCCTACTGGTGCAACGAACCCAGAACCGGCTCCAGCTCCGGCTCCGGCACCACGCCCAACACCGCGCGCTCCTGAGACTCCAAGTAACAGTGGCACGGCTGAGAACGCTGGGATGGAGAGGGGATCTAATAATACCGGTAACGGTAATATGGGGAGGGCGGTAGCTGCGACTGCTGCTGCATTGGCCGGTGTTGCCGCTGTGTCTGCTGTTGTTGGTGCGGGCTTGGGTGGCGCATTTAATGGCGATAAGGCTCCAGAAGCAGCGCAGCAGGAAGAGGCTGATGCAGCCGCAGCAGCCGAAGCTCAGGAAGATGGCGAGAGTTTTGATATTAGCGACAACTATCGCGGTCGTTTTGCGGACGAAACTGGTAATTACGCTAACCCAAACAAAGATAAGCCGTGGAACTTCGGCGAATCATATGAATATACAACTCCGGAAGCTTTTAGAGAGGAAGTTCAGGAAGTGGCAAAGCATGAGCCGGCGATGTTTGCGTCATGGTACTATGATTTGGACGACTCCGTGAAAGTACCTGGCACCGAAAATATGTCGATGGCTGAATTGCAGCAAGCGATGATGGAAGATGAAGACTTGCATAGGCAGATGGTAGAGACATTTATTGCGGTCACCGAGGATGCCGAGTTTAATGAAGATACGGTTACCGGCGAGTACACGAACGTTTATGCGCAGACTACCGGCGGTAATGGTGAGCAAATTACTTCCGAGAATACTCACGCTGTGCATTGCGTAACAAACGAGAATGGATCGAAAGTTGTGGTAATGACGTATAAGACCAAAGATGGCAGGACGGTAACATTAACATTCCGCGAAGCTTGTGGCTTGCAGAATATTCGTAAGACGGGAACGCCTGAATCGGACAAAATTATTACTTCTACGCCAGAAATCGAGACGCCAGATAATCCAGATAACCCGGATAACCCGGATAACCCAGATAATCCGGATAACCCAGATAATCCAGATAACCCAGATAATCCAGGTAATCCAGATAAGCCAGATGAGTTAGAAGAGAAGACCGACTTTGATGAAGATGACGTTATTCGTGACGATGATGCTGGCACAGAATGGAAGGAAGACGACGGGGCGATATCTGAAGAAACGAAGACGGAAGAGCCGTCGACTCCTGCGAAAGAAGATTTCCATGAAGATACGGGCAATTATAGTGAGCCAGAGCCGGCATCGGAAGAATCGCAACACGCCGAGCAGCAAACAAGTTCGCATGAAACTAAAGAAGAGCAAGAATCTAAAGCTGAGGAAAGCAAGGCAGCAGAGACGCAGAAGGAAGCGAATGATAGCGGTAACAAGGCAAATCAGGCAGCAGAGTCGAAATCTTCTAGTGAAACTAAGAGTGAAGCCCAGAATTATGATACAGATAATGACGGGGAATTTAGTGAAGAAGAGAGAGAAAATCTCCCTTGGTAATAATTAAGGACTTTGTTAGTAAAAAGGAGTAATACATGCCAAAACAAAAAAATATCAACTTTAAACGGAGACTGATAGTCGCAGGTTTGTCAGCGTTGACACTCGCGGTGTTGGCGCCGGCAGCATCTACATATGCATGGGGGCCGGATCGTCCAACCTATACGATGAAGAAACCGGCAGACCATCCGACTTTCAACTCTATTACCGATAATAACGTTATCGGTGACGAGCGCGACTTCGTACGCGTGACCGAGGTGGGCGGTAACGGCAAGTACGTAAACGAGCTCAAGATTACGCCAGGTAAGACCTACGAAGTCTATATCTTCTACCACAACAATGCGGCTTCGAACTTGAATGGTAGTGGTAAGGGTCTTGCTAATAAAGTAAAAGTTCAGAGCAAATTCCCATCGAAGGTTAACTCTTCTAGCAAGGGCACGATTAGTGCAACAATTTCTGCAGAGGATTCAACGCCAAAGTCGGTGTGGGACGAAGCTTACTTTACGACGGATTCAAAAGAGGACGTTGAGCTGAGATATCTTCCAGCAACGGCAATCATAAAGAACCAAGGTAAGCTAAACGGTACGGTTTTGAGCACAGAATTGTTCACTACGGGCGACTACATTGGCTACAATAGCCTAAGCGGTGTATTGCCTGGTTGTGAGGAGTTTTCTGGCCATATCGTATACCGCCTACGCGCGGAACAGGCTAGCTCTTCAGTAGCAAAAACAGCTTCTTTGGATGGAAAGAACTTCTTCCAAGATGTAACTGCAAAACCTGGTGACACGGTAACTTATAAGATCACCTTCAAGAACACGGGTTCGAAAGATTTAACTAACGTAACTTTCCGCGATAAACTTCCTACGGGCGTTACTTTGGTTCCTGGGAGTGTCAAATTATACGATGATGGAACCAAGAAGACTGTAACCTTGTCGGATGCGGTAGTCGCAAACGGCGTTAATACCGGTTTGTTTGGTATTAATGTTACTGGTACTTTGACCTATCAAGTAAAGGTTAATGACGATATCGTTAAAAATGGTAGCTGTGGCACGAATAGCTTTAAGAATATTATTAATGCCACAACCGACCAGACTGGTACTAAGACTGCAACTTCAACTATTAAGGTTGAAAAGACTTGCGAAGAGCCAGATCCATGTAAGAATGAAGACGGTTCTATCAAGCCTGAGTGCTGCGATAAAGAAGAATACAAAGATGCTCCTGAATGCGAAGAGCCAGATCCATGTAAGAATGAAGACGGTTCTATTAAACAAGAATGTTGTGACCAACCTGAATATAAGGATTTGCCACAATGTAAAGAAGAACCAAAACAGGTTCCAGAATTACCAAATACTGGCCCTGGCGAAATAGCTTTGGCGGTAGTAGCTGCAGTCTGTGTAATTACTGGTGTTAGCTATTGGTATCGTAGCCAAAAAGAAGTTGCCGAGGTTCAAAAAGGAATCAAAGGCAACGGTGGCAAAAAATAAAAGATTGTAATTAGCTCCTTTATACATCTTTATAAAAAATAGACGCTAGTTCGGGTATGCTGGCGTCTATTTTGTGCTAGAGCTATTGATTTATTTAGATATACATGGTATAATATACTAATCAAGTGTTTTTTGACGCTTGCGTAACTGTGGTTTAGGATCTGAGAGAAGGGTGGTAAAATGATAAAAGAATTATTTACACCGAAATATGCTCCATGCATACTTGCTGTGAACGTACTGTTCTTAGCGGGTTGCCTTTGCCTCGTTCATGATTGCTTCAGGAAGTATATCCCGAGCCAGTTCGAGAAGTGTAAGAAACATCGCAAGATGCGCGATATACTCCGCTTGGCGGTGTCTCTGGTAGGCACGATTATGCTAATAGTCGCGTGCCTTGACTATAGCTTCTTTATCGGCATTGCGGTACATCTTTTGGGCTTTGGAGACTCTATTGCTTACGCCCTCTGGGATGGTGGCTTTGCGGCTACTGTGACTGCCTGCATTGTTGGCTGGCATAAGCGGACAACGAAGACGACGGAAAGCTATGCTCGCGATCGATAACCTAAGCTTAGCGCCCCAGTAGGGCGCTTTTTCATGCACTGAACATTTTCGTGCTTAGGCTTGAAATATGGGGTAGTTTTTGATATAATAGCGCAAGTAATAAAGGAATTTTATGAAAAAAGCAGTCATAAAGGTTGGCGGCAAGCAATACATTGTCGCTGAAAAAGAGACCCTCCGTGTGGACCTCCTCCCGGAAGGAACTAAAGATCTCGCTTTAGATGCTTTGCTCGTAATTGACGGCGATAAGACCACTGTTGGTGATCCAACCGTTAAGGGAGTAAAAGTGAAGGCGAAGGTCGTAGAGGCAAAGGTAGCTGGCGACAAAGTTCGCGTTATTCGCTATCACTCCAAGAAACGTGTTCATACTGAAACTGGACATCGCCAAAAATACTCAGAGATTGAAATCCAAAGTATTGGTAAATAAAAAAGAAAAATTCACCCCACAATTGGGTGAATTTTTTGTGTTTTTTAAATGTTTTTGCTTATTTGTGATATCATATAAACATAACAGTAATGCCCCTGGAATGAGGGCTATAAGCGGAGGAAAAATGAGCAAAAAGAAAAAGACGATGCTTGTTGCAGCGATTGTATTAGGTATTGCCGTATTAGGTTTGGCTGCAGGTGTATATGCGAAGTATATATCGTCAGTTCAAAAAACTGGCACTGCGCAAGTTGCAAAGTGGGCGTTTACGGAAAAAAATACTTCTGGGAGCGTAGAGTGTAAATTGGACGAAACATATGATTCCGACACGTTGTCTTCGGGGAAAATAGCACCAGGTACATCCGGTTATTGCCCAATTGTAGTATCTAATGAGGCAACTGAAGTTGGGATTACCTATACGATTAAGCCAAGTACAGAAATTACTAATCAACCTACGAACCTTAAGTTCTATAAAGATGCTGGCCATACGAAAGAGCTAACAAGCACATCGGCACTTTCTGGCACATTGACGCCTGGCGAAGTCACTAATAATGAAGCCTACGTTTATTGGGCCTGGGCTTATCAAGACGGTACTGAGGGGTATGATTCGGCCGATACTGCTAATGGCGTAAGCGCAGCTACTATGACTATGAAGTTTGATGTAACTGGTACCCAGCTTGAGCCGACTAACTAAAAAGAACAAATAATTCGTGGAGGTTTTAGCCTCCACGTGGCCAATGAATAAATTAATTGTCCGCGTGGGGGCTAAGAAGTAGATACGCAATGAAGAAGGAAGAGCGAAAAAGTAGCAATAAAATACTGTGCGCCATCGTAGCCTTGTTGTTGGCGGCGATTGCTGTTTTGCTTTGGTTTCTTTTGAGGCCGCAACCAGAACCGACTAAGATTCCGACTGGGAACATTGACGTGTTTGATATCAGAATCGGATGTCTTTGTAAGGGCAAGAATAAAGATGGCAAGACCGATGATGGCGGCGATGATGAGTGCGGCAATGATGCGGACGGTTTTTACCCGAATGTATCGCCTGGTGCAAGTGGCCAAAAGAAAGATACGGAAAAGAAAATTAATGGCGATACTGATACAGACGTAGATGATGCTGGGATTGTTTATGTAGATGACGACAACGGTTGGTATGTGTATCAGAAGAATTTGAAAATATTCAATAATGCCGCTTTTGAATATACAAATAAGATTGCGCCGGGGGTATCAAATTCGTACGATTTTAAGGTTCACAATGAGACTAGCAATACAATTCGTTATAATATCGAGTTTGCTGAAGAATCTGAGTATGCGATTAACATGAAATATCGCCTAAAGAGAGCTGGGGCCTATGTGGTCGGCAGCGAGACGGAATGGGTAAACGCAAGCCAGCTTTTGACGGCGATGAAGCAGTTGGTTAATGATGGCGTAGACGCATATACCTTGGATTGGATGTGGCCGTATGAGGACGGGAAAGATGATCAAGATACGGAAGCTGGAAAGAACATGGAGTCGGAATATTATTTAGGCATAAAGGTGAACTTCGAGGAAGTGTAGAATGACACAAAAGAAACACATGCGGATATGGCAAATCGTCTTGCTGGGCGCGATGGCGGCTTGTGCTTCGTTTGTTACGAGTGTTTGTGTTGCGAAGATGGTTGGTAGCCAAGTAGAGTTAGAGGCTGAAGCGAGACAGATAGCAAAATGGTCCGTGGCAATAACTGGTTGTTCTGACAATGGAGTCGATTTAGTGGCGGGCGGCGACATAAAGAACTGTTCTTTGAATGTGGCAAATAACTCAGAGGTGGCAAGTAGCTATGTGATTGAGGTGTCGAATATACCGAATGGTGTGAAGGTTGGTTTGGGCGCTAGTGGCGCTTTATTAACGCCACAGAATGGCACAGTTAGATTTACTGATACCGGCGGAACACTAGCTATGAATGATGATAGGGGCCATGTTTTGCGTTTTGGCGCAGATTTGGCAACCAACGTAATTAATGAGAATGAGATAACTGTAGGCGTATTGTTTGCGCAGGAGGAGCCGCGATGATGCGAAAGTGCATGAGAGTGCTTGCGATTATTGCAGTATCGGGTTTGCTGTTGAGCGTCTATGCGATTAATACGCGGGCAAAGTATGCATCTAGAGCCGAAAGCACGGTGCAACTTAGCGTCGTGAAGCCGCATTATACGGTTGCCTTTAATGCTAATGGTGGTACTGGTACGATGAATGGTCAGGATTTCACTTACGACACGGCGCAAGCCTTGAATGCGAATAGTTTTACTCGAAGCGATTATCATTTTGTGGTCTGGAATACGGAGGCGGACGGCAGCGGCGACTCTTACGATGATGAGGAAGAGGTATTGAATTTATCGGAAACTGGTACGGGTACGATAACTCTATATGCGCAGTGGGAAGAAAATGCGATGCATACGGTATTTGAGCTTAATGGCGAATGTGTTTTTCATGGTTATGATATACAGCAAAACACGGGGCCGGGATACATAACGGGAAATGGTTGCGAAGTTGGTGGCGTAAATTATGCAGACGGCACACATAAGTTTATAGATACCGGTGTACGGTTGTATGACCAGGATAATTACGAAAAAGACTACGAGATTGGTTTTACGATTGTTTCTTACGACCCAACTAAACAATACCTTGATCAGGCTATTGGCGACACGGCCAGTCAGGCGTCTTTTATGAATACGAAGTTTGAAGATGCGGGAAGAAAATTCCCAGGTTTAGTAGTTCGTAAGAATGGCGACAAAATCGAAGTGACGCAGACCATAAAAGGCAATAAGCCAACTCCTGGCCAAAATCCTGCTAGAACGACAACTAAAGTAACGGTCGCGAGAGTGGACGGAGTCGTGTATTATTCCTTTAACGATAATCCTTTTGTGATGTTGCAGGATATTAATGGAACGGCAGATTATTTTAATACTACAGTATGGTTTGGTGCAGCGGCTAAGTCTGACGGCGCGACTCCGATACGTTTCATAGATGCGACTTTATCAAATATGTACGTTAAGATTGGCGAGACTGGCGTAAATAAGCATGTCGTCTCATTTGATGCGGGTGGAGTAACTAGTAATCCTGCGAACGTTACGATTATCGGTACGAGAAAAATTGGCAATGCGTTACCGGTATTAGAGAATCAAAATGGGCATTTCTTCAAAGGTTGGTATACGGAAGAGAACGGCGGTGGCACTTTAGTCACATCCGACATGGTAATTGATAATGATATGACTCTTTATGCCCTTTGGCGCGATAACGACAATGTTTGTAGCGTGGGGGCGACTATTAGCAATTCACTTCAGGGATGTATTAATGCGGCGGGCGCATCTGATACGATAACGTTACTAGATAATGTGAGGGAGCATATTATTATCAATAGTGGAAAAGTTATTACGATTGATCTTGGCGGTTATACGTTAGGGGATAATAATGTCGGCGCGGCGGTAGTTAAGAACAATGGTGATTTGAGGTTGATTAATGGTACGATTACTTCTTCGGTAGACTTTAGCGTTATCGATAACAATCCGGGCGCTAAGTTGTCGGTTGGGCAGGACTTAAGAATAATTGCAACTGGCACAAAACAGGCGATTTATAACGATACTGCCGAGCTTCATATAACTGATAATGCGTATTTGAGTTCAGTTTCAACTATACGTCCTGCACTAGAGAATCATAGTAACGGTGGCAAAATATATGTTGAGGGTGGTACGATTATCTCTGTCAACCAGCAGGGAATAAACAATAAGGCTGGAACGCTAGCGATTGGCGTGGGGGATGGAACAATTAATGCCAATTCGCCAGTTATTCAAGGCGCGACTTATGGAATCACTACCGGCAATAATAATATCTCTATGTATGACGGCATTCTGAGGGGCGAAACAGGGGCAATTGATAATCCTGGAAGAATTACCGCTACCGAGAGTGGAGCTACGGCGGTTGGTATAAACCCAGTAGTGACAGAGATTATTGATGGTACTACGTACAAAGTGCTCTATTACGAATAATAATGATTTGGGCGTCCGTAAAGCGCTAATGGTGTGCTATTATAATTGTTAGTATGAGTGTGGTAATTGGAATAATAATCGGTATATTTATGTTAATGTTCCTCGTGACAGCGCACGAGTTTGGACATTTTATTGCAGCAAGGCGTAACGGAGTTGAGGTTGAAGAGTTTGGTATTTGTTTTCCGCCGCGCGCAATTGCTTGGCGAAAGGTTGGCGGCAAGTGGCGCCGTCTCAAAAAGAGTGAATGGAGCAACCCGCCTGGGAAGGGTACGATAATATCGCTAAACTTGTTGCCGATTGGTGGCTTTTGCCAAATGAAGGGTGAGAGCGATGCGGATACCGAAAAAGGTAGTTTTGGTGCGGCAAACTTTTGGGGGAAAACTAAGATTCTGTTCGCTGGTGTTGTGATGAACTGGGCGGTAGCTTTTGTATTGCTAACGGTTCTAGCATGGATTGGTATGCCACATTTCTTGGATGGACAATTCATGATTGAAAATGATGTTAAAGTGATCGTAGATGAGCCAGTGAAAATTGGTGAAGTTATAAAAGATAGCCCAGCGGAAAAGGCGGGGCTAAGGAGTGGTGATTCGGTAATAGCGATGCGCGCTATCGATGACGGATCGGAGTCTGAAGAAATAGTAAAGACGGAAGATTTGCTAGAGTTCAATAAAAAACATGCAGGTGGTTACGTATATATGAATTATGAGCGTGACGGTCATGAGATGTTGGCGGAAATAAAGTTAAATGATAGTAATGCAGATTATTTGCTTGGCGCGGGTATTTCGGGTAGCGTCAGATACATGAGCTCTTGGAGTGCGCCGATTGTTGGGTTGGGGACCACGGCGCAAATAACTGGGGAAACATTCAAAGGCGTAGGAATGTTGCTATACAATTTAGTTAGTGGCGTAGTACAACAAATTAATCCGAATGCGGAAGTGCGCGAGAGTGGCGCTAAAGCAATTAAAAGCGCGGGCGATTCAGTAAGTGGGCCGGTAGGCATAATTGGTGTTTTGTTCCCAGCTTTTGCGGCGAGTGGTCTAAATAACTTAATGTTCTTGGTGGCCTTAATATCAATTTCGTTGGCATGTATGAATGTTTTGCCAATTCCGGCTCTAGATGGTGGAAGATGGTTATTGATTACGATTTATCGTTTGCGAAAGAAGAAATTGACTAAGGCGAAAGAAGAGAAGATTGTTGGGCGAGCTTTTATGGTGATTCTGATTTTAGCAGCTATCGTAACTGTAATTGATATTATAAGGTTGTTCTAATGAGTGAACGTCGCGGTGGACTAATAGCGTCAAAACTAGATGGGATGCGCAAACGCGCAAAGAAAGATGAAAAGTATAAAAAACGCTTGACGATTTTTTGGGCGTTGGCGATTACGTTATGGGTCGGCTTCGTATTCTTCGCGGCGCAGATTGTGGTGTTTTTGATTGCGCGCATACTTATTAATGCAGTTAACTGGCCAATAAATGAGAATGTGGCGCAGACGGTATGCATGGTGATTTCTTATGCGCTAGCGTTAGGAGTGCTTATATTGGTGGCAAAAAAGATTTTTAGTGCTCAGGTTACGCGCGATAGTTTGGGCTTGCGCGGTTTACCTACTTGGACGGATATATTGTTGTCGCCGGTGGGGTACATCGTGTCCTTGTTGGGTGCGGTTGCGATAGTATATGTGATGCAATTAATTTTGCCGGTAGTGAATTGGTCGGAGACGCAAGATGTTGGTTTTAATAATGTCGTATCGTCGATGGACCGAATTATTACTTTTGTAGCTTTGGTGATTTTGGCGCCATTAATGGAAGAATTGATATTTCGCGGATACCTTTATAGCCGCCTGCGCGGGAAGATGAGCGCATTGCCGGCAATAATCTTGGTGTCCGTATTGTTTGGCGTTATGCATGGACAATGGAACGTGGGGATTGTAGTTGGCGTGATGAGTGTAGTTTTATGTATAGCGCGCGAGATGACGGGTACTATATATGCGGGCATATTGATGCACATGATTCGCAATGGCATAGCGTTTTATATGCTTTATGTTAATCCGATGGGGTTGGCTGGATTTGGGGCAGTGGTGCCAGTGCTGCTACCATTCTTGGTATAATAGGTTATATGCCGGAGTTGCCAGAAGTAGAGACTATTAGGCGTGGGCTGGATAAGTTCATTTTGAATCAGACGATTCAAGAAGTGCATGTTTTGTGCGAAAAGAGTTTTCGAGGTAACAAAAAATGGCTATTAGGGCAAAAGATTATTAAGATAGATCGTCGGGGCAAAGCTTTGCTGATTCAACTCGAGAACAATATGTGGATGATGGTGCATTTACGCATGACTGGTCAGATGATTTTTGTGGGTGATGAAAAGTTTGCGGCTGGACATCCGGATGGCGGTTTTACGGAGAAGATGCCAGGGCGACATACGCGCGTGTATTTTGATTTTACAAATGGCACGCACTTATATTTTAATGATCAACGTAAGTTTGGTTTTATAGCTGTGCTAGATGAGTTGGGGCTGCATGAGGACAAATTCTTGAATAAACTAGCACCAGAACCGTGGGATATGAAACCCGATGATTTTTGGACTATGCTACAGCGTCATAAAGCGGCGCCAATTAAGGCGGTAATACTTGATCAGGGTAATATTGCGGGAGTGGGGAATATTTATGCGGATGAAGGGTGTTTTTATGCGAAGATTTTGCCTTGGCGAAGATGCGACAGTCTTGACCGCGATGAGGCAGATTTACTGCTAAGGGGGCTTTGCGAAGTGATGCAGGCCTCGATTGACAGTGGCGGTTCGACAATGAAAGATTACGTACGCGCAGATGGTACGAAGGGAAGTTATCTGGAGAAATTTGCGCAGGTATTTCGTCGTGAGGGGCTAGAGTGTCGACGTTGTGGCGGGATGATTGAAAAAACACGAGTGGCTGGACGCGGCACGCATTATTGCAAGGGGTGCCAGAAATGATAAAAATCTTCTATGGCAACGATCGTCAAAAAGCTCAGGAGGCCGTCAATAAGATTTTGGGGAAGGAATATGAATTAATAGAGGCCGATAGCATTACGTGGGCAGATATGGATTCTATTTTTCGGGGCACGTCTCTATTTGGCGAGAACCGTAAGATATTATTAAAGGATTTGAGTGAGAACAAAGAATGTTGGGAATCATTTCCAAATTATTTAGATACAACTCACGATGTTGTGGTTTGGCTTTCGACATTAGATAAGCGTTCAGTTACATATAAGAACATCTCAAAGAATAAAGCGATTGAGTTTAAGGAATTTGCCGTTGAGGTAAATGTAGATCGGTTCTTGGCCTTTAAGGTGTTCGATGAGGCTTTTGCGGGGCATGGGGCTAGAGCAGTAAAGATGTGTGAGGAACTTGAGCAGACGAGTGACGCTTATCTAACAATGGGGGCATTTGTTTCGCAGGCGGGCAAGAAGCTTGAAATAGGAAAGCCGAAAGCCGCAAATGCCATAAAAATACTAGCGAAGGCTGATTTGGATATGAAAAGTACCGCAGTGGACGGTTGGAAGATACTAAAGATTGCATTATTAAAAATTGCGAGCAAATAAATAATTATTTCTGTTTATGC
>JAEEGJ010005848.1_pt1 | contig 37863 bp, 36 predicted proteins | sample 8958761 | NCBI WGS metagenome assembly JAEEGJ01 (sample SAMN16246546, study PRJNA631951) | gut metagenome | biome: gut microbiome; feature: rumen; material: RS-attached | host: Bos | place: Iran: Karaj | collected 2018-10
TGTTACCAGCGCCAAGCTCCTTCTCCATATCAGCAACTACCTCTGGAATACGTGAGTCGCCTTCGTGCTTGTTGAATGCTTCGAAAAGATCAAGCTCTGAGTTCTCCTCGATTTCAACACCAAGGTTGTAAAGCTGCTTGATAGGTGCATTACAAGCAAGGAAGTTCATAGGTCTAGGACCAAAGCTGATAATCTTGAGATCTGAAAGTGCAATTACTGCACGAGCGATTGGCTCGAAATCATGAATCATATCTGCACAATCCTCAGCATCACCTACTGGGTACTCTGGGATGTAAGCCTTAACGTTGCGAAGCTGTAAGTTGTAAGATGCGTTAAGCATACCACAGTATGCATCACCTCTACCGTCGAGAAGGCTGTTGCCTGACTCCTCAGCAGCTGCACAGAACATCTTAGGACCATCGAAGTGCTTAGCAAGAAGTGTCTCAGAAATCTCTGGACCAAAGTTTCCAAGGTAAACACAAAGTGCGTTACATCCAGCCTTCTTGATATCCTCAAGAGCCTGAACCATGTGAATCTCACTCTCTACGATACAAACAGGGCACTCATAGATGTGCTCGCTGCCGTACTTTTTAGTATAAGCCTCGATAAGGGCCTTTCTTCTGTTAACTGATAAGCTTTCTGGGAAGCAGTCACGAGATACTGCTACTACACCAATTTTTACGTTTGGCATGTTAGTCATAATTAAAATAACCTCCTTTTACATTACATGAATCTAAAACAAAAACTTCCTATCACTAAATCTATTTAAAAGATAAAGCAAGAGTCTCTGTCAGTTCTATTTGATATGATAAATATTATCAAAATAATCCTGCCAGAGACTTTTAAAACTTTACTGTGTGATGTCAAATTTTTGTCATCTGTATGTTAGGTAAGGTCATTTTTTTAATATGATTTTAAATTATCTAAGAATAATATTATTTAGCACACCTTCAAGATATTCTTGTCTGCCTGAACCAGGAAGTTCTGGCTTCTTGAGCTTGCATGCATAATCGGCACACTCTGTAAGTGATGTGCTCTTTTCTCTAATCTTTTTACCAATACCATCATTGTAGCTTGAGTAGCGCTCTTTAATGAAGTTGTCGACCCTTCCATCCTCAATCATTTCAGCAGCTTTAATAAGTCCTAAAGCAAATGTATCCATGCCTAAAATGAATGCATGGAACATATCTTCAAATGTATAACTTGGACGTCTATTTTTTGAGTCAAAGTTAAATCCACCTGTTAGACCACCCGCCTTCAGGATTTCATACATAGCCATTGTTGAGTCATAAACATTGCAAGGGAACTCATCTGTATCCCAACCAAGCAATGGATCACCCTGGTTTGCATCAACCGAGCCAAGCATACCGTTGATGGCACTTACTCTAAGCTCATGCTGGAATGAATGACCAGCAAGTGTAGCATGGTTTGCCTCGATGTTCATCTTGAAATCCTTATCAAGACCATACTGACGTAAGAAACCTATTGCTGTTGCAGCATCAAAATCATACTGGTGCTTCATTGGCTCCTTTGGTTTTGGTTCAATATAAAAATCTCCCTTAAATCCAATGCTTCGACCGTACTCAACAGCCATATGCATCAAATTGGCAATATTCTCCTGCTCAAACTTCATATCTGTGTTGAGAAGAGTCTCGTAACCCTCGCGGCCACCCCAGAATACATATCCTCTTCCGCCAAGCTTAACTGTAATATCCAAGGCCTTCTTAACCTGAGCTGCTGCAAAACAAAATACGTCTGCAGAATTTGTACTACCAGCACCATTCATAAATCTTGGGTTTCCAAACATATTGGCTGTGCCCCAAAGACACTTGATTTCAGTCCCCTTCATCTTTTCGAGGATGTAGTCGGAAATCTCATCTAATCTGCGATTAGTCTCGTTAATGTCATCTGCCTCTGGAACCAAATCCACATCGTGGAAGCAGAAATATTTGATTCCAAGCTTTTTCATGAATTCAAATCCTGCGTCAACTTTTGCCTTGGCATGCTCCATTGTGCCAGGTGTTTGACCAAATGATTTATCGGCTGTGGCTTGACCAAACATATCAACGCCAGCAGCGCAGAGGTTATGCCACCAAGCCATTGCAAATGGAAGGTGCTCCTCCATGGTCTTTCCCATAATTACCCTTTTTGCATCATAGTACTTAAATGCAAAAGGATTCGTACTATCTTTCCCTTCGAACTTAATCTCAGGAATGTCTTTAAAAAATTCGCTCATTCTTTTTCCTCCTGTAATAAAACTTTGACTTCATTTTATGACATATAGTACAATCATAAATCATGAAGTTTGTTATAACTAACCGACAATCTTGCGATTGTTTAATCAAATAGAAATTGCTATGAACGAATTTGAAATAATCACAGAGAAAACTGCAAATTTTAAAGCTTTCATAAATGTGTTAAAGTATCGTGCCCCTCACCTTCACGCTGAGTTTGAGTTGGCTCTTGTATTATATGGAGAATTGCTTGTGACTCTAGATAAGAAATCATACAAGCTTTCAACTGGAGACATTATTTGTCTAAATCCTTTTGTGTTGCATGAGCTTTCCTCAACTATGAATGTGCCAATTTTATTTATACAGGTAAGTCCTTCGTTTTTTAAAAACACGGTTCCTATGATGAAAAATATTGATTTTTTAGAGACCCCAATTATTGGCAAATCAGACTCCAAGGCTTATGGTTTAATTCGAGAAAAATTCATTGAATTCGCCATGCTTTTTTTCAAACAGGAAAAAGGATTTGCCCTTAGATGTAACGGAGTCTTAAGTCTTCTTTTTGCAGAGCTACTAGATTACCTACCATATAAGATAGTCAGTAGCCAAGATTATTTAAATAATCAAACCAAGGCCCGTCGAATAAAGCGCATTGCTGAATACATCGATAGAAATTATCAAGGAAAAATCTGTCTTTCGGATTTGGCTAAGCTGGAAAATGTAACTGAAACTCATATTTCTCATTTTTTCACCGAGAATTTTCATATTACCTTTCAGCAGTATTTAATGAAATTAAGATGCGAAAAGGCTCGTAGTCTTTTGCTTACTACGAACCTTCCATTAATTGATATTAGTGTGACTTGCGGATTCTCAGATCCCAAGTATTTAAATAGTGGTTTCATAAAGCAATACGGTGTCCTTCCCAAAGAATACCGTAAAAGCTTTGGTGATTCTAAGCTAGAGCTTCAACAAAGCTCTCTGCTTTCCACGCAACAGATTTTATCAAATAAAACTAGCCTCGCACTTCTACAAAGGTCTATAGACTTAGACTAAAGTCGGCTAGTCTATCGGATATTGCATTGAAAAATAGCGCTTGCTCAAAGATTAGCTTGCCTATTTCTTGAGCCTCATACATGTTACGCCCCTTGTCCATCTTGGCTTTGTTTGCACTTGCCGCATGCTCTGATGGAACGTAAATAAAATTAATTTCAAGGCCACCTTCAAGATAATCAATAGCCTTGTTTATGAAATACATAAGGGCAACATCATCCATATTGTGAATGGCCTTGAACGCTCCTGAAAAATATTTTGCTGGCAAGTTGTTATCCTGATAAATTGCCAAGCTATTCAAGCCCTTTTTCCTACATATATACATGGAAAGTAAGGCTGCCAATTCCTCTCCTGCTACATTTGATGCTCTAAAGAGCCAGTCAAAATCTGTGCCTTTCTCTAAAACATGTCTATAGAAAGAAATCTCTTTTGCCCTGCAGTCGTATATCACTGCACCAAAGACAATCCTAGTGCTTTCAAAATTGGCTCCAACTTTATCGCCGCCTCCGTCAACAAATGCAATAGCATCACTATGGCAATTCGTAAATACGGATGTATCCTGTAAATCTATATTGTATTTAGACATCAATTTTTGCACATCTTCTCGACTTGTTAGCTCAGAAATATCAACCGGATTGCTGTAGGCTGCCTCAAAGGCATTCTCCAAAAGTTTTGCCTTTTCCTGGCAGGCTGCAACCACCTGCGCAGACTGTATTCCGATTCCATTTTTTCCTCCAACCTTAACGTTTCTAAGGTTGAGAAGAGCTTGGGATGGAGACACAATATCGTTTTTTATAATATCAGAAGTTTTTTCAACTGAAGCCTGTCCCCTTGAATCATCTGACATTCCAAAAAGTTGATTCCAGCTTTCTTCGTCAAATGAATTGGTTTTTCCATTTGACTGATAGCCTAAGAATTCTTCAGCTTCTGCTAGGGTTGAAAAGCCCTTATACTTAGCGCCAGGGTATCCATCTACTTGAGATTTAGCTTCATCCCAAGTAGTGTAGATGCCTGGGGTCTTGCCTATTTTTATTGCATAGAATTTTTTTGCCATATTATTCTCCTAGTTATTCTTCCTGTATTCGCTAGGAAGGACTCCGTACTTGTCACGGAATGCGTTGGAAAATGCTTTAGAATTTGGAAAACCATTTCCAAGGGCGATGTCTACAATCTGGCCACCAGTTTCTTCCAATTCTCTAACTGCATGCTCTAATCTTATGCCAAGCAAATAGTCCTTGAAATTGATGCCTGCATATCTTTGGAACATCCTCGAAAGATATGAAGGTGAATAGTTGAATTTCTCCGCCATTGACTCAAGTGATAGAGGGTCCGCGTAGTGATCCTTCATGTAACGAGTAATGTTGGAAAGCTTCTTCAACTGCTTATTATTCTTAAGTATTTCCTCGTTGACGTTAAACTTTCGATATTTGGTAACAAGGATGTAAAGCAACTCATAGTACAGGCTGAGCACCTGCAGCTTGTTGCCCTCCTCACCCTTGGTATAAATCAAGTACATCTCCTGTAAAAGAGTAAACACTCTATGGTCAGTTTCCCTGTCTCCATGAGAAAACCAGATGAATTGTTCATCTGTAAAATACTCTGCAAAAGTATCCTGAGGTATCTGAAGCACTACTGTCCTATTTGGTTCAGGTGCAGAAATGCTGTGTATCTCGTTACTATTTACAATGACAAACTCGCCGTTTGAAAGGGGACGCTTCTTGTCATGTAAAGTAAATTCTAATCTACCTTCCCATACCGCAAATATTTCTATTGAGCGGTGCCAGTGCTTGTCACGGACATAATTGCCATTTGCTCCTTCAAAAGAAAAAAGCTTGAAAGGCAAGCCCGCATCCGTAACGACTACTTCATGTTGATAATCTTTTAAATCCATCTAAAAACACTCCCTTAAATATCGACAATCCCCGTCGGCCTCGTGGCCGATCAATTCAAAGCCAAGCTTTTCTAATAGCTTACGACTGGCCTTGTTGTTTGGATCGCATCGGGCAATAAGACTTTCCAGTCCATACTCATCCTCTGCCAGCTGAATAACTTTTTGGCAGACCTCATAGGCTAATCCTTGTCTCCAATGAGTTGATGCAATACAAAAACCAAGCTCCGCTTGATTTTCTCTGTCACAGGTCTCTCGAACCTCGATTCCTGCTCTTCCTAATAGTTTACCCGTAGTTTTGTCATGAATCAACCACATTCCAAAACCATAGAGTTTATATATATATTCTATATAATCTTGTTCGTATTGGCGCTCCTTCTCGTATTCGAAAAGAGGCTCCATGTAGTCGGTCATCCCAGGCAGTTTATACAACTCCACCAAATCATCCAAGTCATCAATTGATAACTCACGGATAGTGGTTCGCGCTGTTTCAGCAATGTCCCAAGGCACGCCTATACATCTGCGATAGATGCGTTCAAACACATAGTCGTCAACCTCATCCACATCTATCAATATATTATCGCATTTCAGGTCAGTGATACCATCATGCTCAAAAGCCGCCACAGGCTGGTGGCGATTAACACATTCATCAACAACAGCCTGGCTATCCGTAAGAACCAGTGTCCCTTGGGGATAGTCAGGCTGCAAAGCTACATATTCTGTTACCCTAACAATATTCTTAAGGTAATTCATGCTAGTCTCGGCTTCTTCCGTTTACAATGTAAATCAGACGAATCAACTGCAAGATTGTTGTAAATAACGCTGCCACATATGTAAGAGCTGCCGCTTTAAGAACCTTGGTAGCACCCATGTGCTCCATGTCATCTAAGATTCTATCCTGCTCAAGAATCTTAAGGGCTCTTGCGCTAGCGTCAAACTCTACTGGCAATGTAATAAGCTGGAAAAATACCACAAAAGTAAATAAGAAAATACCAAGCTTTGCAAGTGGTGTCATTCCAAGTAAAAGACCTATGATAACAACTGGCCATGAAACCCATGAACCTATGCTTGCAAGTGGCACTGACATACTTCTAAGCTTGAGTGGTCCGTAATTTTCCTGATGCTGAATGGCATGTCCACACTCGTGGGCAGCAACTCCTATGGCCGCTATAGTTGTCCTGCCATAAACAGAATCTGAAAGTCTAAGGACCTTTTCGTTTGGTGAGTAATGATCTGTAAGGTTGCCGCGAACACGCTCGATTCTCACATCATAAATACCTGCTGCATGCAGCATATGCTCTGCAACCTGATTGGATGTAAGCCCGCGCATTGACTTGATTTTGTTGAATTTATTGAATGTTCCCCTCACGTTCAACGCTGCAATTCCGCTGATTACTGCACCGATAATAACTAAAATTATAGTCCAGTCATAACCATATCCGTATCTAAAGTACATAATTAATTATCCTCCTTATGTCACATCTATTCGACAGCTCATTGAATAAATTTTGCCGTTAGATTTCTTCATTCTAACATCAAGGGTGGCGGTTCCCCTGCCAACACCTGTGATATTTCCACTAGAGTCTACCGTAAATACGTTAGCATCTGAAGATTTGTAAGTCACTGTATATTGCTTATCAGTGAAATTAAGATAATCCAAATCTATTGCCACCTGAGCAGTAGCACCATTTCCCATATCATATGAAGAATCATAAGGTAACATGATACTGCCTATCTGGGTGCCATTATTAGCATAACTCTTTGTTTTGGTAGGCTTCTTGGCTGTAGCCGTTCTTGCGGCCTGACCAGCATTTTGACTAGCATTTTGGCCATTTGCCGAATTCGCATTTGCGTTATTTCCACCATTATTATTGTTAGTGCCGTTATTGGCATTAGCATTACCCGTGCCATTATTACCGTTGGCGTTGGCATTGTTGTTATTGCCGTTGGCATTATTATTTGTGTTGCTATTTGTATTGTTATTCGAGTTGTTATTGTTTGCGTTGTTATTATTTGTATTGGAGTTATTGGCCCCATTATTGCTGTTGTTATTGGCGCTGTTGTTTGCCCCATTATTATTTCCGTTATTGTTGGCAGAGTTGTTACTTCCACTCTGTCCATTCTTTTCGTCCTCTGCCTTCTTTTCCTCGTCAGACTTATCAAGCTTTATATACATGGCCGGACGAATACCTGTACCAGTGTAATAATATCTCTTTTCGATAAGCTTGGTGCCCTCGTTAACATAAAGGCCAAAGGCCGGATCATCATAAGAATTGGTCCTAAGTGGCCACGAATAAGGTATAGGCTGCTCGTATTTAATAGTATCCTTGTGAGCGGTGAATTCATCCGTCGACAAGAAGAATATGTAATCCGAAGTAGCAACCTGTGAGTTGTAAATATTCTGATTCAAAGAATTCTTTCTCTGATTTTTAACATAATCTGCATCCAGTGTGGTGTCATGATAAAAGTTCATCAGACTTTCCTTGCTATTCTCAACCGATAGTGTGGTCTTTTGAATCTTGGCCCTTTCCTCCGGTGTAAAGCTGCCCTCATAAAATGTTTTGTTGAGCCAGCCTCTCCAGTAGCTCTCTGCCCACTTTACGTAACCTGCTTTGGTCCCATTGGACCTGTAATTGGAATCTATAGCCTGCCTATAAGAAGTGATTGATGCAGATGCAAGCGTCTGGCGAGACACGATAAGTGCAACCTTGGTAGAATCATCGTAGGACAAAATAGTCCAGTTGATGATATGGCCATCCAATATACCAAAGGCAATGTCATCTCCCTCTGCATAGCTTGCCTTGTTGCTCTTGCCTTTTGCAGACGCAAAGACAGAGGTTCCAACAATTGCAACCGCCATACAAAGCACTAATGAAAGTGACAATATGAACTTTGATTTAACAATGGCTTTTCTCATGCAAAAACTCCCAAAACTGCAAACTTCCCTTTTTATATTTTCATACTAAATCTCATACTTTCTTATGTCAAACAAATGACGGCTTTTTTAACAAAAATATCATTATTTTTATTGTTTTTTAAGAATTCAGTTGCTATACTGTGATGCGGAAATTTCAAATATTAGGAGTTTTTAAATGACAAAAAAAGATATGCTTAAATTATTGCACGACGAGGAACCTGTTCTTCGTGCAGAGATTACCGCTCTATATTCGGTTTTGGATCACAAGCTGGGACTTCGCGGAGCTCAACTACCAATTACATTTGGAATGGATGAAAAGGCCCTTGGTTCTTACCTTCCTGCATCCTACGATAATGAAGAGCAATTCCAGTTCTCATTATTTTTCATTGGTTTTTGCTTGAACGAGCAGCTTTCAAAGCCAGAGCGAATCAACCTTTACAAACACGAATATGCTCACTATATGGCTCACCATTTAGTGATTCCAGACGAATACAACTGGCAGCCCGGTGTACATGGCAGTGCATGGAAATACTGCTGCTCTTTAATCGGAGCCATCCCTGCTGACTACTATGTAGAGGGGCAGGCCCTGAAAAAGGTGGATTACGATTCAGTCCTTACACGCCCTACCGTAGATCACAAGCAGGTGCAGATGCTTGATACTTATCGCACCCAGCGCATGTATAAAAATATAGAAAATTCCAAGGTTCAATATGAAATTGGAGACGTAGTTACTCATCCTAAGTTTGGAGAGGGTACAGTTAAAGAAATTGAAAAGCAGCCTTCATCTGTCCGCTTGCACATTGCATTTGGCGATGAGATAAAGATAATTGACCAGAAATGGTTGGTTAAGACCAAATATAAAAAGGTATCAGAACGATAAAATATGATAAAAGACTATAAAAGCGAAAGAAGCTATCTTAATTAAGACAGCTTCTTTCTTTATTGGCAAATTATAACTTTAACTATATTAAATCGCTCAAGTAAAACCTATGATAATTTATCCAGTACGCTCTTTAAAGTTTCCTCAAGGTCAAGGCCCGCCTCATCTACGATTACGTCTGCGTACTTTTCATATAATGGCACACGTTCTTCGTAAAGAGCCTTCAAATCCTGCCCATCCTTCAAGACTACGCCTCTACCCTTAAGGCTTCCAAGACGGCTATCCAGTGTGGCAAAATCCAATTTCAAATAAAGGATAGTTCCGATCTCCTTGAGATGCTCCATTGCTTCCTTGCCATAGATAACACTTCCACCTGTGGCAATTATTGTTTTTGAAGCCTGGATGCTGGCATTCACATCGTTTTCCACCTGCATGAAACCTTCAACACCTTTGTCTGCAATGATTTCTTTAAGCAGACGGTTCTCCCGCTTTTGAATAAGCAAATCCGCATCTACGAATTCGTACCCCAATTCTTTTGCGAGAACAACTCCCAAAGTACTCTTACCCACTCCCGGCATTCCGATTAAAACAATATTATCTTTCATATATCCCTCGCATAACAAATAAATCGGACATATTATGCCATAAATTTTTGTAATCTTCTACCCCTTTTTAAGAATGCCTAAGGGCTAACCCAAGCTTGCTTTTAATAGTTGAATAGATGATGTTTCCCAAAACCACCCCGCTCAGAGTCTGTACGGATAAGGTAAATAAGGTTGCCAACGCGTATGTGAGGCCAAACATAGGAATCTTTATTAATGTATAAAGCAAAATATGAATCAACCCTCCTATTATTGCTCCAACCCAAAGGTTAATTCTGGAGTTCTTTAAAATTTTAAAGGCAACCAACCCCATGACCAAAACCCAGGCTGACTTAATAATCATTGTAGGAATGACCCATGCCACATAGCCTCCGATTAAATCAGCCAAGCCAGCCCCAAGAGCTCCTGCGATAACTCCTCGTTTAGTTCCAAGAAGGCAGGTGGCTAAAATTATCATGCAATCCCCCAGGTGTGTATAGCCAAAGGCTGTTGGTATCTTGAAATAAAAGGTACCAAGAAAAACAAGTGCTATCAGCATTCCTTCGATTGCAATATCTCTTTGACTGTATCCTCTTGCCTTTGATTCTGTAACGTAATTATCCTTTTTCATATCAAATCCTCCTAATCTAGTAATGTGCCCATAAAGTTTTTCGCATTGTTATAAAAAATGTTTTCGTAATCTGCTTCCTTTAATGGGCAGGACAACACTTTTTGTATCTCCACCTCCGGTGCATGAAAAGGTGTATCTAAACCAAACATAACTCTTTCATTCCCCACTGTTTTGTATGCGTTATAAATCTGTGCAGTCATTGACGTACCCGATGTTTCCAGCCAGATATTTTTGTATCTCTTTGCAATGGTTTGAGCCGCCTCAACATATATGCCATGTCCATGTCCCATGTGAAGCATTGCAAATTTACATCTTGGGTGTCGCTCTGCCAAAAGTCCTATTTGCCATGGCAACGAAAATGGCTCATGTCCCGAATGGACAAAAAATGGTACATTGTATTTTTCACAAATCTCAGCAACCGGATCAACTATAGGTGAGTCTGCTGCATATCCATCAAATAATGATTGAATTTTCGCTCCCCTGCAGCCTTCATCCCTTATGAGATGTTCTAGCTCATCGTAGGCCTGCTGCCCCTTGGTGCAGTCCACCCAGACAATTGGCACAATCTTGTCCTTGGCCACTTTATAAGCTTCAAGCATCTCGTGATTTTTACTTGAATCTGATGGACAAAGCAACGTCTTTTCAATGTTAAACTTTTCCATCAAATCTAAAATCAGATTGATGTCCCCGCTAAAATTAAACGGGTTTCCCCAGGTTCCTATGTGGGAGTGCATATCAATCTTTTTAAAGTAATCTAAACTAAACATAGCACCATATCCCTCCTTGTGTTGGATATGATGCTATATTATTTCTGACCACTTTAAAAGCGGCAAAATTATTTAATTTTTAAGGGACAGATTAAATTGTTCTTTCTGCTCCAATTTCAAAATGGCACTTAACTATACCTAAGTCCACCTTGCTGAGGATGCCTCCATTTTCAACGATTTCTACAGAGTCATCATCATTTAACTTGATTGTAAACTTCTGCTGATTGAGAGCAGTTGGCGCCAAGAGGGCCAGTTCAACACCTGAATTAAACCAGTCCGGCTTTTGAGCCTTTCCTGCAGTTACCTGCTCAGCACTTTTTGACTTACGTGTCTTGCCCTGAGTCTGACCATAGCCTACGGCGATAACAAGAACTACTCGCTCGTCTTCTCCAACCGAAATTGGAAATTGCTTTTTATTGTATGTTCCAGTCCAGCATGTATTAAGACCCAACTGCTGAAGGAAAAGCACCAGCTTTTCTCCATAGTAGCCTACTCGCTCGTCAAGGTCATCGGCATCCTTTCCAACGCATGCAATAATGCTTGGTGCTGAGGCAAGACCAGTTGCCTTGTAGATTAATTTATTATATGTGCCACCTGCATCTGCAACAAACTGAAGGTGAAGATTGCCCTCTGCATTTAGCTGTGCCACCTTTTCTTCAATCTGCGAAACCTTCTCTGGCTCTATTGCTTTGTCAGTGTAATTACGCACCGAATGTCTCTGAAAAATCGCTTCCTTTTCTGTCATTACTCTTACCCTCCTATTTTATTTTTCATAATCATTATCAATAATTGCACACAACCGAATTGTATCATAATCCAGTCGATAAATACAATCTGTAGTGTTATAATTAGCTCAATAATTTTAAAATTTGAACACTATGGGGGATGCTTGGCATGGAACGACCTATACTAAAAAACAAACTTTATTTGTATCTTACAGAATTTTTTGCAGGAATGTCTGTTATGGCGGTTGAACTTGGAGCCAGTAGATTGCTGGCTCCTTATTTTAGTTCATCTCAGATTGTTTGGACCATCATCATCGGAACAATCATGATTGCTATGGCATTGGGAAATTTATACGGAGGAAAAATGGCGGACAAGGATCCCAATCCCGACAAGCTTTACAAGCGAATAATCATCGCTGCTCTTTGGATTGCCGCTATTCCTGTTGTTGGTAAATATTTAATTATAGGCATTTCCGCCCTATTGATATTTACTGTGAGCACTGGCTTTTTAACAATCGCAGCCTTTGCAGCCTGTATGATAATATTCGTATATCCGTTATTTTTACTTGGAACTGTCACTCCTTCGTTGGTTAAATTTTCAGTTGATAGTTTGGACGATAGCGGCAGTGTTGTTGGAAAGCTAAATGCCAGCAACACCATTGGTAGCATCATCGGTACTTTTGTTCCTACATTTATTAGTATCCCTGCCGTCGGCACCAGCGTAACGTTCCTTATATTTGCTGGGATTTTGCTGATTCTTTGCATTATATATTTCGTAAGCTCCAAGATAAATTTTTCCAAGGCCAAGAGGGTTCCTGTTAGCATCGTTTTATTTGTAGCCTTCTGCTTTCTTGGCCATGACAACAGCTTTGCATTTTGGCAAAATAACTTGGCTTACGAAGGCGAATCTATCTACAATTATCTCCAGGTGCATGAGGACGATACAGCAGTTGTTTTGTCTACAAATGTGCTGTTTGGAACTCAATCGGTTTATATGAAAGAAAAGGGCCCAACTGGCATGTACTACGACACCGCCATGGCATCCCTATATATGGCTGATGTTAAAAACAAGGATAAACTGGATTTGCTAATTCTTGGTAATGGCACCGGCACTTTTGCCACCCAGTCCAACAGATACTTTGAAAATTTAAATATCACCGGCGTAGAAATCGATGACAAAATCACACACTTAGCAGGTGAGTACTTTGATTTTTCTGATGATATAGATGTTGTAACCTACGATGGTCGTGCCTATTTAAATGCTGTGGACGAAAAGTACGATGTGATTATGGTAGATGCTTATCAGGATATTACTATTCCATTTCAGATGTCCTCGGTAGAATTTTTTACTATGGTAAAGGACCATCTAAAGGAAAATGGTGTAATGGTGGTAAATATGAATATGCGAAGCAATGCCAAGGGTAATATCAACGACTACCTGGCTGACACCATTGCAAGTGTATTTAACACCGTATATACCTCAGATGTGTTGGGAAATACCAACCGTGAGCTTTTTGCATCTAACAATCCTGAGATGCTTGCCAATTTCAACAGGGGTTTTGAATCTGAAAATGATCATGATTTGAAATATATGATGAAAAAGGTCGCCGATAATATCACTCCACTTAAAGCTGGCGACTATATCCTTACAGACGATAAGGCTCCTGTGGAGTTACTTGGAATGCGTTTGATGGATGATTTAATTAAAGATGAAGTGGGCTTTTATAAAGAAATTTATAAGACCGAAGGAATTGAAGGCCTGATGAATTATCTATAACAAATTCGTAAATACGAATCAATAAAATTTGTTTATTTTCCATTGGAACACTTCTAGAAATTTGTTGAAAAAACAACCCTCCTGTGATAACTTTAACTCATGTAGATTAAACAATAGTTAATAATCACGGGAGGGTTTTGAAATGTTTCGTCGCTTTTTAGAATGGATACGCCACTTTGACCTTAGAAAGGCCGGAATAATTAATATCGCCATAAGCGTAATCAACATCATTGTACATATCCTTGTTATCAAGGGTGTTCTTCCATATCAGTGGGTAAACGGTGGTCGTACACCATCTTTTGAAGCTGCTCAGCAAATCTCATCCTCTTCTATTTTTATCATGATACCTGGCATAATCATCACTTTATTTGCCAGCCAAATTATCCCAGTAAATTTTAATAAATTCTGGGGCATCGCAGTTTCAGCATTATTGATTCTACTTTTGCCTGTATCATTTATAGGTATAATCCAACAGTTCCTTGGCACTATGTTTGAAAAGTGCGTTATGAGCATCATTACCATAATAGGCTTCTGCACCGCAGCAAGGGTTGCGTTGGAGAAGAGGTGGTAGAGGCAATTATTTTCTAAGGGTTTTAACTTTAGAAAAGCTTCTATCCGGTGTAGGAGGTTTTTCATAAAATGGATAATCAGCATCTAATGAGTGATTGTCCGCTAGTCGAGTTTTTTCTCGACTACTTTGATTTACTCCTGCTTGTATATCATTTCTAGCATAAGTCTGTTTTTCAAAATAATCTCCTACTACTGGGTTGGAATAAGGCACTCGCTCAGGCAAATTCCCATTTTGTTGCTGCAAGTTACCACCATAATTCTGAACAGTACGTGTCCTATTTAAAGCATTATTTTGAGGTTCCCTGCTCCTTCCAACATTATATGCAGTTTGAGATCTATTTAACGCACTACCAGAATTGGTTATGGCATGATTACTTTGATGCAAGCTCTGATTACGCTTAGGTGTTGGCAACTCGTTATGTTCATTTAGCTTCTTTTTTATTCTATTTGGAGACATATCCGAATTATATATTTCTTGCATCGGACGCTTACTCGAGCCCCCACCACCTGTAATTACTTTTTTTAATACCTTACTAAAACTCTTTAAAACATTACTCTTCTTAGACTTCTCGTTTCTTGGCATTACTTTTTCCTCCTTGGGCGGTTAAATATATGCCTTGCGAATCAAAAAATCCTTTCGCGGGCTATTTAATTATTTTATTAAAGTATTAGTATAGATAATTTCCTGTTCACACCGTTTAAATTTATTACTCCCCTTTAGTGTTTTTATGTATTAAATTGAACGACTCCTGCTTAGTTGTCTTTCTGGAGATGGATTCGAAAGGTTCCTACGAGCCTCTTCTAAATTCTGATTATGTGTTTCATATAAATCATTAAGATTTTTATTCAAATCACTTATTTTTCCTTTTACCTCTTTAACATTTACGTATGGATTCTTTTTTTTATCCAAAGATTTGTCAATATCCTCACACAATGAACGTGCATTTTTTAAAACATCTTTTGAAGCTTGTAAATGACCTATATGTAGAAGGTTATCTATCTTTTCGTGATTTTTCCTGTGCTTATTCTTTAATTCTTTTATTTTATGTTTACCATATAACTTCTTTACCTGATAAGTAAAGCCTCTATCAACATATTTTCTTGAGTCTTTTTTCAGCAATTTTATCTTATCTATATCTTGGCTCCATTGTTCTTTCTTATCATCAGTAACCAAATCTTTCATTTTATTTTTATGCTCTGTATCCAGGAACACTTCATTATCATTATGTTCTGATATATCTACCATTAATTTTAAAATGTCATCTTTCTCGCCTTGGAATCTTGTTATAATTTTCTCTAAAGTTGAAATACTGCCTCTTAATGCTGTTTTGCACGCATCATTCATATGTTTATTTTTTTTAATACCCTCTTGAAATCGTTCCCGTCCTTTAGTCGCATCATAAATAGCTCTATCGCATACTTCATTTGCTTTTGCTAAAGCATTTAAAGCTTGCATAAATCCAATTTGTTCATCATTAATATTAAAAATATTATTATTTTCTGTTCTGTTTGCCATAATTTACCTCCTTTAGTCATAGCAATGTTGCTTTAATTCCCCTCATTTATAATTCAAAAAAAATACTACTTTTTTTCCATATTTTTAACCTTTTCAAAAAGTCTTTCACATTAACCATTTCCGCCTTATTGTCAGAATAATTACTAGTGCTCAAGTTTCTTGAAACAGCGCTCAATCCCGCACAAAAAAAGCCCTATGACTTTATCCATCATAGGGCTTTAAAATCAATATTATATCTACTCATAAAAGTGAGATTTTACGCTTCCATTAAGCAAGTGCTGCTGTAATGATAGCCATAGAATAAACTTCTTGTGCGTTGCAACCACGAGACAAATCGTTGATTGGTGCGTTAAGGCCAAGAAGAATAGGGCCGTAAGCATCGAATCCGCCAAGACGCTGTGCAATCTTGTAACCGATGTTACCTGCATTGATGTCTGGGAAGATAAATGTATTTGCATGACCTGCAACTGGTGAATCAGGGCACTTTGTCTTTGCAACACGTGGTGAAACTGCTGCGTCAAACTGAAGCTCGCCATCGATGTCAAGATCAGGATACTTCTCCTTCGCAAGCTTTGTTGCTGTATTCATCTTTTCAACATCCTCGCCCTTTCCAGAACCAAGTGTTGAGTATGAAAGCATGGCAATCTTTGGAGCGATACCAAAGATTCTAGCACAAGCTGCTGTCTCGCCAGCGATTTCTGCAAGCTCTTCAGCGTTTGGCTTGATGTTGATAGCGCAATCGCCCATAGCAAGAACTTCGCGATCACCTGTAGCATGGTTACGAACCATGATGAAGCATGAAGATACAATGCTGTTGCCTGGCTTTGTCTTGATAACCTGAAGTGCAGGACGAACTGTATCTGCAGTTGAGTATGTAGCACCACCTAAAAGTGCATCAGCAATACCCATCTTTACAAGCATAGTACCAAAGTAGTTTGCGTGCTTACATGTCTCTGCTGCCTGCTCCATTGTAACGCCCTTGCTCTTTCTAAGCTCACAGAAAAGCTCGCACATCTCGTCAAACTTATCAAAATTATCTGGGTCAATGATAACAGCTCCACGAATATTGAAACCAGCATCCTCAGCTGCTGCCTTAATCTCTGATTCCTTTCCAATAAGAATTGGCTGAAGGAAGTCTGAACCTAAAAGACGGCTAGATGCCTCGATAATACGTGGGTCTGTTCCTTCTGTGAAAACAATTTTCTTAGGATCTTTTTTAAGAATGTCAATTAATGCTCCAAATCCTGCCATTTTAATTTCCTCTTTCTCTCTTTAAAACTTTATATCATCCGTTGAAGCTAAAGGCTCCACAGGGTGCGTTAGTTATTTAAAACTACATTTGATATATTACTCCTTTTTTATGAAAAAATGGTGGTTTTTTTAATTGTTTTCAATTTTGTACTTTTTTGTATTTATTTCTGAGAAATGCGTCCTTCGCCATCCACAGCCACATTTGACGATATGCTTTCTACAAATGGGCATGACGCCAAATCCATGGATGTACATGCACTGTTTGCTGTAATCGGCACAATGCGGTAAGTGATATTGTCGTTTTCATCAATGGCAAATTCTGCTGCAGCTCCACCGCCAGCTTTGATGGTTGGATTAAAAATAAAGTTGCCCAAGCTATAAAAAATTGGCTTGCCGTTATAGTATTCCACCGGCTGTATGCAATGGCTGTGCATCCCGATAACCGCATCAGCTCCAGCATCAATCATCTTGTGACCATCACTTATCTGATAATCTTCCAAATCAGTAGTGTGCTCAACGCCCCAATGAACCATAACAAACAGATAATCCACCTGACTATCTGCCGCCGCAATTGCATTTATCAAATCCGTCTCATCGTAAAAGCAAAACTCTCCTGGCTGGGCATTCAAAACATTCCAACTTCCAACTGGTATTACATGGCTTGCCGCCAAAAATCCATAGGTACGCCCCTTAGCATCAGTTTTTATAATGAGTTTGCTTGAATCCTCAAGACTGTTTCCTGCACCAGTATATTCAATTCCTGCATCTGTTAGAGTTGAAAAAGTATCTGTCAAAGCATCTCTTCCATAATCCAACACATGATTGTTTGCAAGGCCAGCTATGTCTGTACCCAAATCCTTTAACACCGACACATAGCTTGGATCAACTCTAAAGGTATACTGCTTGTCAGGAGCTTTCTCACCTCTTGTTGAAAAACAAAATTCATTGTTAATCATTGTAAAATCTGCATCACAGAGCAAGCTCTTAACCTCAGGACTAACCACTCCATCAATACCGCTTGCATTATAATTTGCTAGCACCGAATCGCTAAGCTCTATGTCACCCGTAAATACAATATTGGTTCGCATCTCTTCTGGCGATGGCTGTGCTTCAGTCTCCTGAGATGCATTTGCATCACCCACAGTCGCAGCTTGATTTATGTCATTATCCTTAGTTGATGTGCCGTTATTCTCCTTGATTTCACTCATCAATTCCTGCCCCTGCTCGGCAAATGGCCCATCTGAACCAAATGCGTACCAAGCTGCAGCACATAAAATAATAAGCACAAGTAATGTTTTTAGTAATGCACCAAAAAATTTTTTCATATAATGTAATCACTTTCTCAATAATCTTTCCATATACATTATTGAATTGTACCATATATTAATTTTTATTGTTGCCAACTATTATGTTAAGCTTTTAATCATTTGACTTTTATAGGCTGCGCACCCGCATATCTATAAGTACTAGACGTTTCAGTAGTTTTATTTTTCTGTATTTTTCTGTTCATATCACCACTCTTTAAATATATTTCTCTACGAGCATAATTTAGCTTAATCATCTCGTTTTGAGATAGTTCTTTAACTTTTAAAATGCCTTGTTTCTCTCTAATACCCAGTTGAGTATCAATTATAGCATCACCAATATCTGCAGAAGCCTTTCTTGTTTCATCTATTTCTTTCATTAAATCATTAAAACTGTTTATGCCTATAGACTCTTGTAATCTTTTTGCGGCATTCACTCTATCATTAACTCTAGCACGCGGATTTGTGACTGCTCCTCTGTTAGATTCAATTCCAGACTGTCTGAGTCTATCACCCATATATGACTGACCGACAGTATTATAAAATGTACCTATCATTGTTTCTATGTCCGGTTCTACTTCTTCTGAATCCTCCTCTTGTTCAGCGGCTTTTGGCTTATCCTCTTGCTCCATTTCTTTTGTAAAATCCTCATTCTCTTCCTCTTCTGGTAAATTATCAGCTTCGGTATATAATTTATAATCATTTTCTTGTTTAAATTTTACTTTTGTTTCTTTCGCAACATATTCGTTATTCCAATCTACAATTTGCTCCTTTGATTTTTCTCTAAAATCTGATATTACCAAACGTTGTCTTTTCAACAGATCTAATCGCTTCGTTATCTGAGACATAGCAGTATTTATTATCAATGCATGCTGTGGAGATAAAATTTTATCTGGATTACAGATATTTATCAAATCCCCGGTTAGCTCTTCAATAATATCCGAAATATCTTTATGCTCACTCAGTTTGCCATAATCATCTTTTAACTTTTCCATAGTATCGCCATTTATATATTCAAAAGTCTCTCGATTTGAATCGTTACCAGGCATTGTACTAAATGTATTTATGGTTATATACTCGTTGCATTCGTCGTATATAGCTTCTGCATTATCTCTAATGTGTCTCAAATCACTTATATTTTCTTTATATGATTCTATAACTGCCGTGGTTTCAACTGCATCATAATTTATTCCATTAGCTTTTAATACCTCCTCAAATTCTTCTACTATATCCCTCGCTTCCTTATATGCCATTATTCTGTCTTTTGCTTTCGCTTTAACTTCATATGACATATTCTTAATATCATCAAAGTCTTGCTCACTCATTTCTATTGGAGCTTCCTCATCAGTAGCTTGCTGATTTTCCTCCTTTGCAGCTAGCTTATTTTTTTGCAATACCAACAATGGGATATCATCTTCATCATCTACTTCCTGCTTATTTTCATGCTCAGCCAATTGAGGTTTATCTAATACTGGTTCAGGATTCCTCCACTTCTGTCTAATACTTCTTCTTTCTTCATTTCCTAGTTTGGAAAAATCTTTTTGGTTTTGGTATCTTCTGCTTTTGGCAATTTCATCTAATTCTACCTCTATACCGCCCTTTGTTACCTTCTCTTTATCTACTTCATATCTTTCAAAAAAATCTATTTTTACATCATCGTTGAATTTGACTTTTTGCTCCTTGGTCTCGAACTCAACTCCGTCTTTATTAATCTTCAGCGCATTATATATATTATCTCGTTGTGTTTTCGGCATATTTCTACATGACTTACCTCTATATATAATGTTATGCAAATCATTATTACATTTCTCGACAATATTCGTATATTCTTCATTTATTGTTTGCAACTTATTATTTAATAAATTTTTGGTGTCCTCACCTATGTATACAAACGGCTCTATTATGTGGTTTGATATTTCACTGCTTGCATTGACTTCTTCATATTGACTGTATTCACGATGAATATTTTGTGCATTGTTTCTGATTGTTCTCAGGTTTTTAATTTCTTTATTATATTCTCTTGTTTTTTCTTCAAAATCACCTATAAAAAAATGCCTGCCCGCTTCCTTTTTTAATATGGCTTTTAGCTGTCTGATTCTTCTTCTACCCTGTTTATATTCATCCATTCCTTTTTTTGTTATATCCGAAAGTTTGACAGCCATCTCATTTATCTCATTGAAATCTTCAACCGAAATATTAGGAAATACCTTCTGTGTCAGTTCATTTATACTGTTATTTAATTCTAAATAATTAGTATAAAAATCCAACGTATCACCCTGCTTATTCCAAATTTCCTCCACTTGATCGAGTTTTTTCTCAACTTGATTAAGTTCATTCTCATAATCAGTTACATCTTCTTTTTCTTTTAAGTAGCTGTTTATTTCTCTTATTTGCAATTTGCAAGATTGAAATAATGACTCTTTATTAATTTTATTATAAAAGTCATTTTCATCTTCAAAAAGATTAGGATTAGGCATCTCTAAAGATAAATATGGATTATTGCTAGATTCTTTTTCGGGAGTCTTCACAAGAGTTTTTTCATTTTCTCTATTTTGACTTCTATTAAAAATCCTTTTTACACCTTTCCAAACACCTCGCGCTCTTTTAAATACACCTCTTCTTGAATTAACCTTTTCATTATCCTTATTTTTGGGCATAACATTATTCTCCTTTCAGCACCTTATCTACCGTTACTCAATTCTCCCTGGCAGATAAAACTCTCATTAATTATTTTTCTCCCTTGATTATTCTGAAGTAATCTTTGTTGATTATCGCTTTCTAGACTATCATCAGAATACACCTCCAATTATAATTCAATAAAATAATCATACTTTTTTCCATTTTAAAGAAATTTTCATAAAATCATCACATTGGATTAATTCATACTTATTGCAATCGACACTGATTTTGACCCACCAGAAATGGAATTATATACAAGAAAGAGTTTTGCTACGCAAAACTCCAGCAGTGCGAGGCGACATTTGCTGTAAGCAAATAAATTCTTCTGTCGCCGAGACACATATTTCACACGAAGTGTGTTTTTTACCTTATAGGAGATTGCAAAGCAATTTCCTATAAGGTAAAAAATCCTCCCACCATCCGCAATTTTGCGGATAGTGGAAGGATTTATCTAAAATAAGCAGCACAAATAATGAGATTATTTATAAAATTATTCAACCACTTCAACCTGCTCCATAGTAGCCTTTTTCTTTTTGCCATAGATTGGAGCAAATATAAACACTATAAGGACAATATCACAAATAAGAGCCGCTGGAATATCAGACCATTTCAACTCCATATTTGTGATTCCACTTCCATCTTCGCTAATTAAAGGTGTTATCATCTGAAGTAATCCATCCCAAAGAAAATGCATCAGCGTAACTAGCCAAATATTATTAGTCTTCATGTAAACATATCCTAGGAAGATTGCTATGCCAATACAGCCAACGATTTGATTTACAAGCATCTGTGGACCAGATGTTCTTGTGTAAAACATAAAGTCTAACCCAGCATGCCATAATCCCCAAACAACGCCTAAAATTAAGATGCCTAATCTTTTACCAAATTTATTCTGCAAAATTGGTTGCAAATAATATCTCCATCCATACTCTTCGCCAAAAATTGTAAAAAAGCTTATAAAGAATGAAGCTGCAATGATTGCTACCGCCCTCCAAAGATAGATATTTGTGAATAAATCATTATAAGTTGCTATTAGTTCTGAGCTATTATCACTTACTAAACCAGAAATGTAAAATCTTGCTATAAATACAACTAAAAATAATACTAAAAGTCCTATGCTTAAACCTACTTTGTTACGGCTTAATCCAGCATTTGCTCTCTTTTCCTTGCCGCATACCCAAGAAAGAATGTAGACTACCACACTAGCTGCGTAGATTATATATAAAAAGCAAACCGATAACAGTGGAGCCTCACTCGAAGCAGTCTTTATCATAGTAGGTTCAACAAAAAGATTTACGATGCTGACTAGTAACATGATTGCTGAAAAAGCAATATATGTTATAAAAAATGCTTTTGGCATTTTCTTATCCTTGTTTCCATACAACAACAGGCCTAATATTACGCCGCATGCTGGCGTAGTCATCTGCGTTTGTACTAACAACGATGAATCCCTTCCCGCCTGTATTCCAAAATACATTAATACGTTTAGTACGATAGTCACTCCATAAGCTATCGCCAAAAACACAACCAACCTTTTCTTCTCATTTTTCTCCATGAGATACCTCCATTATTTTTTTAATAACTCCTCTACTCTCTTCCCTTATTTTTATATTTATACGTTGCCCTAAAATATATAATGGTTTCAGCCAACCATGATAAGCAAATCAGGATGACTGCCATAATACCTGTTTCAAAAAATCTATTGCCAAAGTTCGCTACTAAAAAAGCTACAGCATTTATCCAAACAAGACTCTTATATACCTCATAAGCTGACTTATATATAATCATCTTTTGGCCTTCATCTTTGCCTTCAAACATTCTTTTGTAAAAGCCAAAATCCAACACATTAGCATAGCAGTCTTGCTTTAACTCATATTCAAGTGAAACTACTCTACCCTGTAGTGCAGTTGTCCAAATTATCGTAAACATAATAGCAATAATACCTATTACTGTACTAGCCACATGGGATGCAGCCTCAAATCCAACACAAGAGTTTAATCCAGCAAATAATAAAATTAGTACTACCGTTATATTACTTATAGCATTTACTAAAAACAAATCATGCTCTAGCTTATCAATAGTGATTTCATCCTCTCCATCCCATTTCTTAGCAAGTTTGCTGCTTTTAGCATAAAGATACAGGCAAACCAGAAAAACTAGACAACTACAAGTCAAGATTGCTACAGGTAACCATGTTAGTAATGCACCTTTAAATGTGGTTGCTATATTATCTTTAATCCCGTAATAATTTATTACGTAAAAGATCACTCCCAAAATTGCAGATGCGAACATAATTGCAAATATGACTGCAACAAATGTGACTATAACCTCTGAATTGTATTTTTTATTTTTTAAACTTTCCATCTTCATCCCTCACTTTCAAAAATATTAATCCAACTCTTATGCTATTCTTCAACATATTCAAAAATATCTTCCACTCTAACATTGCACTTCTTGGCAATCTTTAATGCTAGAGTAACTGATGGCGAGTAATCTCCTCGCTCAATCTGACTAATTGTCTGACGGCTAGTGCCAACAAGAGCACCCATCTCCTGCTGATTAACCCCCAGGCGAGCACGTTGCTCCTTGAGATGATTAATTAGTGGCATATCAATACTCCTTTCATGACAACTATATATGTCACTTTGACAAGAATACTTGTCATCCTCCGATACCCATAATACAATATGACAAGAATAGTTGTCAAGTATTGTATGCTCATCTTTGCCGTGGTAACATTAATCCAGCTAATATAAAGAGGTGACATATGATTTACAGAACTCAAAAGGATTATCGCAACTTCAAATGTATCGCAGATAAATGCCCTAAAAGCTGCTGCGTTGGTTGGCAGATTATGATTGACGATAACAGCATCGACAAATATTTAAAGACCACTGGGGATTTTGCAGATAGATTAAAATCTTCCATTGATTATAATGAGGATTGCTTTTTGCAAAACAATCACAGATGCAGCATGTTAAATGACAACGGCCTTTGCGATTTGCACTCCACTCTCGGGGAGGATTATTTGTGCGATACCTGCAGATTATATCCTCGCCATATAGAGGAGTTTCAGGACATTAGAGAGTACTCTCTATCTCTTTCCTGTCCAGAGGCTACACGGATGTTGCTTGAGCTCGAATATGATTTTGCAATAGATGAAACTGAGGATGATAGGATAGATAATCCTGATGAATTTGAGGATTTTGACTTTATTGTCTTTGATAAATTAGAGTACGCTAGGGATAAGATGCATGAAATTGCATGCGACCATTCTATCCCTTTACAAAAGCGTATGGATTACATTGCGACTGCAGCCTTAAAGCTTCAGGAGCTTTATGATGAAGGTGATATATTTGAAATGGATTCTATCAGCTACGATGATGACAGCCTTCAACTATCCTTTGAATATTGCATAGAAAGCCTTGATGCTTTGATAAATATGGAAGTACTTGAGGAATCTTGGACTAAGTCCATTAGAGACGCTAAGGAATATTGGAAAGCCTTTTCTGAAAGTAGCAATCAATGGCGTCTTGCCATGTATCCAGATAAAGATTTAGAGTTTGTTTTTGAGAAAATATTGAAGTGTCTTTTGTTTTCGTATTTTTGCGGTGCAGTTTACGACGGGCAGATCTATGCCCGTGCAATGATAGCAGTGCAGAGCACTAGGTGGCTTATGATGCTTTACCATGCTAACTCTACACAGTCTCTTAATTCAACCATTTATCTCTATTCTAGAGAGGTTGAACACTCAGATGTTAACGTAAATACGTTAATATCATTTTTTGAAGATGAACTTACTTAAACTGGTTCTTCTCCGGATTATAGTGATAATCAATAGAGGCAAGTCTGGCGATGATATCATCGCCATCTACCTCGTTATCTTCTACAAGCTCCTCAAAGCTTTTATAATAATCTCTAAGTGCAGTGTTTACTACAGAAAGTAGCATCACTGGGTCCTTTGGGAAATTCATTATTCTGTCTCCTCTGTTGTCCCCTTTACATCCCCTTCTTGAATTGGTGCCTCGCTAGTCTCTGGAAAATTACCTTCATTTCTTGCTATAGCATTAATTACCATTCTGGATAAGAAGAATGAGCCAATAGAAAGCACGCCAAAGAATACTAATGAAGTAACCATACTACTCTGATTTGCCCTTCCCTGCTCAGCTAGCTCAGCCAAATTGCCACCCATCTGGGATACAAATCTTGATACGCAATATAGTAACAATAGATTTCCGCCATTAGTAAGCATATGCATGATAATGGATGTAAAAATACTGCCACTGGCGTTGTTTGCATAAACAAATATTATACCAAGCACAAATGCGTAGAAAGCCTGATTAATATTCAAATGTAAAATTGCAAATAGCAAAGCAGAAACTATCGCTGTGGCCAAAAGAGGCATATATCTTCTAAGTCTATTTGCAAAAAATCCTCTACAGATAATCTCTTCAGCAATTGGTGCAATTATCGCAGTTGCAACAAATGACATTAAAAAGTTAGAACCTAAAATATCGTCTGATGCCTGTAGTACTGTATTTGGAACAAACATCTGAGATAAAAGGTTTGCAAACGTCACCATTGGTCCAGAAACTATAGTAAGTAAAACAGTAAAAAAAACTGTGCTTGCCTTAATCTTTTTAAAACCAAGACTTGGCAGGAACTTTTCGCCCTTTATAGATGTATAAACAAGGGTTGTTGCAATTAACAAAGCATAAATTACTACTGAAATGGTCAACATTGAGATACTCTTGTTGGATGTGGTCTCCAATACTTGCACTACAACAGTAGTACCAATCATTATACATATCTCTATGGCAAACACCAGCAGTAGTTTAACCACTTCACATTTAGCATTAATCTTTTTTTCGTTCATAACATTCTCCTCCTTTTTAAACATTCCAAGTAAAATTATACCTAAACAAAACATTGATGACAATAATTTAATACTGTCTATAAGCTACCTACCAGTTCTTTTCAAAGCCATCTGACAAAAATATATAATCGTCAGATTTGCCATCTGTGGATATGAAAAGTTCTGCTATTGCGCAGTTATTAAAATCCACATCCCAGTAGGCGGACCTAGGTGTATTTTTGATGTATTCAAAAATGCCGTGACTCAGCGCCCCATGACTTACAAGCATTATAATTGCATCCTTTGAAAACTCTCTTGCATTTATTCGCTGGCGCAAATTCTCAATTACATTTTTAGCTCTAGCAACCACATCATCGTAGCACTCGCCCTGCTCCGGTGGCTTATACCCCTCAGGATGGTCAAAGCATTCATGTAAAAATGCGGGATTAACTTCGTTCATATTTTGCTGCTCATATATACCAAAGGCCATTTCAATAAGGTTTTCGTCTACCTCAATTTCCTTAGGCGCGTTAGTTTCAACAAGCTCCACTCCATCAGGTAAATCTACTTTAATCCCTGCCGCCAAACAAGCAGTCTCGATGGCTCTTCCAAGAGGGCTGGAAATGATTTTATCTGGAATCAATCCAAGCTCCACTAGTAAATCGTGAGTCTGTCTTGCCTGCTGCCTACCTCTATCATTTAATGGGATTTCTGAGCTTCCCTGTAATCTCTTTTGTACATTAAGGTCTGTCTGACCATGTCTTAATAAAATAATTCTCATTTCTATTCCAATTCTCTAAAAAAATGTTGCAAATATCGGTGCTAAAATCACGGTAAACACACCTGCCACCGCAATTGATAATCCGCTCATAGCTCCTTCTACCTCGCCTATTTCCATAGCGCGAGCTGTACCGATAGCGTGAGTTGCTGTTCCAAAAGCAAGCCCCTTTGCAATTGGCTCTTTGATTCTAAACAATTTGCAGATAGCCTCTCCAAATACATTGCCAAGAACACCTGTAATAGCTATTACTGATACTGTGATAATCACATATCCTCCAAGCTCTTCCGACAACCCCATTCCCATGGCAACTGTAATGGATTTTGGAAGCAAGGTAACATACTGCTTGTGATTTAATCCCAACAATACTGACAGCACCAATATAGTCACAAGACTTGTGATTACGCCTGAAAGGATGCCAAAAACAACCGCCTTAACATTGGCCTTTAACAACTCCCACTCCTCATAAAGAGGTATGGCAAGGCTGACTGTTGCTGGGGTTAAAAACCAAGTTAGCACCTGTGCGCCACCCTTGTATGTCTCGTAATCCACTTTTACCGCAAGCAAAAATGCAATTGTACACAATATAGAAATAAGCAGTGGATTAAGTAATCCTAGCTTGAATTTGCGCTTGAGCCAGCTTCCAAAACTATAGGCTATCAGGCTTACTGCCACTGCAATATATGCAGATTCTTTAAAAAACTCAGCCATTTAATCTCTCCTTATCTCGTCTAATAATCCACTGCGAAACAACTCCAGTTGCGCCCATTACCGTAATTACGGTAACTACAGTTATCACTGCAACCGGAATCAAAATAGGCTGCAAATCTCCCCAGGATACCATCAAACCGACACCTGAAGGAATAAACATTACTGGCATAATCTCTATTAAAAATTTGCCCGCATCCCTCACCTGATCTAGCTTGATTACTTTGGTTACTAGGCAGATGAACAGAATTACCATGCCATAAATACTTGCTGGCACTGGCAAAGGCAAAACTGCCTTTAAAGCTTCGCCTATCAAAGATATTAATAGGATGATTAAAAACTGTTTTAAAAATTTCATTTCTTTTCCCCACTTAATTGCGAAAGACTGAGGCAAATAGCCTCAGTCTTGTTATTGTTAAAGGATTGCGTTAGGTATGCCATCCCTTTAACTTTCTTGTTAAAGGATGGCATTAGCGATGTCATGTCGCATATATTTATTCTCAAATTCAATCCACTCTGTGGCCTCGTAAGCCTTTGCTCTAGCTTCCTTAAGAGTCTTACCAAGCGCTGTGATTCCAAGAACACGTCCACCATTGGTAACAATCTCACCCTTGTCATTGAAAGCTGTTCCAGCGTGGAAGCAGAAATAATCCTTGTTGTTAAACTTATCAAAGCCTGTAATAGGAAATCCCTTTTCGTACGCTACAGGATAGCCATCAGAAGCAAGGACTACACATACAGCTGCCTCGTCAGAGAACTTTAAATCTATCTTATCTAAAGTACCATCTATACAAGCTTCCATAACATCGATTACATCGTTCTGGAGCCTTGGTAAAACAACCTGTGCCTCAGGGTCACCAAATCTCGCATTGTACTCAAGTACCTTAGGACCTTCGTCTGTAAGCATAAGACCAAAGAAGATTACCCCCTTGAACTCTCTGCCTTCTGCCTTCATAGCATCTACAGTAGCCTGGAAAATATTCTTCTGGCAGAACTCCTCTATCTCTTTTGTGAAGAATGGAGATGGAGAGAAGTTACCCATACCACCTGTGTTAAGACCTGTATCTCCATCACCTGCACGCTTGTGATCTTGAGCAGAAGACATAATCTTAACTGTGTTACCATCTACAAACGAAAGAACAGAAACCTCGCGGCCTGTCATAAACTCTTCGATAACCATTGTGTTACCTGCGTCACCAAACTTCTTGTCCTGCATGATTTCAGCAACGCCTGCAACTGCCTGCTCGTGATTCTCGCAGATAAGAACACCCTTGCCAAGAGCAAGTCCATCAGCCTTTAAAACGATTGGATACTTTGCTGTCTCAAGATACTTAAGAGCTGCTTCTGGGTCTGTGAAGTTCTCATATCCTGCAGTTGGAATGTTGTACTTCTTCATCAAATCCTTTGAGAATGCCTTTGAGCCCTCGATGATTGCTGCGTTCTTTCTAGGACCAAAGCAACGAAGACCTGCTTCCTCAAACTTATCTACGACACCACCTACAAGTGGGTCATCCATACCAATGATAGTAAAGTCGATAGCCTTTTCCTTTGCAAATGCAACAAGCTTATCGAACTCCATAGCCTTGATATCTACACACTCAGCAAGCTCTGCAATACCTGCATTGCCTGGTGCACAATAAATTTTATCTACTCTTTTGCTGCGTGAAACTGCAAGAGCAATTGCATGTTCACGACCGCCACTACCTACAATTAAAACCTTCATTAAACCTTATCCTCCTAATGTAGTTCACTAGTTACGCTTTACTCCGTAATTACGGTCTTGCCATCTACCACCGTGACACATCCACGTGCTATAAGGTCAATTGCGCGGGGCATTATGACCCACTCGGCCTCTTCCATGACACGACGCTGCAATACCTCTGGTGTGTCTCCATCTAATACCTCTACCGCCTTTTGAAGGATGATTGGGCCTGTATCTGTGCCCTCATCTACAAAGTGACATGTGGCACCTGTGACTTTAACACCACGAGCCAAAGCACCTTCGTGAACCTTCAGGCCATAGTAGCCTGTACCACAGAAGCTTGGAATCAATGATGGATGTATATTTATAATTCTGTTTCTGTACTGGCGAATCATCTCCTCTGGGATTACAACCAAAAATCCCGCCAACACAACCAAATCCACATTGTAAGAATTAAGCTTATCCAAGAAAGCCTTGTTGAACTCTGCTCTTGAAGCATAATCCTTTGGACTTATGCAAACACCCTCGATACCGGCCTTTGCAGCACGCTCTAGGGCATAAGCATTTTTGTTGTTGGAAATAACAACTGCAATCTCAGTGTTATGAATTTCGCCTGATTCAATCTTGTCAATTATCGCCTGAAGGTTAGTTCCGCCTCCAGATACACATACAGCTATTTTCATCTCTTATTCCTATCCAGATATTTCCCCTCATCAGTCAGCTTTGCTGACAGGGAATCCAACATCTATACTAAATCTACGCCCTTTTCGCCGTCTACAATCTTACCAACTACGTAAGGTGTATCGCCTGCAGAACGCATAGCTTCCATTGTCTTATCAACATCAGCTGGGTCAACAGCAACAATCATACCAAGACCCATATTGTATGTGTTGTACATCATCTGCTCAGACACATTGCCCTTTGCGGCCATAAGCTTAAAGATTGCTGGAATCTCGTAAGAATCCTTCTCAACTACAGCACGCTTACCCTCTGGAAGCATACGTGGAATATTCTCGTAGAATCCACCACCTGTAATATGTGAGCAAGCCTTTACCTTAACGCCTGCATCCTTAACAGCCTTGAGCGCCTTTACGTAAATACGTGTTGGAGCAATGAGAGCCTCACCGAGTGTAGTGCCAAGCTCATTATAATATGTATCAAGACTTTCCTTTGTCATTTCGAAAATCTTACGAACAAGAGAGAAACCATTTGAATGTACACCTGTAGAAGCCATACCAATGAGAACGTCTCCATCCTTAAGCTCCTTACCTGTGATTATATCCTTTTTATCTACGATACCTACTGCAAAACCTGCAAGATCGTACTCTTCCTCTGGCATAAGGCCTGGGTGCTCTGCTGTCTCGCCACCTACAAGGGCGCAGCCAGACTGCTTACATCCTTCTGCAACACCGCTTACGATTGTTGCAATCTTCTCTGGTATATTCTTGCCGCAAGCAATGTAGTCTAAGAAGAAAAGTGGCTCACCACCTGCACATGCAACGTCGTTAACACACATTGCAACTGCATCAATACCGATTGTGTCATGCTTGTCCATAAGAAAAGCAAGCTTAACCTTAGTACCGCAGCCATCAGTTCCTGAAAGAAGGACTGGCTCATCCATGTTTTTGATTGCGCTTAAATCAAATGCGCCTGAAAATCCGCCAAGGCCACCAAGTACCTCTGGTCTCATTGTACCCTTAACAAATTTCTTCATGAGCTCCACTGACTCATATCCTGCTTCGATATCTACTCCTGAACTCTTGTAATCCATGTTTCTCTCCTTTTAATAACCATTTATTGGAATCTTTTATAGAAAGGCTTTGTAGCCTTCACCTTGTAATTTTGCATCCTTAGATTCCACCTGTTCCTTTTGGTCAACAATGAAATCATGGAGTTTAGCTGCAAGAGCAGCATCTGCCATAGCAAGCATCTTGATTGCAAGGAGGCCTGCGTTTGCACCGCCATTAATTGCTACTGTAGCAACTGGCACACCTGTTGGCATCTGAACTATTGAATAAAGTGAATCCACTCCACCAAGATCGCTAGTCTTCATTGGAATACCGATAACTGGTCCCTCAAAACAAGCTGCACACATTCCTGGTAAATGAGCTGCCTTGCCTGCTCCAGCTATGATGCACTGAACACCTCTATCCTTAGCGCCCTTTGCATACTCAAAGAAAATATCTGGCTCACGATGTGCTGAGATAATTCTCATCTCATAATCTACACCAAACTTTTCGAGAATCTCTACAGCCTTTGCCATTACAGGCATGTCACTGTCACTTCCCATAACAATAGAAACTTTTGCCATTACTAATCCTCCATTTTATATCTCGCTAGTTACGGCTACAAGTATTAACTTACTGTACTCTAGCTTGTTACACTCTCAAGCAAGGCTTGATAGCTACAAGCTAATTTAATTGATTGTAATGCTTGATGCCTACTAGCTATTTTTAGACTCCAAAATAATTAATAATATTCTAGAAGTTTTGATCCAGAACAAGATTAAGTTCTTCCGTACCTGGTACTACGAAACGTCCTTCTACGATGATTGGTAATTCCTTCCCATCCGCTGTAATTACGGTGATATCACCAAGCTCATAGTACGGAATAGTTATATCTGTATGGCAGTTGAAATATGCCTTAGAAATATCTGTCTTGCGAAGAATTGAGCATGAATTATCTCTTGCCACGCATTCCTTTCCATCCGGGTTGTACATAGGTACATCCTCAGCATGAGAATAACAAGTATCACCCACTGCAAAGTGTGGACCTGTCTTTTCTGCAATGAGAATTGGGAGCTTGTCAGCAATGTCATACTTCTGTCCCATTACAAAAGCTCTTGTGTTGGTTCCAATGGCAAACTCACCGATTGGAAGAGTCTCATGCTTGAATAAAACATTATCAAAGATGTATTTTTTGTTTTCTTCCTCTGTAGGGAAGTTGCTACATGTATAGTCTACAATCTTTCCATCCTCAAACTTCATTTCAAGATTGCGATAACCAAGCTCGTTTAAATAAACCTGTGTGACATGAAGTACGCCATTTGTGCCCTCCAAGACTGGGCTTGTGAATACCTCTCCAACAGGTATATTTACATCTGCAACGCAGTTCTCAAAGTTAGTCTGCTTTGCTGGGTTGTCAAGGTGATGAAGCTGAACAGTAATATCTGTGTGATTGTCGCCTCGTCCTGTAACGTGGACCTTTTCGCCTTGGTCAAGCACATCGATTATGTGCTGCTGAATGCTCTTGTAAAGTTCATAATCCATTGTGTTGATAGCGATTGTCTCGTTGAAAATCTCCTGAAACTTGTCGCCTATCTCTGGGATTGGATAAGCAATAATCGTAAAGCTGCGCTCCTCACCCTTAATATACTGATTGGTAATCTGCCCATTCTGGCTCATGAAATATACGTTGAGTTCATCCTGCTTATCAGTGTATTTAGCATTGGCTTCCTTGTTGACTGGCTCAAAAGGTTTCTCGCCAAATGTCTCTATAACTGCTGGGCCACCAAAGACGGCCGCCTCTTCTTTGTGTTTTTCAAATGTGTTCCTAGTAACCTCAAGAGTCCTATCCGCCAAGCCCTTATCCCATACGTATGCCTTGTCATACTTGTGGTCATATACACACTGCTTGTTTGGCACTGACGAATAAATATCACGAGAAGTCGTGCCACCAAAACGAGTAGACGCTGCAAGGCCTGCCTCGTCAAATAGTCTAATAGCCTCTCTTGTCATAAGCTCAAATCCAACTGGAGCCTCAATAAGAACCGTATCCTTGATAGAAATATCCTTGCCAGACATCTCGAAGCCCTTGATATAACCCTCAACATAAGTGCGAGCCATAGCTACCACATCCTCATGTGGAATACTGCGTAAGTGTGCAGCTATTTTCTTTTCATTTTCCCCAACATACATACCATACTGATAAAGGTACTTGTCGTTAGTTAAGTCGGATTTTTTGATGATATTTGTATAGAAATCGTACTCTGGGTCGATCATTGAGATGATTCTCTCAGATACGAATAATTGACAATAGTCATGCTCAAAAGAATAGAGTGCCTCTACAACACCCTGACGGCGATACTTGTCCTCTGTCTCCATCTGACACTCGCCATAAATCTGAACGAAAAGCTCGCAATAAATAGTAAAAATATCTACGCGCCCTGCGAAAGCAGCACGGATAATATCTGTCATTTTGTAGAAAATGGCAGATAACGGCCCACCTAGCTTTTGACCAAGCTCAGCCACCGCATAAGTAGGACAAAGAAAACTCTGCTGATAAGCAGAATCCTTAAAAATGCCAAAGATGCTATCAGCATCCTTTTGACACTCCTCTAAAGAGCGGGCATCAAGCTGCCCCTTAGCAGCCTTGTTCATAATAGGTAAAACAGACATAACAAAATCTGCTACCTCATTGAAAAATCCCTGAATGTTTGCTGGAAGCTCTGAGTCTTCCTTTATTGTAGAGATACGCTCAGTAACAAGCTCAAAGCGTTCGAGCATATCATCTGTTTCCTTGTAAAATGTTTTACCCATAATCTCTTCCTTATTTGATTATTTAACCATCCCTATGATAATTGTGACTGTCCAGACTACCATCGCCACAAAACTAATGGCCATGCAGGCAATACGATACTTTAGCTCTGTCTTGGTCTTCATCTGGCCAATGTTATAAACGAAGGCAGCAATAGCAGCACAGTATCCCAAGAAGGCTATGCCCCCTAACCATTTAGGGGTCTCACCTGCAAGATATACTGAGGCTATAATGATTGCTATATATACAATTATAGAAAAAAGCGAAACTCCTGCTGCATGCATGGCCTCTATAGGCAATGCCTTTGACTGACTCTTATAGGAGTTGTGCCTATGTCTATAAACTCTTGCCATTAGTTTACTCCATACTCCTTGTAATAAGCATCGATGCGTGACTTCATCTCGTCATCGATAACAACCTTACCCTGACACTGTCTGTTATAAAGGTGCTCTACTACCTCGTCCATTGAAACAATCGCACTTGTCTTGAAACCGTAAGTATCTGCAACCTCATCTAAAGCGGTCTTAGATCTATCTCCTGAAAGACCGAACTCCTGACGATTGAGGGAAACCATAAGGCCTACGATAGTAACATCACCCTGGGCTCTAACGATAGGTACTGTCTCTTCCATACTCTTGCCCGAAGTTGTAACATCCTCAATCATGACAACTCTATCGCCGTCCTGAATCTTGTAACCAAGAATGGCGCCCTTGTCAGCACCGTGGTCCTTCTCCTCCTTGCGGTTGCTGCAGTACTTAATCTCCTTGCCATAAAGCTTATAAAATGCCTCGCAAGTAATAACTGCAAGAGGGATTCCCTTGTATGCTGGCCCAAAGAGAACATCAAAATCCTCTCCATAAGCATCGTGAATAGCCTTGGCATAATACTCGCCAAGACGCATAAGCTGGCTACCTGTAACATAGGCACCTGCATTCATAAAAAAAGGAGACTTACGCCCACTCTTCAATGTAAAATCACCGAATTTGAGGACATCAGACTCCACCATAAACTCTATAAATTCTGACTTGTAGCTTTCCATAATAGTTCTCCTACCTGTAAACTTTCGAAACCTCTCAGATTGTAACATAGAAGTTTTAGCTTTTCAAATCGTTAGAAAAACTTTGGCACTATTCACATTCCGGATTTAGATATGGCTATTTCCACTGTGAATAGTGTCAGTATTTGTCATGATCTGCGACTGTAAAGATAGGCTCCTACTGCTGCCACACAAGGCACTGTACCAATGATGCCCACTGAGCCTGCTATAGCTCTAATAATTTCGATTGCCACAAAGTCTGTATTTACAAGCTGAATAAATGATACTCCATAAGAATGGATGAGAATCATCATATTGAGAGCGCCGCCTACATAAGCGAGAACCAAGGTGTTAGCCATTGTGCCCATGGCATCCTTACCTATGTTCATGCCCGACTTAAAAAGCTTTGCAAAATCAGCCTTGTTATTTGCCAGATGTATCTCCTCTATGGCTGAGGCTATGGACATAGCTATATCCATCACTGCACCCATTGCTGCTATCAAAATTCCGCTGATAAATAGTCCCGATAGCTGGATTTTGCTTGTTGACTTAACAATCAACAATGCTTCTGCTTCGTTCATCTGAAATGTATTGACCCCACCAAGCTTTGCTGATACTGCAGCAAGAAGGGCTGCAATAACAACTCCCGCCAAAGAACCTATAGCTGCCGCAACAGTCTTTTTGCAAACTCCTCCAATTAGTAGGAAGCAAACTGCCGAGGTTACAAATACAATAGCTATAGTGATTGGAATAGCAGAAAAGCCCTTGTATATAAGTGGTAGTAATACAAAGAAAATAACAACCACAGTATAAACAAGTCCTGCAAAAGCCTTTAGCCCCTGCTTGCCACCTAACAGCACTAAAACCAATAGGAACACTAGCACCAATCCAATCACTAGTGGAACTCTATTGTAATTGTAAATGCTTATATCATAGGTATGCTCTGCTGATGTGTCGATTCGTACACTAACAGTGTCCCCTTCCTTAACATCCACATTGTAAAGGGCACTATAATAATTGATTACTTCACATACGTCACCCTTGTACCTGCCAGAAAGCAACTCCACCTTAAGCTTAGTGCTACCCTTCTTTTGATTTTCTACAGTTTCATCTACAGTAGTATCGTCCTCCAAAACAGAAAGAACTCTAGCAGTCTCATATTCGACGCCAGAGCTCTCTGTGATTGAGTATTTAGGCCTATCCACATTGGCATAGATAACTATGCCAACGCTTAAGGCTATAAACACAAGGACTGATACTATTTTAATTATCAGTTCTTTTTTCATATTTTACTTTCCAAATAAGCTTTTAATCTTTGCAATGATGCTTGCAAGCTTGCCACCTGATACAACTGAAGCACCTAAAGAAAGTTTAATCACTACTGCGCCAACAACTATTATACCAAATCCAACTGCAACAGGCACTACTGGGAATTTAGTCTTGCCATTAGTATCTATAGCAGACTGCTCGTTATTGCCATTGTTGTCCTGAATCTTAGTATCATCAGTCTGGCTAGGTGTATCTGTATTTACGATATCATCACTATTTCCGTTATCAGCCGTCTGACCATTTCCACCATTGCCACCATTTCCATGGTTATTATGACCATGGCCTGTTCCGGTCTGACTTGTGATGTCCTGATTTCCTGTTGTGTTAATATCATCCGGAGTAGTTTCATCCTCTACGACAGTACCTGAAGTAACTGCCGCACCAGTTCCATTGCCTGAGCTTGATGAACCACTTCCACCTGAAGTTTGTCCTCCGCCTGAAGCTTGTCCACCGTTTGAACCGCTAATTTCATCGGCTGTAGCAAGTCTAATATCATCACAGTTGCGAACTCTAAATACAGGTACAGAAACATCTGAATCACCTTCTGGATGCATGTAAAGCACACCAGCAGCTGTCACCTTGGCACCTACCTTTACAAAGTCTCCAACGGTGTTTTGACCTGTTGTACCAGACTTGATGTAACCATCAATAAAGATTGCTGCCTCTGCTCCCGTAGAATCCTTGAGCCAGAACTCTTCTACAGTTCCATCAGCGTTGAACGTTACGCGAGTAACCTGACCTGTTGTCTGCAATAGCTGCCCACCGAGATTCTCATAATCCATAGCTGTCTTGGTATCCACAACCTTTGGCTCCCAAATCTTTGGCTCATCCTCAAGTATCTTGGTAGACAATACCTTTAACTCAAGATCACCCTGATACTTGGCAAGGAAACCAACCACGCGAACCTTGGTACCAATCTTAAGTCCAGGAGTTGCATATGGGAATATATCCATTCCACCTGTCTCATCCTGAATGTAAATAGTATCAAAGAATGTTGTATCCTGATTTTCAGTACCGGATGTTACATAACCTTCCACTGCAAATACATCATTCATATTGCCTTTTCTTGCCTCAGCAATAGTAGTTGTAGGAAGCTGTACTTCTGTCTCCTCTAAAAGGTTATTTACAATTGTATGGTTTGCATAAGGAAGAGAATCGTTGTTATCCATCTCTGCCTTTATTTCAAAGTCTGAAATGAACACGCCACCTGCAACAATAATCTGGCCACCTGCCTTAGTCTTTTGACGAGCAAGGAATACAATATCTCCTTGATTATCATTCTTTGCACCCTTCACACCATTTGGCAAAACTCCTGATATAGCATTTCCTGAAGCATCCTTGCAATCTACTGAGTATGTAGTATCAAAGCCTCTTACTAACCATTCTGCTTCATCAACAAAATCAGTAGCTGTAGCACTTGAAATATCTACAGAACAGCCTGAATACTGACTGTACTTCTGTCCTTCCTTAAAGCCCTTTAAGTATGGTGAATCCAAATTAACATTGGTTGGATACATTCTGTATACCTGACCGCCGTTGTTTGTGTCATCACATACCTCATCAGAGCCCATGCGAATAGTTGCACCAATCGCTGAAAGAAGCTTGTTCTGCTCTGTAGCAGTCTGGCAATTTGTGGAATCAGAGTAATCCGCCAAACCACAGACGATTACCGAGCCACCACTTTCAACGTATGCTTTAACCATATCAAGGAATTCATCACTATAGTGAGAAACACTATAGTCGCCTGCTGTAGCTGTACCTGATTTCTTAGCTGGTGCTGAAAGTACAAGCAACTTGCAGTCCTCGAGCATTTCTGGTGTTATCTCTTCTTTTTCAACAAGTGCACGGATATTTTTCTTTGCACATAGACTAACAAACGCATTTACGTTACCACCATAGTAACCTGTGACATAGTCGCCATAGTGAGTACCATCAATGATTACATTTGCAACCATATTTGGTACAGCGTAGTTTACGTACAGCTTATCTGTGTATGTCTTTTTAACTCCATTTAAAGTAGCATCAACTGTCACCTCATAGGTAACCTGTCCTGCCTGATTGTAAACAAAGTTAGTTGTATATGTAGCAGTAGAATTTGAAGCAATCTGTTTTACCTTTGCATCTGCGCCTGATACATTAACAACATTTGTCT